>QWCV01003824.1_pt1 | contig 10516 bp, 5 predicted proteins | sample 1972621 | NCBI WGS metagenome assembly QWCV01 (sample SAMN09866699, study PRJNA288562) | Human gut metagenome isolate pre2_stool, whole genome shotgun sequencing... | isolation source: gut | host: Homo sapiens | place: USA: California
GTTGAACGCGACGTCGGGATAATCGTTCGTCTGCGACCAGTACTGCGTCCGCACGGGATCGCGCAGGAGGCGGAAGAAGATCGTCGCGACCTCGGCGCGGGTGATGTTGCCCTGCGGATGGACGTCACCGTCGGGATAGCCGATGATGTAGGCGTAATGGTCGCGCCGGTTCAGCGCGGGCGTGCCGCCGTCATTGCCGCCGTCGCCGGGTTCAGGAGCGGGTTCGGGGTTCGGCTTCGGGTTTTCTCCGGAGCCGGACTTCGTGTTGGTGAAGTGGGCTGTCGCGGTCTGGCCGCCGGAGAGCGTACCGGTGTCGCCGGTCTTGGCGACGGTATAGCCGGTGGTCGTTTCCTGAATGGTGTAGAGCGCAGCATCGGGCAGCCCTTTGATCAGGAGCGTTTCGCCGCCCTTGAGCTGGACCGTGGCCTTGCCGTCCGTGAAGGTCACGGAGGAGGCGGTGCCGTTTTGGGTTGCGTCATAGCTGCCGGAGGCGCCGTTGACCTCGATCCGGAAGTCGAACAACGTGTCTGCATCGATGCCCTCGCCGATGGCCTTGGTGAGGGAGAGGGAAGCGTGTTTCAGCTCCTCGGCCTTGTTTTCAAAGGCGTTGGTGAAGGTCAGGACGTTTCCGGCTTCGCTGTAGAGATATTCCGTCTCGCCGATGGCATAGGAGACTGCTGCGGTCAGCTTGCCGTCCGCTTTCGTGACCACGAAGGTGACGGTATAGACCGTGGAATCGCATTGCAGACCGAGCAGGTGGGCGGGAATCTCAGTGACGTGATAGACGTAGGTCCCCGCCTTGTTGAAGACCAGCGAGCCGAACGAGGCACTATGTGCGCCCAGAATATGGATCTGCGTCTCATTGGGCATGGGGGCGTTTTCAGTCACGGCTTCGATCTGGAACAGCGTGGTGACGTGGGCGGGATCGCTGCTGCCTGCGGCATACTGCTTGCGGACGTTCAGCGCGTTTTCCACGACAGCGCCCTCGGGGTCCGGTTCGGTATAGGTGTTGGTGAAGGGCAGGCCCTTTTCCGCGTCGTAGGCGTTATCGCGCCAGGCGACGGCGGCGTCGAGGCGGTGCTCCGCGTCGTTCTCCGTGACGGTAATGTCGACGGTATAGAGCGTGGGGTCATACTGCATGCCGTCAACGAGGCCGTTCACCTCTTCCACGGTGTAGGTGTAGGTGCCGGTGTGGTCAAAGCGCAGCGCGTCAAATTCGGCGCGGGCCTCGCCGTCGACGAAGATGGTTTGAATCGCAGAACCGTTTGCGTCCTTGAGCACGAAGGAGACGCGTCCGGGATAGATCGAATGTTCTCCGCCGGCGGTATAGATCTTCGTGACCTTGAACTGCTCAGTCACGGCGGCGGTATACTCGTCATAGTGCGCGTAGCGGTTCGTGATGACGACGGAATCGCGGTCGGCGCGGGCGATCGTGCCGGAGGCGGTTGAGCCGTACAGATGCTCACTGCTGGAAACGGTGGTACGCCAGCGATCGGAGCTGAGCGTTTCCGTTTCCTCGACCGTCCATGCCGTCCCGACTGGGAGATCGGGGAAGGTGATGGTCTGGCCGGCGTTCAGGGACAGGACGGCTTCGCCGTTGTCAAACCGAACGCTTTGCAGCTCGTGCGCGGAATCTTCGCAGGCGACTGCATCGTTGATGGGCTTCCCGTCCTGCGAGAGCGTGACGGTGACGCGGTAGACCGCGTCCGGGTCGGGGCGGTCGGACGAAGTGTCGTCGACCACGACGACATTCTTGGTCACGGCGAGGGAGCCGACGCGCTGGTTGGTGACGATGACGGTCGTCTCGCCGGTGAACAGGCGTGTGAGGTCGCGGTTGCCCAGATTGGTCTTCAGGTTTTTGTCCGGGTCATTGTCGGCAATGGGCGTCTGCTCGATGTGGAACCAGAGCCAGCCGGTTTCTGTGCGCCAGGAGAGACCTTTGTTTTCTTCGTTAACCGGGATATAGCGGAGCGTCTGGACGGGATGGTCTTTCTTGAAGCTTTCGGTGTCCAGCATCAGATTGACGGTCTGTTCGGGTTCGGCCTTTTCCAGCGTGGGATCCCAGCCAGACTCCGCCTCCATGCGGGTGGTGGTGATATTGGTGAGCGTGCGGTCAATGTCGTCAACGGTGGCAAAGGGGGTCATGGTCGGGACCAGATGGCCCTCCGCGACCGTGACGGCCACGCCGTCGTCTTCCGTGCCCGCGTCGGCCATCACGCCATGCTCGTCATCCACAAGGATGGGGACAGCCGTGGCGTTGACCTTGTAGCCCACAGGCGCGCGGTCCTCAACGAGGTAGTATTTGCCCTCGGCGAGCACTTGGCCCTCGGACGGGAACGTCGCCTTGCCGTCTGTGCCAGTGGTGACGGTATCATAGGGGGTTGCGCTCTCGATGACAGACCAAGTGGTGTCGGTGACGAGCAGATCATCCTGCTTGTAGAGGGCGAAGGTCACGCCGTTGACCGGATCGTTGTTGTCGTCGAGCTTCTGCACGTTGAGGTAGTGCTTGACGTTGGGGATGTAGATGGTGGCGGCAAACTGGCGCTCAAAGTCCGTGTCGTCGACCCAGTGGGTATTGTCTACGGTAGCCCCCGCAATGGTTTCGGCCGTGGTGTAATAATAGGTAATGGCGTAGGCGGTGTCGATGGTATTGCCGCCATGGTCGCGAAGCCAGAAATAGTAGCTGCGGATGTCGCCGGGGCAGTTGTTCAGTTCGGTCATGTAGGAGCCGTTGGAGGCAAGCTTAAAGACGAAGCAGTTGTCGGGGTGCTGTTTTGCGGCGTTGAGCACGGACTCAAGATAGCTGCCGCCGTTGGTAACGCCGTTGACGGTCCAGCCGCTCAGCGGGTTGCCAGTGACGACACCCCAACGGTTGGAATTGTTCGGCTGGGTTTCTCCAACGCCGTCCAGACGGTGCATGATGACAGCAAAGAGCGTGCCTCCGCGGGAAAGATCGGCGGTGCCGGTCACAACCCCGGCCGAATCGCAGAGCTTGATGCTGGGGCCGGAGTAAACGGTCTCCTTGGGCATGGCGTAGGTGCCGGTCGTCCAATGGTGATCCTCGTCATTGAGCAGAAGAATATCAGTGCCATGCTGGGTCAGCTTGAGATAAATGTTGCTTTCGCGGCGATAGCCCTTGCGAGAGCCGGACTCGCGCAAGATGAGATAATTGATTCCCTGATTTTTCAGCTCGTTGAGGCTGATGGCAGCGCTGGTTTCACCCTCGGCGAGGACAAAGCGGCCATTGCTGTTGGTGATGCCGGAAGCGAGCAGGCCGCGCTCTCCCTCTTTTTGGCTGCCCTTGGATTCGTCGATGATATAACGCTCGCTGAGTGAGCTGTTTGTGTCGTTTTCCTTGGCGGCGTAGAGGTCAAACGTCACGCCGGACAGGCGGCTGCCAAACTGATCGACCTTGATGCCTTCCGTCTCGGGGACATGGGCAAGGTTGAATTTCATTGCGAGGTTCGAATCATAACCGCCGCGTTCGAGAAAGAAAAGCTTGAGCGTATGGTAGGTGTCGTCGGAGAGGGTGTCGTCGCGCCAGAAGTTGGGATATTTCTCTTCGGAATAATATTTGGACATCTTTTCCTTCAGCGTTCCGGCCTCGTTGCCGTTGATGGTGATTTTGCCGTCGGAGAAGTCGATGGTCGTTGTGGCCTGATCGTGGATGCCGCCGAGGTCGGCCACGAGGATGCCGTCGATGAAGATCCAGACGTCGTCGTCACCCGCAAACTGGAAGGTCATGGCCTTGTTGCCGCCCTTGGTGGTCATGCCGCCGTAGCGCTGGACAAAGCGCGTGGTCATAGTCATGCCGAAATAGTGGCTGACCGAGGGATTATTCGACTGGATGGAGGACTGGGTCAGGGCACCGTTATTGAGTGTGAAAACCGCCTTCGGGTCGGTGAAGGGGAAGAACTGGCCCTTGATTCCAGAGTTGCCGTTGGAAGTGACCGCCCATTTGTTGTAGAGCGTGAAGGCGTTCGTCTGCTTGTCAAAGTAGGCGTAGTTGGCGGACTGATATTTGCCAGCTCCGATGGTGCTGTTGCTGGTGCTGACGTTATTGTTGCTGGCGTTGTAGTAGTAATAGCCGTCCCGGTCGATCTGCAGGAGGCCGTCGACGTCCCAATAGGTTTTCTTGCCGATGGTACCGGTGGGCGTGCCGCCCTCGGCCGCAGCGTCGATCTGCTGGGATTGATCAAAGAGATAGGCCAGCGATTGCTCTGTGGTTGTATCCGTCGTCCGGTCTGTACCGTATGCTTTGTCGGAAGTCAGGACGGGATAGCCGCCGGAAAGGCGGTCCTTCACGATGCCGGAAAGCGGGGTACGAGAGCCAGTCCACTGGTTGATGTTGTTGACACCGGTTTGCGTTGGGCCTCTGTTGTTGAATTTTAAGTAGTGATCCTTGTTGATGCCAGTGGCGTTAACAGCGCTGTACGGTGTGTCGGTATCAGCGGCGGCCTCTGAGGAGACCCAGTAGTCAAAGAGGTTGAGCTGGATGCCGGAGGGGGAAACAGCGTTTGGAACGACCGCTGCGTTCAGCGCGGCAGTCAAAGCGGCGTCGTCTTCGGTGTCTGCGGCCAGCGTGGCCGGGAGCAGAGACATAAAAATGGCCAGTGCGCAGAGCAGGCTGAGCGCGCGGACCGGATAATGATGCTTCACAAAATTACCTCCCCAGATGTCCCGATGGTCCGCCGGAACATCGATCTTGATTTTACTTATATTTTACATCTGCGAGGCGAGAAACGCAAGGAAATATGCCTTTTCAGACAAAGTGCTAAAAAATCTCGGGGGGGGGTACTTGAAATTTGTATATAATAACGAAATGCGTGGCGCAAATATCTGAAAATTTTGTTGCATTTTTGCAGAAATTACAAAATAAATGGATGCGCATGGAAGCAAAGGAAACGTTTGGGTACTCAAACCGGGACGAAGGAGAATTTGCATTTTGAATGTCTAATTTGCAGGATTCCTGTCATGCTGATTATGTAGGGTCGTCCACTCAAAGGCCCCCTCTACCAAGAGGGGGCTGTCGCCGCAGGCGACTGGGGGAGAAACCCCGCCGCAGCGGATAGGCTCCCCTTGATTGCATCAAGGGGAGCTGGCCGAGCAAAGCGAGGTCTGAGGGGATTAAGACCATTGGTGGCTGAAATCCCTCCGTCACGGCTGCGCCGTGCCACCTCCCTTTACACAAGGGAGGCTTTGACCGCTGCGGCGGGGGGCAAAAAAAGGGTCCCTCGTTCGAGGAACCCCTTTTCAAACCATATTTACTTGGCCTTTCCGAGGTAGGCGGCCTTGACTTCTTCATTTTCGGCCAGCTCGCGGCCCGTGCCGGACATGGTGATCGTGCCGGTCTGCATGACGTAGGCCTGATCGGCAATCTTGAGGGCCATGTTGGCGTTCTGCTCGATGAGCAGGACGGTGATGCCCTGTGCGTTGATTTCGCGGATGATGTCGAAGATCCCGCGTACGACGATCGGCGCGAGGCCGAGCGACGGCTCGTCCATCATGACGAGCTGCGGCTTCGCCATCAGCGCGCGGCCAACGGCCAGCATCTGCTGTTCGCCGCCGGAGAGCGTGCCGGCCATCTGCCATTCGCGCTCCTTCAGGCGGGGGAACAGGGCGTAGACGCGGTCGAGATCGTCGCGGATGCTCTCCTTGCGCAGATATGCGCCGATGCGGAGATTTTCCTCGACGGTCAGGTTCGGGAACACGCGGCGGCCCTCCGGGACGAGCGTGACGCCGCGAGAGACGATCTGGTCGGTCGATTTGCCGAGCAGCGGCTCGCCCTGGAAGGTGATGGAGCCGGATTTTGGCTTGACAAGGCCCGCGATGGTCTTCAGCGTGGTGGATTTGCCTGCGCCGTTCGAGCCGATGAGCGTGACGATCTTGCCCTGCTCAACGGTCAGGTCGATGCCCTTGACGGCCTCGATGCCGCCGTAGGAGACGACGAGGCCTTCGATCTCCAGAATATTACTCATCGTCGTCCACCCCCAAATATGCGTCGATGACGCGCTGATCGTTCTGAATTTCGGACGGGACGCCCGCCGCGATCTGTTTGCCGAAGTCGATGACGTAGATGCGATCGGAGATGTCCATGACAAGATCCATGTGGTGCTCGATGAGGAATACGGTCAGGCCGAAGTTCTCGCGCGTTTCGCGGATGAACGCGGTCAGCTCGTCCGTTTCCTGCGGGTTCATGCCGGCGGCCGGCTCGTCGAGCAGGAGCAGCTTCGGCTCCGTGGCGAGCGCGCGGGCGATCTCGAGGCGGCGCTGCTTGCCGTAGGGCAGGGAAGTCGCCATTTCGTCCTTGAGTTCTGCGAGGCCGACGATCTCGAGCAGCTCGAGCGCGCGTTCGCGCTGCGCCCGTTCTTCCTTCGCGTTCAGACGGAACGTGGCGGAGAAGACGTTGGACGTGCGGCGGACGTGCATCGCGGTGAGCACGTTTTCAAAGACCGTCATGGACTTGAACAGGCGGATGTTCTGGAACGTGCGGGCGATGCCGCGCTTGGTGATGGCGTCGGGCGTGCTGACGATGTGCTGATGATAGCGGTCGGCGTTTTCGCCCGCGTAGAGCTTTTTCATCTTGCCGCGCGGGAAACTTTCGACGATGGGCTCGCCGTAGAACTCGACCTTGCCGTTCGTCGGCTCGTAGACGCCGGTGATGCAGTTGAAGGCCGTGGTCTTGCCCGCGCCGTTCGGGCCGATGAGCGCGACGATCTCGTGCTCGTCGATGTCCATGGAGAGGTTGTTCACGGCGACGACGCCGCCGAACTGCATGGTGACGTTTTCTACATGAAGGACGTTCTGTTCCATGTTACTTGCCCTCCTTTCGCGGCTTGCGCCGGAGCAGGTCGGTCAGCTCACGGTCGCCCATGATGCCCTTGCGGAAGAACAGGACGACGAGCATGATGATCACCGATACAATAGCCATACGGAAGCCATTCTTGAACAAGCCCGGAGCCTGAATCCCGAGGAATTCGCCGGAGTCGAGGCCGCGCAGCAGCCATTCGACGCTGGCAATGTAGAGGAAGCTCGTGATGACGGAGCCGGTGATCGAGCCGATGCCGCCGATGACGACGATGAGCAGGATCTCATAGGTCATCGTGCTCTTGAACGAGAGGGCCTGCACTGCGCCCATGTACATGGCGAGCATGCCGCCGCCGACGCCCGCGAAGAACGACGAGATGACAAAGGCGAGGCGCTTGTGGTGCGCGAGGTTGATGCCCATGGCCTCGGCGGCGACCTCATCGTCGCGGATGGCCTTGAAGGCGCGGCCGTAGGTCGAGTTGACCATCAGCAAGATGATGCCGATGAAAATGGCGATCAGAATGAGATAGGCCCAGGCGTGGCCAAAGTCGGGATAGCCCTTGAGCAGGTTGGAGCCGTTGGTGATCGGGCCGAGGGCGTTCCACTGGAAGAACGCGCGGAGGATCTCGGCGAAGCCGAGCGTCGCGATGGCGAGATAGTCGGACTTCAGCCGGAGCACCGGCAGACCAATGAGGTACGCCATCAGCGCGGCGATCAGGCCGCCGATGAGCAGGGCGATGAGGATGCCGACTACGGTGCCCGCGCCCTCGCCGAAGAGATTTGCGAACGTCTCCGGCAGGGAGAACTGGATGAGTCCGCCCTCAAACTGCTGATACACGCCCGCGCGCTTGGCGACCGGGATGCAGAGCACGGCATAGGCATACGCGCCAAGCAGCATGAAGCCCGCCTGACCGAGGGAGAACAGGCCCGTGAAGCCGTTGAGCAGGTTCATCGAGACGGCGACGAGGGAATAGACCGCGGCCTTCTTGATGACCTTGATGACGATGTGGTAGCTGGGGAGGATGGAGTCGAGGTAGATGCACGCGCCGAGCAGAATGAGCAGGATGACGGCGACGATGAGCGATTCGCGATGCAGTTTTTTCGTCATGACGTACACCTCCTTACACTTTATCGGTGACTTTTTCACCGAACAGGCCCGTGGGCTTGACGCAGAGGATCACGATCAGCAGCGCGAACGTGAATGCGTCGGAGAACGTGGAATAGCCGATGCCCTTGATCAGCTCTTCGCTCAGGCCGATGATGAACGCACCGACCACCGCGCCGGGGATCGAGCCGATGCCGCCGAAAACGGCGGCGACGAACGCCTTCAGGCCCGGCATACCGCCGGACGTGACCGCGACGTTCGGATAGTTTGTGAAGTACAGCATCGCGCCGACCGACGCCAGCGCCGAGCCAACGACGAATGTGAACGAGATGACCGAGTTAATCTTGATGCCCATGAGCTGCGCCGTCTCAAAATCCTTGGACGCCGCGCGCATTGCCATGCCCATCTTTGTCTTCTTCGTCAGCCAGAGCAGGACGAAGACGAGCAGGATCGTCAGCACCGGAGTGACGAGCGTGACGCGCTTGGTGGATGCGCCGAAGACGCTGATCGTATCGGAGATCCAGGGGATGGGGTTCGTCACGGGCTTTGGCAGGCCGCCGGTCAGGTAGAACGCGAGGTTCTGAATGAGGTAGCTCACGCCGATGGCCGAGATCATCAGCGACATGCGCGGCGCGCTGCGCAGCGGCTTATAGGCTGCGCGCTCGATCAGGAAGCCGAGCAGCGCCGTGCAGACCACGACGAACGGCAGCGCGAGATACATCGGCAGCGAAGCCGTGAAATAAATCATCATCAGTCCTGCGACCATGAACACGTCGCCATGGGCGAAGTTGATCAGGCGCAGGATGCCGTAGACGAGCGTATAGCCGATGGCGATCAGCGCGTATTGACCACCGGCAGAGATGCCGTTAATGACATAGGGGAGTAAGCTCTGCATATAGGAGTCTCCTTTTTGCGCCGGATCTTTTCCGCTCGATGGGGAACAAGATCACGCCGCTGGATTTTGATGTGGGATAACGGAGTATCCCCGCAGCAGATCGCACAGGATGTGCTGCGCGGATCCTCCGTTATAAACGGGGTGCGACCTGATAGGGCCAAATGCCCTATCAGGTCGGAAATGTAGTTTACGGTCTGCGCGGTTTGGGGCCGGTGCTTACTCGACGCCCTGAACCGTGACGAACTCCCATTCGCCGGTCTCGGTGTTGGCGGTCTTGATGTAGGCCGCATCGCGCTTGGCGTCGCCGATCTCGTCGAACTCGATCAGGCCGGACACGCCCTCGTAGGAGACGGACGGCAGCGCAGCCAGAACGTCGGCAGGTTCCGCGGAGCCGGCAGCCTTGATGGCCTCGAGCGCGGTGAAGTAGGCGTCATAGCCCATCGCGGTGACAGCGGAGACCATGTCGTTGCCGCCGTTGTTGGTCAGGGCGTCGGGGTTGGCGTTCATCCATTCCTTGATGCCGGCGTCGAATTCGGGGTTGCCGCCCTCCTGATAGAAGGTCGTGATCTTGACGCTGACGTCCTTGCCCTTGGCGGACTCGACGACCATGTTGTTGTCCCACGTGTCGGAGCCGAGCAGTTCACCCTCAAAGCCCTGCGAGGAAGCGGCCTCGATGATCAGCTGCGCATAGTTCGTGGAGACAGGAGCCATGATGACGCCCGCGTTCGCGGCCTGCGCGTTGTTGATGTAGGAGACAAAGTTCGCGGTGCCTTCCGGGAAGTCCTCGGAGACGACCGTGCCGCCGAGAGCCTCGAACGCCTGCTTGAAGTAGTAGACCAGACCCTGGTCATAGTCGGAGCCGAGCATGGCCAGCGTGTAAGCGGTGGTCACGCCGGAGTTCCAGGCGTAGTTGGCAAGGACGGTGCCCTGGAACGGATCGAGGAAGCAGATGCGGAAGTAGACGTCGCAGTCCGCGGTGACCTGCGGGTTGGTGCAGGTGACGCCGATGGCGGGGACGCCGGCCTCGGCGAAGACCTCGCCGCCGGCCATGGAGACGCCGGAGCCGTAGGAGCCGAGGACGATGGAGACGTCACGGTTCATCAGTTCCGCAGCGGCGGACGGGCCGTTTTCGGCGGAGGTGCGGTTGTCAACGATCTCGAGCTTGACCTCATAGGTCTCGCCGCCGATCTCGACGGTGGGCTGTACGTAGTTGGCATACTGCATGCCGAGGATCTCCTGCTTGCCGCCGGCGCCGTTGTCGCCGGTCTGCGGCTCGAAGACGCCAATCTTGACGACCTTGTCGCCGGAAGAAGCGGCGGAGTCGCTCGAGGCGTCAGCCGAAGCATCGGAAGAAGCGGAAGCGTCGGACGAGCTGTCCGCCGGAGCGGCGGTGTCTGCCTTGGCGCTGTTATCGCCGCAGCCCGCGAGGACGCAGGCCAGCATCGCAATGCAAAGCAAAAGCGCAAGAATCTTTTTCATGTTCATTTCCTCCTTATCTGTCCACGCCATAAAGACAAGTGTGCGCGGAAAACTCATGTCTGACATTATAGCGTCGATGGAAGAAAAAAGCAAGCACTTTTTGCGCAGTTTGAAAGATTTTGTGAACTTGGCCGAAATTGTGTCGGAATCTGGGTGGAAAAATGTCTTCGCTGTGCTAAATGGAAAAAGCCGCAGTGGACTTTTGTTCGCGGCAGAGCGATTTTGCACCG
>QWCV01003825.1_pt1 | contig 10514 bp, 12 predicted proteins | sample 1972621 | NCBI WGS metagenome assembly QWCV01 (sample SAMN09866699, study PRJNA288562) | Human gut metagenome isolate pre2_stool, whole genome shotgun sequencing... | isolation source: gut | host: Homo sapiens | place: USA: California
CAAGATGTTTATCATGCAGAAAAAGACGCTCCCTGCCCTTTACCGGCGATTCGTTCCGGCGGGAAAGGAAACGCCTTTTTTGTTTCCATAGGGCGTACGGGAGAAAAGGGCAAGGAAAGTAATTGTTTTTATCCCTCATATCCCGTATAATGGAGAAAACAGGACCTAGAAGTTTTGGTTCTTGCATGGAGTGAGGAAAGCATCATGGCCAGAGTATCCACCAAAGAAAACAAGGCCATTTACCAGCTGACCCGGGAGAGTCTGAAACCGACCTGGGAGGACGCCAGTGAGCTGTTGGTGACCATGTTTCCCGAGCGGATTGAGAAGATTGAAAATGAGCGCTCCATGCCCCATACCGTAAAATAGATTCAACCAAAGGGTTCCACACCCGAGTGACACGATTTGTCTGAGAGGAGGACCATATCTTCAATCATCCGAGCCCAAAGATCTTCTTTCCAAACATAGGATCGCTGGAAGAAGGGTACCTCTATAAGCGTGGAGTTATTAAATATACTTGTGATAATTGCTTTATGTGCATCCATAGTGAAACTCCTTATAAAACACTTCTGTATAGACTGTCGGCCTATCAGCATAATACGACAGCCTTGTCTTTATGCTATCATGTAACTATTATGAAAGGTAACATGATAATCGACTGACATACGCCAAAAAGTGAGATATTTTGTCGTTAGGGATGGGTTAGGGATTTGGCGGTTTCAGCGGCTATCCTCGCTCATGCTCCCGCCGCTTTTCTGTCCCTGAAATCGCCGCTGAACCGCAATCGTCCAAGAGACAAAAATAGAACAAAAAACGCAGAAAAACCGCCATTTCAGGCGGTTTTTCTGCGTAAAATGTCATGTGTTGATAAAAAAGATGCACACTCCAAAGCCTTGCAGCGCAACGGTTTGCGGGATTGTCACTTTTCTGTTTCGTCCTTTTTGCGAAAAATACACCAAGCAATCCGAACCCCCGCATTATCAGCGTCTGGCGTTGTCCTGATATTTTCGCTCCAAAAAATCAAGAGACCGCTGAGAGGGGGCGCAGCCATATTCATACAATTCTGTGTAGATGCGAGGAACTTTCTTAAGCCGCTGATTCATATCATCCAGATCAAAAGAGTCCAGATCCAGGTCATCCCGGCCCAGCCACTTTTTATAATGCACATAATCGTCTCCGTTTTTCTGGCGAAATGCCTCTGCCAGACGTTCCAGTCCGCCAGTTCCACCGCAGTCCTCTATGATCCCATAGCCCTCGCCGGCGAGCACACGCGGCAGTTCACGGCCCGGCAGTTCCTTATCCTCCAAGATCGTCTCCAGAGTTACTTCTATTTCCCAGCCATCGCCATAATCATATTCCAAGGTCAGTTTTTCGCCTGTACATCCCTGGAGGACAGAGCGCATCTTGTAGGCAGAAGCATCAAAGGACTTTTCCCCTTCTCCCGAAAACAGCTCCTCATTGTTGAGCTCAAATCGCCAGATCCCGTCTCGCAATACAGTACCAGCGCCGGGCAGCGATGGATCTAATTTTGCGTTTTCACGAACCGGGACTGTGATGCAGAACAGGTGGCTGGCCTGCATCTCATACAGGGTCATCAGGATGTATCCCAGCCGGGCCATGGTAATATTGCCTGGGACTTGAAACCGGCGCCATATCTTCGGCTGGTAGTTATTCAGTTCAGCATAAAACTGATAGATCGGCTGCGATGCCATCCAGTGTCCGCCTCCTCGCCTTTCTCTCGTCCGAAATGGAATCCTAATTGTCCTCGTACCACTCCCTGCATTATACCATTCTCTTTCGGTTTTGTATATCGGAAATCATCTGCCACAGTGGTTTTAAGGGAAAGCGCGGGGACGGCGATCCGCCGTCCCCGTGCTTTCCCTTAAAATGAGGGGCTTCCTGTCTTATTTCAGCCGTAGGATCTGCTCATACAGCAGGACATATTTCTGCCGGATCACCAGATCGCCGTGGTAATGTCCGAAGAAGTGATATTGGAACCGGCACCGCTGCCGCACCTCCTCCAGGAAGTCTGTGAGTTCGTCCGGCCTGGATAGCGTCTGGAGCAGTTCATTCTGGATGCTGGTGGGCGCGCAGTGCGTGATGATGTAGTCCACCTCCCAGCCTGTACGTTCCAGATTCCTTCGTGCTTCCTGGTACTCTTCCGGGCTGGGCAGCTCCTCTTTCCACCAGGATCGGTGGTCGATCCGGAAGGCCGCCCCTCTTGCGTTGAGCCGCTGGAGCTTTTGGAGAAACTGGGGATCGTCCGGCTCCAGGATGCCGTCCTGGACATCGTGGCTGCTGGCTCCGCCCATGGCAAAAATCCGTTTTCCGCCCACGTCAAACACTTGCCCGCGCGCCAGCAGGAGCACCGAGGGCCGAATGCGGCGGATCTTCCCGCCGTGCCAGTCCTCCAGTGGGTATGTCCGCAGGGCGTCATGGTTTTCGTGGTTCCCCGCAACGAAGAGGGTGGTAAAGGGCCGGCGCTCCAGGAAGTCCAGTCCCTCATCATCCCGATGATCTCCGTACCATACGCCGCCCAGGTCTCCGCAGACCGTGACGAAGTCCTCCTTGGTCAAAGTCTCCTGCTCATAGAAACGCTCCGGCAGGAATCGCCGGAAGTCTCCGTGGGTGTCTCCTGTGATAAAGAATGCCATGATTTTGTACGCTCCTTCCTCAGCTTAGTTTCTTGTCCATCTCCAATCCCGGATACCGGAATTTGATGTGGATGGTCTCCGCGTCCACTACCGTGATCTGCTCCACGGCCATGCGTACCTGCTCGTCATGATATTCGGTGTTGACTTCCAGATGAGCCATCCACTCCCGCAGTTCTGCCATGCGGGATGCCTGGGCCGCACTGTGGGTCTGGCTCTGCTCCGCGGACATGATCTGCTCTTGGATAGCTTGTTTTTCGTCCATCAGCGCCTTAAGCTGGGCGGTGAGGATCTCGTCATCCATGTTTGCCAGCACCTGATCCAGCAGCAATGCTTGTTGGGCTGTGATGTCCTTCAGCTTCTGCCGCAGGTCGATTATACTGACTCCGCCGGCGATATCGTCTCCCCAGGCCGCGGCGGTGAATGTCAGCAGATCTTTCTTTACCTCTGTTCCAGCCTGGACAAACTCGTTGACAGCCTCCTGGATGGCCCGGTGCAGCTTCTCCTCGTCCAGTGTGGGAGAGCTGTGGCAGTACTTTGTCCCAAACTCCAGCCGTGAGACGCACCGCCACACGATGCGCTTTTTCCCGTTCCTGGCCCAGGTACACCGCTTATAGGGGGTGCCGCATTCCCCGCATACCAGGAGCTCGGAGAGGGCGTATTTGGCGGAGTATTTGCCCAGCTCCGTCTTTCCGTGCCGCTGCATCACCTTTCGCTTGCTGGCTCTGCGAGTCATCTCCTCCCGTACCCGATAAAACATTTCTCTCGGGATAATGGCCGGGTGGTTGTTCTCCACATAGCTCTGCATCCGCTCCCCGGTGTTCTTTTTCACCCGTTTGCTGATACAGTCTGTGGTGTATGTCTTGCCCAGCACAGCGTCTCCGATGTACCGCTCATTGGTGAGGATATTGTGGAGCACCTGATAAGACCACCGCTGGACAGCTTGGGCGGTGGGAACATGATCCGCCTCCAGCTCCTGCTGGATCTGGGCCAGGCTGCATCCGTCCAGATAGCGGCGGTAGATCCTCCGCACCGTCTCCGCCTCCTCCGGGTCGATCTCCGGCCGGCAATCCGCCCCTTTCCGGTAGCCCAGCAGCTTCTTATACTGGAATGGGACATGGCCCGCCTGCATACTCATCATTTTCCCCCGGATGATGTTCTCGCTGAGGGACTCGCTCTCCGCCTGGGCAAAGCCGCTGAACAGTGTGATGAGGAATTCGCTGGACTCGGTAAGGGTATTGATGTTTTCTTTTTCAAAGATGACGCCGATCCCGCGGGCCCGCAGCATCCGGATCGTATCCAGGCAGTCTACAGTGTTCCGGGCGAACCGGGAGAGCGACTTGGTGAGGATGGTGTCGATCCGGCCCCGTTTACAGGCGGCGATCATCCGCTTAAAGTCATCCCGCTTTTTCATGCTGGTGCCGGAGAGGCCCTTGTCGGCAAAGATGCCGGCCAGCTCCCAATCCGGATTTTCCTCGATTTTCTGGGTGTAGTAGGCTTTCTGGGCCTCGTAGCTGTTGAGCTGCTCCTCGCTGTCGGTGCTCACCCGGCAGTAGGCGGCCACCCGCTGCTTACCGCGCCGGGAACTTCCAGCCTCGGTAAGCTTCTTCGTTGCTGGGATGACTCGCACCCGTCGTTCCAGTGTCTGTTCCATGTCCTGTCCTTTCCTGGCGGCCTATCGGAAGGCGACAGCCACCACATTTTCTGCCGAGATGGTGATATAAGAGACCACCTGCCGGATATGATCCTGATCCACAGCCATCAGGCGGGCTTCTTCTTGAGTGGGGGTCGCCGGGGGGCAGCAGTCATATCGGGCCGAGGCGCCCTTCAAAATCAGAGAGATTACTTCCTCCGGTTCATTTGGAGCTTCCAGGGCACGGTTGATGGCGTTAGTCAGGCGGATCACCTCTCCGGAGGGCTGATAAGCTTCCGATCTGGGATTGTCGTGCTCCGCCACTTGGTGGGCAACTTCTTCCAGCAGAGTCTCGTCCGGGATCGTGACCACGGCGCCGCATCCTCCGCACTTGAGGTACAGGGTGTCCGCCCTGCGGTTCTTTCCGCCCAGCCGGTGCAGGGAAGCGCCGCACTCCGCGCAGCGCAGGTTCTCTTTCAGGCGGAGCGCCGGACGCTCCGCCCCGGGCGCGTATCCCGCCGTCTTTCCCCGGATGTGCGACTGCGTCTCCCGGAACACACCGTCCTCCAGGATGGGTGGATAGCCGTCCCGGCCCGCATAGCGGGGATTTTCCAGCAGGCGTTTGACCTTGTGCTTGTTCCAGAGGGGAGCCTCCCGACAGAATGGGATCTCCTCCCCGTTGAGCGTGTCGGAGATCCTCTGATAGGACAGCCCGCCCAGATAGAGGGAGAACACCCTCCGCACGACCAGCGCCTCATCCTCCACGACGGTGATCTCTCCGTTTTGGATCTGATAGCCGTACAGTATCTTCCGATTGATCATCGTCTCACCTCCCGCAGCTGCTCTGTCAGTTCCAAGCCGCCCCGCAGACAGAAGCGGACGCAGGTCTGGGATTCCACGACGATCCGCTCCACCAGGTCGTGGAACAGGCCCTCGTCAAATCCCTCCAGACGCTCCGGCCCGCATTGGATCAGGTCCGCTGTCCGCTGAAGGGCGTCGATGGCGTCATCGATGTCCTCATTTTGCAGCAGCCTGCGCCGTTCCGCCCGCAGCTGGGCCAGTCGAGCGTTGATCTCGTTGAATTTGACGGCGCAGGTGTCAGCGTCCAGCAGCCCAGCGGCCTGGAGCTGGCTGATGCGATGGCTCTGTTCGCTGGCCTGGGCGATGGCCCGATTGACGGCCAGCATGGCGGGATCGTCCCGCTGGAGCGCGTCTCTGAGTTCCTCCAGCTGTTTCAGCGCCGGCTGGAGGACGATCCCGGCATTCTGCTTCAGCTTGTTGTACATCCCCGCAAAGGCGGCGTACAGAGCGGACTCCGGGATGCGTCCATTTGGACACTCAGACGCCTTGCGGTCATGCTTGCGGCATACCCATACTACAAAACCATTTTTACTGATCCGCCGCATATATGCTGTGCCGCAGATCCCGCAAATGACTTTCCGAGCCAAAGGGAATTCCTGGTGTGAGGCAGGCTGTCGTGCCGCCCTCTTTTTCAGCAGGGACTGTACTTGTTCAAAAGTCTCTCTTGAGATGATCGCGGGATGGGTATTTTCGATATAATACTGATCTGCCTCTCCGTGGTTCATTTTTCTGATGAATGGGAATGTATTGGTCGTGAATGTCTTTTGGCACAATGAATCTCCAATATATTTTTCATTGGAGAGCATCTTTCGGATGACTTGCTCATGCCAGATGCCCCGCTTCCAAGCAGTCGGGATATTTTTTCGATTCATCTCCTCAGCGATCCGTGCGGTGCTATGCCCGTCCAGATAAGACTGGAATATCCACTGTACCACTTTGGCCTCCGTTTCCTCTATGGCGAGGTTTTTCCCGTCCGGCATCCGGTAGCCAAATGGCGCTGTGCAGGTAATGAACTCCCCCCGCTCCATCCTTCTCTGGTAGCTCATCCGCTGGTTCTGGGAGATGGAGACGGACTCCTGCTGGGCCAGAGAACCGGAAACGCTCACCATCAGTTCGGTGGTGAGCGTTCCGGTATCGATATTCTCTTTTTCAAACTGGACGGATACGCCCAGCCGGGACAGCTCCCGTAGGGACGCCAGGCAGTCTCGGGTGTTACGGGCAAATCGGGATATGGATTTGACCAGCACCTTGTCGATCTTCCCCTTCCGGCAGTCCGACAGCAGTCGGTTGAGATCCTCCCGCTTGTCCATCCGGGTGCCTGTGATACCCTCGTCGGCGTACACATCCACCAGTTCCCAGCCGTCGTGATCCTGGATCATGTCCGTATAGTAGCGGATCTGGGCCGCGTAGGAGTGGAGCTGGTCAGAGGAGTCGGAACTCACGCGGCAGTAGGCGGCCACACGCAGGGTGTCCGCTGCTATCGCTTTCGGGGGTATGACTTTCACATTGGCCGCCATGCTCGCGCCTCCTTCCTGTTTTGCAACCGCAACACTATCACATTTCCCCGGAGATATCCAGCCCTATTCCCGAACAGTTACAGGGCGGTATTTCGCCGCCGCCAAGCGCCGGATCGCCTCTGCCTCATCGTCCGTCACAAAGCCCGCCGCTTTCATTTGCGCCAAAATACCCAAGGCGATCTGATACTGCAGCTCTGTCTTTATATTGATCATGCCGCGCCCTCCTGGAAGTAGCTGTCCGGCTTGACTGCCCGGATGAACCGCTCCACCTCCTGGATGCTGTTTGTGACCGGCATCTCCGGCAGGGCGGTCAGAATGTCCCGGAAGTAGCGCCGTCCATGGGCGGCTCGTTCATCCAGGATGGCCACCACGCAGGTATCCGTCTCCGTCCGAATGGCCCGGCCAAAGCCCTGCTTCAGCTTGATCTGCATCTCGGGCACCACCACGGCCCGCAGGAAGGAATGGAGATCCGGGTATCGCTCCCGCTCTTTTTCCTTCAACGCGTCGGGCATGGGGAATGGCAGCCTGGGGATGACCAGCAGGGACACGCAGTCTCCCGGAAAGTCAAAGCCCTCCCAGGCCGCCCCGGTGGCCAGCAGGACGCTCCCCGGCGTGCTCTTAAACTGCCCGGTGGTATGCACCGCATTGCGCCCCAGAGTGAACAGGGGATAGAGCATCCCCTGATCCCGCAGGTGCTCTTTCACCGCGGACATGGCGGCATAGGAGGTGAACAGCACCAGGGCATGGCCGTGGGCCGCGTCCAGCAGGGCGGCGATCTCCTTCGACAGTTCTTCATAGTACCGCCCGCTGTCCTGGCAGGGCGGGAGGCGTGGGAGGTACAGCAGACAGTTCTCGCTGTATGCAAAGGGAGAGGGGGCGACAGACTCCCGCACACGGCTGTCTGTCAGCAGGCCGGTGTCCTCTTTGAATCGCCGGAAATCCCTGCCCACCGCCATGGTGCCGGAGGTCAGGATCATGGGCGTCCTCTGCCGCCAAAGCGTCTGCCGGAACTGCTCCGTCAGATCCGAGACAGTGGCGCAGAGCATCGTGCCGCCCCGGTCATCTTCCGCCGCGTAGCAGATCACATCTGGCTGGCTCCGCAGGAATAAGGCCGCCTTGTCGATGATCTGCTCCAGCTGCCGCCGGGTGCTGGGGGACACCAGAGCGCCGATCTGCCGTTGGATCAGCTCCAATGTCTTGCGGGGCCGTTTCAGCAGACCGGCGAAATGAGAAAAGGGCCGCTCTCCGTCCCAGGGGCGGGAGAGCTCCCGCAGTAGCGGCCCGGCAGTTTCCGCCAGAGTCTCCGCCGCCAGCAGGTACCGCTCGCCCCGGAGCCCATGGATCAGGCTCCGCAGATCCCCCGCTGTGAGGGTGACGCCGAACATCTGCCGGGCGGCCTCCGGCAGCTTATGCGACTCGTCAGCGATCAGCGCGCTGTGCTCCGGCAGCAAAGGCCGCCGTCCGACGCTCCGGTGGATGGCGTCCGCCAGGAGCAGGTTGTGGTTGCAGATCTGGACTTGGTATCTGGCCGAGGCGCATACCTCCATAAAGCAGAGGTACCGGCAGCTCTCCTGCCCGCAGTCGCAGACCTGGGGCACATGGACACGTTCCCGGTCATACCCGCTGAGATGCTCCGCCATGTCCAGATCCAGGTGATCCCGGAGGGACAGCAGAGCCTCTCTGGCCCGCGGGCTCTTTCGCCCAAGATCCACCGCCCCCAGCCGGCGCCGCAGCCGCTCGTCACACACATAGTGGGATTTCCCTTTGCGAACGACCGCCCGGAGGGGGTGATCCATGAGCTGGCCGGCCATCAGCACTGCGGAAAGAAACGGCAGGTATTCATTGAGTACCGCGTTCTGCAAAGCGATACTGGAGGTCGAGATCAGGAGGGGCTGAAAGGGCAGGCCCACAGCGGCCCGGCAGCGGAGGAATACCGTTCCCGCCACCAGGTAGGCGTAGGTTTTTCCGATCCCCGTCCCGGCGTCGCACAGGGCGATGCTGCCGTCCAGCATGGCGTCCAGCATCTTGTGGCTCAGGGCCACCTGGGCGGGGCGCTCCGCCATGCCATGGGCGGGGAGCAGTTCTTTGAAAATATGGTCGATCTCTTGATGGGCATTTTTCCTGTTATCTTGGTTCATCCGTATGATCCCCTATCTGTATCATGTCTGTATCATGGTTTCTCTGTCCTCATCGTATTTGCGGCTCGCCCCCCGATGAGAGATAGGGAACAGTACGGATAAGGCTTGGCAGACCTTCACAGGCACATTCCAAGGGTCTCTACTGCTTTCAACCCAGGGGATGACAGGCGGCCTCGCCGGGGCCTCCCCGCACAGGCTGGATCGCTCGCCGGAGGGGATGGCCCCTCCGGGTCGTGGCGGGCGCTGGGCGTCTGTCCGTGTGGTGATCCGTACTGCTGGTATGAACTTGTCAAAGAGCAGCGGAGCCGATTCCGGCTCCTTCAGGAAGCGAATTGGACGAGGATCTGGTTCATATCCTCCAGGTCCTCGCCCTGGAGCCCCGCAGCCAGACGTCGTAGCAGGGCTGTTTGCCTCGGGGTCAGCCGCCGGCGGCCCTGGTAGTACCAGTCCGCCAGCTTGACTCCGCCGCCATACCGGCCGCAGACCGTCTCGATGGGGTATTGAAGTGTGAGCATCTCAATGTCGCGGCGGATCGTCCTCTCGCACACGCCCAGCTCTGCCGCCAGGTTCGAGACAGTCTCCTTCCGCCGCTGGCAGAGCAGCTCCAAGATCTGTTGTCGCCGCTCCGCCGCGCCCACATCTCCACCTCCTCTCGCTTCCATGGTCAGACTCTACAGGCTAATGCGGACAGTTCTTGTCCGGGTTAAAAATTTTTTTGAAAAAAAGAAAGGGCCGGAGCAGCTGAGTATGACAGATACTCAGTCTTGCTCCGGCCTTAGTGGTGACGAATGTCCCTGTGGTCAGTCAGCAATATGATTTCCGGTCCGACGCTGCGGTTGGGCGCGCGCGGTTTTCAATGTGTGGAGGTCAGCCCAAAATACGCGCCTGCAGCGAGAGCACTGTACGGATATAATGACCTTCTCGCTGGTATTAGACAGCACTTCACCTTTGGCGCACCAAGGACAGGCCAGACGGTACTGAAAGATAGTCTCCATGGCAGCTCCCTTCGGTGTTCTCTATTTAGAGAACACTACACGAAAAAAATTCCCTCTTACAACAGGTTATGTTCCCGCAGTCGGATGCTCATAGCCTGCTTGGACACCTGAAACAACTCCGCCGCCTCCGCAACGATCTGCTTGGAGCTCCGGCCTGAACGCAGCTGATAAAAGCACCGCTTGACCTGCGCCAGAGGCATGAGGATCGCGGAGCCCAATAGATTTGCCTGGTATTCCATATCTGTCTCCTTCGCCGCGGGCATCAGCGCCGCGCTCTCTCCGGTGCCCAGATAGAGCTTTTTATGGAGGCACCAGTGCGCCAGCTCATGGGCGCAGGTAAAGCGGAACCGTCCTGTGCTGGCATCTTCTTCACAGAGGGACGCGTCCACCAGGATCGTGCCTGCCCGCACAGGGAACAGAGTATATTCATGGCGCTCCATATCATAGACCGCCTCCAGGCCGTCATCAAAAATGGTCTTGCCCAGGATGCGGCCGTTTTTCCGCAGGTATTGATACTCCAGGGAGAGCCCGTTGGCTTCGATCAGATCCTCGATGGGAATGGCGGAGGGCTGGCCGTAATAGAGCCGGGCATCATAGGCGGTCAGCACCCGGCGGGCAATATTCTCGATCCCGTATTCACTGTAAAACAGTCTCCCCATAGCCCCCCCCTCTGTCATGCCTCTTTCCGCTTTGTCAGCCGGTCGATAAACTCCTGCCACTCC
>QWCV01003828.1_pt1 | contig 10508 bp, 11 predicted proteins | sample 1972621 | NCBI WGS metagenome assembly QWCV01 (sample SAMN09866699, study PRJNA288562) | Human gut metagenome isolate pre2_stool, whole genome shotgun sequencing... | isolation source: gut | host: Homo sapiens | place: USA: California
AAAAATACTACGCCCAGACCGGGGACCAGGACGACCTGATCTCCATTGGCACCATCGGCCTCATCAAGGGGATCTCCACCTTTAAGGCGGACAAAAACGTCCGGCTGGCCACCTATGCCAGCCGGTGTATTGAAAATGCTACACTATCGCAGCGGACTTTTTGCATCTCCATGTGGCGGATCGCACCCCCTCAGGCGATAAATGGCGTGTATTTTGCCAACCTACGGAACGCATGATAGTCATGACACGCTATGCTCTCGATGTGGTCAGTTACGCGCCCTTGTATATTCATAGTTTCCGGCTTGTCCAGCCCCACACGCTGGTGGAGGCGGAGAAGTTCAATCTTATCTACACAGATCCAACTCAAATCGACAATATAGCGGACAAGCTGCGGTGGTACAGATACCAGCATGGTCTGCTGCAAAGAGATGTGGCAGACTACGCCGGTCTGGATCGTAGTACATATTCCGGCTATGAGAATACCCAGCGGGACTACTACCCCATCGAGAAGATGCAGAAGATTGCGGAGCTGTTCGCCGTGCCGGTCACGGATTTGCTGGACGAGTTTAATTTGTTCCTCTACAATGGTCAGGGACGACAGATTAAAGAAATGCGCCGGCGGCGTCAGATGACCCAGGTGGAATATGCCAGGCGACTGGGTGTCCCTTTTGGTACGCTGCAAGGGTGGGAGCAGGATCGGGTACAGATCTGCAAGCAGACATGGCGCAGACTGAAAATCAGAGGATAACACAAAGGGATGGGGTTATGCCCCATCCCTTTGCTGATGTATTCGTTTGATGGCCTCAATCAACTCCGCTTTCTGCTCCACGGGGCAGGGCATGGCTTTGACTTGTTCCATGACCGTCTGCGCATGGACGGCGGCAACTTTCTTGGAAAGTTCTTCCTGCTTTTCCGGAGTTGTCGGATAATGCATAATAACGCCCAACGCACATACCCTCCTCCTTGGTAAGGCAGTATATGCGTCAGTACTTGTCCTTCATGTTCTTTGTGGACAGCGAAGCCAGGTAAATATTGGTTACATCCGCCCGCTCATGGCCCAGCAGCCGGGACACCGTGAAGTGAGCGTTCAGAGCGCCCATGCCCTTGTCCATCAGTTCCTTATACTTCTCCGCTGCAAAGGTGTGGCGAAGTCCGTGAAAGGTCAGGGGAGGGTCAGATTTTACTTGAATGCTGTTTCGATGCGCCACGATGAACAGCTGCAGGCGGTGGATGGCCTGGTCGGTGGGCATATCGTCCGGTACCAGCAACTTATGGCCCCGCTGGGTGCGTGTCAGTTGACGCCGCAAGGCAATGGAAATCTGCTCGTTGATGGGGACGGTGCGGATCTTGCCGCCCTTACCCTTGATGGTGACGGTGTTCTCCCGAAGGGCCTGTTCTGCTGCGGCGGTGTCCATGCGGAAACACTCGTGGATGCGGAGCCCAGCGTAACGGGCCAGGTAGAGAGCCAGAATGTAATCCCAACGCTCTGCAGCCAGGGCCCTGCCCAGCATATGGTTGAACTCCTCTGTGCTCCATGTGCGGTCCACACCGCCGAAGCGCCGGCGCTCCAGTTCGACTCCCAGTTCGCTGTTGGTGGGCAGCGCATATTTGTGGTTGCTCACTTTGTCATGGAAGAAGCGAATGGCGGCCAAATCCGTTTTTATGGTGGAAGCCGACTTCCCATGCTCCTGCAAATACAGCACATAGCCAACCAGGTGCTTGCCGCTGATGTTGCTCAGTTTCTGAAGGTGGTATTCGTCGGCCAGGTAGCCGCAGAACCGCTTGCACGCCTCGTAGTAGCGATCCTTGGTGCGGAAACTGCCCTGACGATTGTGGCGGGCCAACTTGTTCAGTTGGCTCACCAGAACCAGGTAGAGACCCTTGTTTTGGATGGATCGTGTCATATTGTAAAGTGCTCCTTTTCTTTCATAGATAGTTCAGATGGGCGCAGTTCGCCCCTTGGCAGAGCCGTCTGTTTCCGCCGGATCTCCAGGAAAATCTTCCTGGAGCCCGGGGGTAATCGCTTCGGAACCCTTTGCAGCAGAGGCGTTTCCAGGAAGCAAACCATAAACGGCGAATATCTGTCTCTTTTTAGTTTGAACCAGGTCAGTACGAGCGCAGTATGGGGATAGACCCTGCCATCGGTGGGCATTGCTCCGATGACGACTGCCGACACAACCGCTGAAGCTCGGCTGCAAGCTGCGGTAAAGAACCACAGCCTGCGTGTGTCTGCTGATCCCTCCGGCTGGGATCGGGAGAATTGCGCCCTCTTTGCTGCCGAACCGGCACTATGCCGGAACAAAGAGGGGTGAGCCTGCTGCCACAGGCTCCGAGGTGCAGCACCCCAAGTCACTCCGCGCACCTCAACGCAAAGAAGGGGGACGGCCATGTTTTAGAATAGGTTCTTCTGGCACCTTACCGCAGACTGGCAGAGTCTGGGGTAACTCCCATCGGGAGTGCGGGGCTATGAACGCACAAAAAGAGGGTGCGAAAAGTTCCTTCTGTGCCTGATCTACACAGGCAGCAAACTTTTCGCACCCTCAAACAAGTGCTCGTATTCTTTCTCATGGTCATCCGAAGAAGTCAACATCTTCGGCACAGCACCACAGCATCAAAGGAAAAGACAGCCGATGAACATGGTTCCCTTGTTGTCCACTGAAACGGAGACAACAGCCGCAGGGCATTGCCCTGGCGGAAAACGGCTGAAACGTACAAACCTAACAGCGTGCGCAATGCGAGATGTCCCTCTCGCTCACAGGTGAATCCTGCCCCGGAGTTCCACCGAGTACGCGCAAAGAATCAATAGTAATTTTTATATACCACAATATATTGTGTTTGTCAATGCAATTTAGCCATATATATGATGTTGATTGAAAAATTTCTCGACTTCTTTCGACAGAAAATCAAAAGCCGCCTCCACAGCTTATGTGTAGAAGCGGCCTCATGCCGGATCATCCGGGATATATTTGGCAATGTCTCCGATCTCGCAGGACAGAACGGCACACAGCTTGTTCAAAGTCTTGGTCTCCATATTATCGTTGGCCCGGAGACGGCGGATGGTTTTGCTGTCAATGCCGCATTTTTCTCTCAACTGATAGGTGGAGACGCCTTTTTCCTTCATCAACACCCATAAATTATCAAATACGATCATCTGCATCCCCCCATCATTGACACCATACAGTATGGGGGTTATAATCCGCATTATTAAGGGGATATAATCCCCATATACAATGCGGGAGATGATTTTTTGAAGAAAGCAAGAAAAGCCTGTGCGTTCACGGGTCACCGCCCCCAAAAAAACTCCCCTGGGGCTACGATGAGGAAGATGTGCGGTGCGTCGCACTGAAAGCTGTGTTGGAGCGGCAGATTTATTCGCTGGTTCAAGAGGGAGTGACGGATTTCCTCTCCGGCATGGCTGAAGGAGTTGACCTGCTGGCGGCGGAAATTGTTTTGAGTCTTCGGGTCGAATACCCAAGCATCAAATTGCACTGCATCCTTCCCTATAAGGGGCAGGAAACGGAGTGGTTCGCTGCGTCCCAGGCCCGGTATCCCGGCGACATCCCTGTAACGTTTAGCGGTTTCTGCATAAGGTTTCGAAAAGCAGATGAAGATGTACTTCTGGATTATTTGCTTCGCTTGCTTAAACTTCCGGAAATACGGGCAAAGATGGCAGGGCGAGGTGCCAACATCCAGAATTTGAATCAAAAGATTTTAGCTTCATTGCCAGTTCCTATTCCTCCAAAGAATTTGCAAGAAGCCTATATACAAATCACAAAGCAGAGTGATAAAGCTAAATCCACCCTTCAAAACACCATTACATCCCTGCAAGCCACCAAGCGCAGCATTTTGGAAAGCGCTTTGGGAACTGGGAGAAAGGAGTAAATCATGCCAAAGTTCAACGAAGACAACACCACTGAGCAGATGCTCCTGGCCACCTTGCAGAGAAACGGCTGGGAGTACATCCCCGCCGAAGACCTGGACCGGGATGAGAGCGACGTCATGGTGGAGTCCATAGTCCGCTCTGCCCTGATCCGCCTGAACCCGGAGATTGCCCAGGATGAATCCCGGGCCGACGAAGTCATCTACCGGCTGCGGACCCTGTTCCTGTCCACCAACGCCCAGAACCTGGTCACCCAAAACGAAGCCTTCAAGGAACTGGTCTTTGAGAAAAACTCCTATCCCTTTGGCGAAAATGGACGGCAGGTTTCCATTGACCTGTTCGGCACCGAGGTCAACGGCAAGTTGGACCAGAACCAATATGTGGTCACCAACCAGTGGGTGTACCCGAAAAAGAAGGGCGGTAAGCGGCTGGACCTGGTGCTGCTGGTCAACGGTTTCCCCTTTGCCATCGGTGAGTTAAAAACGCCGGTGCGGGCCGCTATCACCTGGTTGGACGGTGCCCAGGACATCAACAAGTATGAGCAGAGCATCCCGCAGATGTTTGTGAGCAATGTGTTCAACTTCGCCACCGAGGGCCGCTGCTATCGTTACGGCTCCGTCTGTATGCCTGCGGCCAAGTATGGCCCCTGGCATACCACCGAGGATAAGTCGGACGGCTCTCTGGCGGCGGTCCAGACCAGCGTACAGGATATGATTACGCCCTACAAGATGATGGACCTGTTCCAGTTCTTCACCCTGTATGCCACTGACAGTAAGTATCGCAAATATAAGGTCATCGCCCGGTACCAGCAGTATGAGGGCGCGAATATGATCGTGGACCGTGTCCGGGCCGGTTACCCGAAAAAGGGCCTGATCTGGCATTTCCAGGGCTCCGGAAAATCCTATCTGATGGAGTTTGCCGCAGTCAAACTGCGCATGCTTCCGGATTTGATGAACCCCACCGTTTTGATCGTGGATGATCGTCTGGACTTGGAGTCCCAGATCACCGCCCAGTTCCATTCCTCCGATGTGGGCAATCTGGAGTCCGCCTCCACCCGGGAACAGCTGATGACCATGCTGCGGCAGGATATTCGGAAGATCATCATTACCACGATCTTCCGCTTTCAGGAGGTCACCGGCGAACTGAGCCAGCGGGACAATATCATCGTGATGGTGGACGAGTGCCACCGCACCCAGGAAGGCGATCTGGGCATTAAAATGCGGACCGCTCTCCCCAATGCATTCTTCTTCGGCCTGACGGGTACCCCCATCAACCGCATCGACAAGAACACCTTTGCAACCTTTGGTGCTACAGAGGACCGCAGCGGCTACATGAGCAAATATTCCTTCTCCGACTCCATCCGTGACCACGCCACCTTGCCGCTGAACTTTGAGCCGGTTCCGGTGGACCTGCGGGTGGACAAGGATACCATGGACCGGGAGTTTGACGTCCTGACTGAGGGACTTTCCGACGCGGAGCGGGGAGAACTTTCACGGCGGGTCAATATGAAGGCGATCATGTATAATGACGCCCGCATCCACAAAGTCTGTGCCCATATTGCCAAGCACTTTACAGAAAAAATTCGGCCCAACGGCTATAAGGCGCAGGTCGTAGTATATGACCGCCCCTGCTGCATCAAGTACAAAGCGGAGCTGGACAAGCTGCTGGGTGAAAAGTGTTCCACCATTGTGATGGACACCAACGATGACAAAGCGGATGAGTATAAGCCCTACCGCCGTACCAAGGACGAAGAAGCCAAGATTCTCGACCGCTTCCGGGACCCCCATGACCCGCTGGAAATCGTCATCGTGACCGCTAAACTGCTGACTGGCTTTGATGCGCCGATTTTGCAGGTCATGTACCTGGACAAGCCCATGAAGGATCACACCCTGCTCCAGGCCATCTGCCGCACCAACCGCACCTATGACGAGGGCAAGACCAACGGACTGATTGTGGACTACATCGGTATCTTCGACAATGTTGCTAAGGCACTGGACTTTGACGAGGGCAGCATGAAGAAGGTCATCACCAACATTGAAGAAGTGAAGAAACAAATTCCGGCTCTACTTCGGAAATGCCTTAGCTACTTCATGGGTGTGGATCGAACCGTGGAAGGCTGGGAGGGCCTTATGGCTGCTCAGGAATGTTTGCCCACCAACAAGGAAAAGGACAAATTCGCAGCAGACTAATGGCGTCAAGATCATCAATACTCCGGTCATCGTAGAGCGTGTGGTTACCGATATTGACGATATCGTGAAGATTGTTCGCTTCGACGGCTGGCAGAACACAACTGCCGGCCGGCAGGAAGTGAAGAAAGCACTGCGCAGCGTAGTGTGGGTGAAGTACAAAATCAAGGACAAGGAAGTCTTCGATAAGGCTTACAGCTACATTGAGCAGTACTATTGATTTGGGAACAGCCGAAGGTGTGCTGTCGAAATGAAATTAGAGAGAGTTAAACGGATAAAGGCCGCAAAGAGCTGTTTAACCTCCTGAAAATAATAGGAAGGGAGCATTCTATGCCTTATACAAATGAAGTATTTGGGGTCTCGCCCCACATCAACCAATATTCTTACTGTGACCGCAGCGGTTTGGACGGGAGATTAACACGACTGTTGCGCCGCAATGTGCATATTGCTATAAAAGGCCCATCGAAATGCGGAAAATCTTGGCTTCGCCAAAAGTGTTTAAATGATGCCATTATTGTGCAGTGCCGTCTTAGAATGACTGCAGATGACATCTACCGTCAGGCGCTCTCCTTTTTAGGAATTCAGTTTGATATGCAGCAGTCCTCTGAAACTACTGTTTCGGCAGAAGTTTCTGGCAAAGGAGAATTCAAAGCCCCCCTTATTGCAAAAGCAGAGGCCGGGGGCTCCGGTGCTGTTGAACATAATCATGGCTCAAGCGTGACTCTGGATTTCGCTACGAGCATTCAAAACTTAGAGTTTATTGCAACCTCCATAATAACGTCCGGAAAAAGATTGGTGATTGAGGACTTTCATTATCTTGATCTTGGAACTCGAAAGAAATTGGCATTTGATTTGAAGACATTTTGGGACTATAACTGTAAAGTGATTATTATAGGTGTCTGGACCCAAACAAATCTTCTTACTTAGTCCTGTCTTGCAAAAATGTAAAATACCTATTTCCTATTTGCGGCTATTCTTTTGGGGCATTGCTGTCTGATGCCTTCATTTGTGACATGGAACCGTCATAGGCCGGGGGAATATCCCGCTTTCAGGAAAGAAGCTTAGGGAATTTAATATTCCTCACCATGCCCAAGAAAAAGAACGGCCCGGTCTGCAAAGCAATCTAGACCGGGCCGTTTTGATGGGCGCATTCATTGAAATAACCGTACTGTTTGATCGGACTTAGACTGAATAGTTCTGCCTTCTGGTAGATAGACGGCTTTAGTACTGAGTTATACATGTTCAGCTGTTCCGCCAGTTGGGGACAAATGCTTTGGCAATCCGGAACACCACGGGCATCAGAACACAAATTCATAATGGTCGTAACTGTTGATGATGGTGGTATCCCCACGGATGGTCTTTTGGGGGATGTGTACCCCATAAGTCTGATGGATGTGGCCGTGAAGAAAGTATTTCGGTTTATATTTTTCCAGCAGGTCCACAAAGCAATCAAAACCCCGGTGGGAGAGATTGTCGAAGTCGTTGATGTGCCGGGCAGGAGCATGGGTGACCAGGATATCAAAGCCCCCGTATTTGTGCAGTTGAAACCACAGCCTTCGGATGCGGCAGCGCATCTGAGCCTCAGTGTACATATATTTCCCGTCTCGGTAGCGGTAGGAACCGCCCAGTCCCAGAATGCGCACCCCTTGGTAGACATAAATCATGTCGTCAATGCAGGTGCATCCCCCGGGAGGTGCCTGGTCGTAGCTTTCGTCGTGGTTACCGTGGACATAGAGCACCGGCTTATTGGACATGGTGACCAGAAACTCCAGATATTCCCGGTGGAGGTCGCCGCAGGCCAGGATCAGGTCAAAACCGTCCAGCTTGCCCGGGGTGTAGTAGTCAAAGTAGTACTTGGCGGTTACATCGGAAATGGCTAAAATCCTCATGGCGTCACCGCTTATCCTTTGAAGCGGCTTCCACGCCTACCATGTCCACGGTGGCCTTGCCGATTTCGTTCAGCTGGTCATAGTCAGGGATGGAGCCTACGATATTTTCTGCCAGCCAGTCCATGCCGATGATCTGTTCTGGAGTCAGATCTCCGTCCAGTACCTTTCCGCCCTGGGCATAGAGCTTGCCCCGGAAGGGATAGTAGAGGTCGGCGCGGATGCTGTTCTGCAGCAGCTCAGCCAGCTTTTGGGTGCTTGGGGGCACCTTATCGGTGCAGTGGAGGGCCACCACCCCAGCGGACATACCCCAGTAGTAGTTCAGAGCCTTCCCGCTTTCCTCATATTCCGCCTGGAAGGATTTGTCCCGAATAAGTCGGAGCATGGCCTCGTAGTACACGCCCCACTGCCATACGGGGGCGGCCAGGATCACCCGGTCCTCCCCGGAGATGAGGGACAGGCCAAAGCTGGTCCAGCTCCGGTCCCCTCGTCTGGTCAGATCCCGAGAAGAGATAAGGCGGATGTTCCGATCGGTGAGCCGCCGAATAGCGGCCTCAGCGCCTCCCACAGTGGACCACTCCAAATAGACCTTGGTGCGTGGATTGACCATCTGCACGCCCAGAGCAAAGGCGTTGATGCCGGCGATCTGACCATAAATGGGGTAGTCGCACAGATAGCCCACATTGTCCACGCCGGCCAGGCTGCCCGCGATAGCGCCGATGATGAATTTTGCCTCGTACATCCGGGCGTAGTAGGTTCGGATGTACCGGTGAGACTTGTTGAGGGAGCAGTTGAGAATGGTGATCTTAGGCTGCTCCACCGCCGCCCGGAGGGAGGCGGGCAGCAGACGGGGAGAGGTGGTGAAAATGACCGTGTTGCCCTCGGCAATGGCTTGCTGGATGACGGCGAAGGGATCAGAATCCAATGCGTTGAAGTAGGGGGTGGTTTGAATGGAGTCCCCAAACACCCGCTGGACATAGAGACGCCCCTGTTCATGGCTGTTGGTCCAGCCGGACTCTGTGGGGGTCTTGTCGTGAATAAATGCGATCCGCATGGGTCCTTTTTCTCCGGGAGAAAACATCTTGGAAAGCAGGCTGGCCTTTTTCTCCTTAGGAGCCAGTTTTACATCGATGGGGTCCTCCTCCTGCTGCAGGACAATCTCCTCCCAGACCTTGGACACCAGATGGGAGATCTCAGAGGGAGTTTTGCTCCGAAGGGCCTGGTAGCTATAAACCTGGATGACGGCCAGCATAGCGTCTCCCGCGGTGGCGGAGAGTTGTTTCCCGCCGTGGGCCTCGTAGGCCCGGCGGAAGGAGTAGTAGGCTGCGGCAAAGTCCCGGCGGTCGTCCTCGGTCCAGGGCTCGTCTGGGCCTTTTCCCATCAGCCGCTGCAGCTGAAGATAACTGCCCGGTTTGGAAAACTCCACATAGTTGATGCGGCTGAGACGGAAAAACTCGGTTAGCTCGTAATAAAGCTCCACTTCCCGGGTCCCGTTGTGTTCGGGAAGGATGCGGACCACATTGGCGCTGACCACATCGCCGTCAAAGAACTTCAATACGCTGACTCGCTTGTTGCCCTCCTGGACATAGTAGCGGTTCATGTATTCATAGACCTTGATGGGGTCCCGGATCCCTTCCTCCACATGGGCCTGACACAAGGCCTGCCACTTGGAGGCAAACTCCGAGTCCTCCTCCAGCAGAGGCATGAAGTTCCGGGCAAAGGCGTTGGTCCGCACGCCGGTACAGGTGCCGACCACAAACTCCAGGGGAACCTGGAGCAACCCCAGATCCACCCCTCGGTTCAGCCGGTCTCTGGATACAAAGTCATCCAGAACGGGGAGATAGGGATATTCGCCCCGGGAGGTGCAGGCCCGAAATTCCTTTTGGGCGCGGCGCTGGGCTTCCTTATAATAAAGATTAGGCATGATCGGTCTCCTTTCCCGTTCCCATTTTTCCCGGGAACAGATTCGCATGCTGGACGAGAAATCGTGTGCGTTCCGCTTGGTTTCCCGTGGTATCTATGCTATACTGAAAACAAATATCACACTCCGGTGAGGAGGAAGACAGATGGGAGACTTTTCATTTTCCGTTTTTCCAAATGAAAATTTTCTGGATCTGCGCATCTATCAGTACGGATATGAGCAGTGCGGACCGCTGCACTCCTTTGGGCCCTTCATCCGTAACCACTACTTGTTTCACTATATCATTTCGGGGCGCGGCTCGCTGGACGCAACGGGGGAGGACGGAGTGACCACCCGCCGGTATGAGCTGCGGGCCGGGCAGGGATTTTTGATCTGTCCCGGTCTGATCAACACCTATTTTGCCGACGAAGCCGACCCCTGGAAATATGTGTGGATCGAGTTTGACGGCCTGCATGCCTCAGAGTCTCTGCGGTATGCGGGGCTCACCGCCGCCCAGCCTGTTTACCAGCCGGACGAGGAGGAGAAAGGTACCCAAGTACGGGATCTGATGCTCTACATTGCTGAGCACCCGGACGCCTCGCCCCTGCACCTCATCGGCTACCTCTACCTCTTCATAGATGCTCTGCTGCAGACCT
>QWCV01003836.1_pt1 | contig 10485 bp, 10 predicted proteins | sample 1972621 | NCBI WGS metagenome assembly QWCV01 (sample SAMN09866699, study PRJNA288562) | Human gut metagenome isolate pre2_stool, whole genome shotgun sequencing... | isolation source: gut | host: Homo sapiens | place: USA: California
TCTCTTGATATCCGTGAGGCCATTGAGCAGTCCTGTAACGTATTTTTCACTACGATCGGTTTCGAACTTGGTAAAGATTCCGAAGGTAATTTTTCTGAAGCCAGAAGTCTTGGAATGCTTCAGAAATATGCTTCCCTCATGGGATTGGATCAGAAAACCGGCATTGAAATTTCCGAGGCTTCTCCGCAGGTTTCTGACAAAAACGCGGTTCCTTCCTATATTGGACAGGGTACTAATACGTTTACGACCAGCCAGCTTGCACGCTATGCGTCAACGATCGCCACTTCCGGTACGATCTACAAGCTTTCCCTTCTGGACCGTGTGACGGATTCCAAAGGAAAACTTATAAAGGAATATCCTTCCGAAACAGCTGGACAGTTGGATCTTTCCAGCAATATCTGGGATGCCATCCATGACGGTATGTATCGTGTAGTGCAGACTCATGATCAGTTTAACGGACTTGGAGTTGAAGTAGCAGCAAAAACCGGTACTGCCGAGATTGACTATTTTCATCCGAACAATGCACTTTTTATCGGATATGCGCCTGTTTCTGATCCCAAGTACGCAATATCTGTACGAATCGCAAACGGATATGCATCCGGTAATGCCTGCCTTGCAGCTAATGATATCTTTAAATACATTTTCGGACTTGCAGATGAAAGCACCATTCTCACTGGCTATGCAGCAAGCGATACCAGTAATGTATCGAATGACTAAACAAACTTTATGAGGATACCAGAAGTGTGGAACATTTTATAGGAGGAATCAGAAAACATGAGTGAAGTCATTGTCATTACATCTGGAAAAGGCGGTGTTGGAAAAACCACCACCGTGGCAAATATCGGGACCGGACTGGCTGCCATGGGAAAAAGGGTTGCAGTTGTAGATACCGATATCGGACTCCGAAATCTGGATGTTGTCATGGGACTGGAGAACCGTATTGTTTATAATCTGGTTGATGTGATCAATGGGAGCTGCCGCCTGAAACAGGCACTGATCCGGGATCGTCGGCATTCAGAACTGTATCTTCTTCCGTCTGCCCAGACCAAGGACAAAACTGCCGTATCTCCGGAACAGATGATCAAGCTTACCGATGATCTCCGGGAAGAATTCGATTATGTCCTTCTGGATTGTCCGGCAGGAATTGAACAGGGATTCAAAAATGCAGTAGCCGGAGCGGACCGTGCACTGGTCGTGACCACACCGGAAGTTTCCGCGATCCGGGATGCAGACCGTATCATCGGGTTGCTGGAGTCCGGAGGGCTCCGTGATATCCGGCTGATCATCAACCGGCTTCGACCGGAAATGATCGCCAGAGGTGATATGATGTCCGTAGAAGATGTGTTGGAAATCCTGGCTGTAGATCTGATCGGTGCGATCCTGGATGATGAACAGATCGTGATTTCCACAAATCAGGGAGAACCTTTATCCGGAAAAAATTCCCAGGCAGAAGAAGAGTATCGCAATATCTGCCGGAGACTTATGGGCGAAGAGGTCCCTTATGTTACTGTGCGTCGAAAAAATGGTGTATTCCACCGTCTTGGCAGCATTTTTCGAAAATAACAGACGCCTTGCTGTCTGACATTTTTCATCACAGGAGGAATGATTATGGGATTTTTCTCCGGGAAAAACCACTCTGCAGGCTATGCACGCGACAGGATGAAGCTTCTTCTTGTATCGGAACGCATAGACTGTTCTCCACAGATGATGAAGCTTTTACGGAACGATCTGATACATGCCGTAAAAAAATACGTTGTAATTGATGAACCAGGGGTGACCATACAGATCACACAGGAACCACCTGTTCTGCATGCAGTCATACCCGTACTTAAGAAAAGAGATGCATAATTTATGATTAAACAGTATAAGCTGCGGTTTTACAATTTTCGACTGGTGATCTTTCTCCTGGCGATCAGCTTTATTGGAATTCAGCTTGTAGGAACAGCTGCCGACTACCTTCGCACACGTCAGCTTCTGGGTGTGATCATCGGTGTGGTCTTTATGCTGATCCTTTCACTGATGGATTATTCCTGGCTGCTGAATTTTCAATGGATCATGTATGGATTTAATATCGTTATGCTTCTGGCTGTCCGGTTCTTCGGATCCAGCGCCAATGGTGCTGCCAGATGGGTGGATTTAGGTTTTATCCGTTTCCAGCCTACCGAGCTTTCAAAGATCATCATTATCCTGTTTTTTGCCAAATTTTTTATGGATCATGAGGAAGATCTGAATACCTTAAAGACTCTGATACAATCAGCTGTCCTTCTGGTCATCCCACTGATGCTGATCTATGTACAGCCGGATATGAAAAACACCATCACCGTAACAGTCCTGTTCTGTATTCTGATCTACATCGCAGGACTTAGTTATAAGATCATCGGAGGTGTAGCCTTGATCGCGATTCCTCTGGCCATCATCTTTCTGTCCATTATCGTGCAGCCGGATCAGAAACTGATACAGGATTACCAGAGAAACCGTATCATGTCATTCCTGTATCCGGAGAACGAAGAATACGCAGATGATATTGAACAGCAGAACAACTCAAAAACAGCCATCGCCTCCGGAGAGCTTGTGGGACGTGCTTTCAGTAATGACACCAGTGTTACATCCGTAAATGATGGAAACTTTGTTTCTGAGAATCAGACCGACTTTATTTTTGCGGTGGCTGGAGAGCAGTACGGATTTATCGGCTGTACTCTGATCGTACTGCTGCTGTTTCTGATCACCTTTGAATGTATCCGTATGAGCCTGCGGGCCAAGGATCTTGCCGGTAAGATCATATGCTGCGGTGTTGGAAGCATTGTTTCCATACAGAGCTTCATCAACATCTGTGTTGCTACCGGCCTTGCACCAAACACAGGTACTCCGCTTCCTTTTGTAAGCTATGGTCTTACTTCTCTGATCAGTCTGTTTATGGGTATGGGACTTGTTCTCAATGTAGGACTGCAGAGCAGTGCATATAATAAAGAATTACAGAAAAAAGGTCAGAAATCGGATACCTACTTTCGGAAAGAGGAATACTTATGACACGTAAAGAACCTGTAAAAAATCATATACGTTCTGGCAATCCTTCCAGAGGTCAGGCTTCCCGGGCTGCACATACAGCTTCCAAGGGGACAAAAACAACTTCCATGCCGTCTGACAGAACTGTTTCTGCCAGACGTAAAGCTCAGAATACCCGGATGAAACGGATGCGTCGTAAAAGGATCCGCAACACCATTTTTCTCCTTCTTCTGCTGATCGTACTATGCACAGCTGGCGGTTTTGGTGTTTACATGCTGAAGGGCGGAGATTTTTCCACTCCTGCAAATTCTTTCAATGCATTCTCCGAGTTTGATAATACTCTGACTTCCAAAGAAGAGCAGCGCGCGGCAGGTTTCGCCCATGATCTCTGTGTTGTTACAAAAGATGTTGCTCTGGATTCTGTCAGTCTGGATGACAGCCAGTCCGGTGTGCTTCTGAATCTCAGTGATAAAAAGGTACTCTATGCAAAAGGTGCCTACAACAAGGTTTATCCTGCCAGCATCACAAAGATCATGACAGCTATGCTTGCACTGAAATATGGAAACATGGACGATACAGTAACGATCTCACAGGAGAATGTTACCCTGGAATCCGGTTCTCAGGTAGCTGGTTTCCAGGCGGGAGATCAGGTTACCATGGATCAGCTTCTTCATTGTCTTCTTGTTTATTCTGCCAATGATGCAGCATCTGCCATTGCGGAACATATAGGTGGATCAACAGATAAATTTGTAGAGATGATGAACAGCTTTGCTGCAGAACTTGGCTGTACAGGAACTCACTTTACCAATCCCCATGGTCTTCAGGACGAAAATCATTATACAACGCCTTATGACATTTATCTGATGCTGAAAGAAGCCTTGAATTATCCGGAGTTTACAGACATCACACAAATGGCATCTTATACAGTTAGCTATAAGCATTCCGATGGCTCCGATGCAAGTGCTACCTTACCCGCTACAGATCATTATCTTACCGGAGAGGCAGCAACTCCTAAGGATGTCACTATTCTTGGAGGAAAAACAGGAACAACCGATAAAGCCGGTAACTGTCTGGCACTTTTAAGCCAGAATGCTTATGGGAAGCCATTTATTTCCATCGTCATGGGTGCGTCCTCAAAGGATGTTCTTTATCAGGAAATGACATCCTTGCTCCAGAACATCAACTGACAGGATTCCATACAAAAAAGCAGATCTGTTTGAAATTTTATTTCGCAGATCTGCTTTTTTATTCTTTTTTTTACATTCAGTTAATTTCTACTGTATCATCGGTGCCATCACTGCCGGTATCTTCGGTCTCACTGCTATCAAGATCCGTATCCGAAGTACCACTGTAATCATTGTCATCGACCACTTCACCAGAGCCACTGTCCGGATCTTCATAATTGCCTGCGTCTTCACCGGTTCCATCTGAAGATGTATCTGAAGTATCTGCTCCATTGGCTTCACTATCCGTATTGCCGTCGTAAGAATTATCACCTGGATCATAAGTCGGCTCTTCCGTATAGGAATCTCCGTCCCCAGTATCGTCATAAGAATACGAACTCTCGGGCTCACTGCTGTAGCTGTCCTCTGTATAGATTGGAAAATCCGCATCAGCGGTTCCCTCTGATGTAGAATCTGTAACAGGCTCCGCCGCATTATTATCCGGAATAGCAGTAAGATGAGAAACCGTTCCATCCTTTGGGACGACGATATAGATTCCCAGCATCACGATACATAATGCCATGGCTAATCCGGCAATCTTCATTTCTTCCATATGTTTCATCGCTGATGATCTCCCTGTCGTTTTTTTGTATTATAGCACAGAATCACTCATATTTGTAAAACAGCCATGTATTTCTTTTGTTTTTCTGTAACAGTTCCCGAAATTTATTTCGCGATCATATAGACACACTTTCTCTGGGTGTTTATAATAAATAATCATATTTATTCATAAGCTTAAAGAAAGGCGTAACATTTTATGGGCGACTGCATTACCACATACACTGGAAAACATTTTGATCCGACACATCCGGACGAAGAGCTGATCTGCATTGAGGACATTGCACACGCACTTTCTCTTCTATGCCGCGGAAATGGTCATGTAAGGACTTTTTTCTCTGTAGGGCAGCATTGCATCCTCTGTGCCAAAGAAGCCGAAGCACGTGGCTATTCCGGCCGTCTTATACTGGCGTCCCTTCTTCACGATGCCAGCGAATGTTATATGTCCGATGTTCCAAGACCATTTAAGAAAAGTCTTCCTGCGTATCGGAAACAGGAGGAAGCTCTTTTAAACATTATCTATCAGAAATATCTGGGATCCGGACTTTCTGACATAGAAGAGCAGAAGCTGAAGGAGATCGACAATGACCTGCTCTGGTATGACCTGAAATATCTTCTGAATGAAACACCGGACACTCCAAAACCGGTTGTCCATGTTCCGATCCAATACCGGCAATACCCTTTTTCACAGGTAGAAGAGGAATATCGGAACCTTTTTGATCAGCTGTCTGCAAAAATCTGTAAATAGATATAACAGACACACTTTATACAATTGAAAGAAGAACCCTATATGGAACGATTGATTTTTCATGTTGATGTAAACAGTGCTTTTCTTTCCTGGGAAGCAGCAAAAAGAGTAAAGATGGGACTTCCGGATCTGAGAGACATCCCTTCCTGTATTGGCGGAGACCCCAGTAAACGTACCGGCATCGTTGTCGCCAAGTCCATTCCTGCAAAAAAATACGGAATCCAGACAGGAGAGCCTATGGCTATGGCTTTTCGCAAATGTCCGAATCTTGTGGCCGTTCCATCTGACTTTGAATTATACGATAAATGTTCCAGAGCCTTCAAAAAAATCTGTGGGTCCTATGCACCGGTAATGGAATCCTTTTCCATTGATGAGGTTTTTCTGGATATGACCGGAACCTCCTATATTTACCCGGATCCGGTGGCAACTGCCCATGAGCTGAAGGATAAGATCCGTACAGAACTCGGCTTTACCGTAAATATCGGCATCTCCACCAATAAACTTCTTGCAAAAATGGCCTCTGATTTCGAAAAGCCAGATAAGGTGCATACTTTATTTCCGGAAGAAATCCCTGTAAAAATGTGGCCTCTTCCAGTGAGAGAGCTTCTTTTTCTTGGCAGATCCTCTGAAAAAAAACTGCAGGACGCAGGGATCAGAACCATCGGAGATCTGGCTCATGAAAAAAAAGCAAAGATACAGGCACTTCTCGGTGAAAAAGCAGGACAGCAGTTATATCAGTATGCCCGTGGCCTTGATGACTCCCCTGTGAAAGCAAAACCTGATGAAGCAAAAGGATTCAGTCTGGAAACTACATTTAACGATGATCTGGTCTCACTGGAGCAGGCACTTCCAATCCTGCTGGAACAATGCGATATTCTGGCCGCCCGCATGCGCCGCAAAAAGAAAAAATGCACCTGCATTTCTGTAACCTTCCGTACCCTGGATTTTCGAAACAAATCTCATCAGACTAAACTGCCAAATGCCACCGATATCACAGAAGAGATTTACAGAAATGCCCAAAACCTCTTTCAGGAGTCCTGGATGAGACAGCCACTCCGGCTCCTGGGAGTATCACTGACCGGTCTTACGGATGATTCCTTTGAACAGCTGTCCTTTTTTGAGGATACTCACAAGAAGGAACGCCAGCAGAAACTGGATGCAGCACTGGATTCCATCCGTCTGAAGTACGGAAACGACAAGGTTACCCGGGCCAGTATCATGAACAGCACTGCCCGGATCGGAAGGAAAGCAAAAGCACAAATGGAAAATGAAAGAGATCAGTAAAGCTTGATTAAAATTACCAGTTTTTTTCAAAAAGCCCTTGCAATTTTATTCACAATGCACTATAATTTGAAGCATATCAATAGCAATTTTATTCAAAATTATTATATGTGTCTAAGGAGGAAAACAGGATGGTTGAACTGATTGTAGGAAAGAAAGGCAAAGGAAAAACAAAAGTACTGTTAGACAAAGTAAACGGAGCTGTTAAGGACGCCAACGGCAGTATTGTTTACTTAGACAAGAGCACCAAGCACATGTATGAGCTGAACAACAAGGTCCGCCTTATCGATGTTTCCGGATTTCCGGTTAAAAATGCGGACGAATTTGTAGGATTTATCTGTGGTATCCTCTCTCAGGATCATGATCTGGAGCAGGTATATCTGGACAGCTTCCTTACAACAGCCAAGCTTGAAGGAAAGGACGCAACCGGAACACTGGATCAGTTAAGTGCCATCGGTGAAACCTTCAAAGTTTCCTTTATTATCAGTATGTCTCTGGATAAAGAAGAAGTTCCGGAAGCATATCAGGATAAAATTATCTGCGCATTATAATAAAATTGAATATGAACGTCCTATTTTGTACATAAAACATAAAAGAACGTAAATTTTTAAAGGGATCTGTCTTCAGGACGGATTCCTTTTTAACTGTAGGAAACTTTGTTTATTCTTCATTTCTGTGGTATACTGAAGAGCAGAATAAACACACAGGAGCGTTTCATATGAATCATTTACTGGAAAAAATCAAACAAAAAAATGCATCCGCATTCACCCACAGCGGGAAATTTCACGCAGACGATGTTTTTTCTGCCGCTCTGCTTTTATATCTGAATCCCGAGATTACCATCACACGTGGAAACCAGGTTCCTGAAAACTATGAAGGTCTTGTTTTTGATATTGGCAGAGGACAGTATGATCATCATCAGAAAAACAGCCGTATCCGCGATAATGGCGTCCCATATGCGGCCTTCGGCCTTCTCTGGGAGAAGCTTGGACCGGAAATCCTAGGTGAGGAACTGGCACTAAAATTCGATGAATCCTTTGTCCAGCCTCTGGATATCAATGATAATACCGGTGAAAAAAATGAACTTGCCACACTGATCGGCAATTTTAATCCGGGATGGGATTCCAAAAGCAGTAATGACGAAGCCTTTTTCCAGGCAGTCAGTGTGGCAGGCATGATCCTGGAAAATAAATTCGAGCGTTACCTTGGAAATGAACGTGCAGACAGACGGGTGGAAGAAGTTCTTACAGAACATGCTGCTTCCCTCGCTTCGGGTGATACCCCGGCAGAAAATACCAATATCCTTATACTTCCGGAATTTATTCCCTGCCAAAAACGCCTTTCGGAAACCAACATTGCTTTTGTGATCTTTCCGTCCAACCGGGGCGGTTACTGTATCCAGCCACAGAAAAAAGAATATTCCATGAATTACAAATGCAGTTTTCCTTCTTCCTGGCTTGGCCTGGAAGGCGAGGAGTTATCTTTGGTAACCGGTCTTAAAAGTGCAGCCTTTTGTCATAAAGGAGGATTTCTCATGACCTGCGGAACCCTTGAGGATTCTGTTCTTGCCTGCAGGAGCAGTCTTGCCGCCTTCCATGAAGAAGCTGTGATCGTAAGCCTTGGCGGAAATAAAGAAACAGACATGCTACTTCAAAAGCTTCCGGATCTTTCTTCTGCCAGGATCATACATTTGCCGGTTCCCCAATTACCGGAGCTGACTCTGAACGGAATCTACGGAGAACTCTCCATGGAAAAGACAGAATGGAAAAGCTTTATAAAAGACAGAATTAAAGAAATCCTCCGCTACAAACCGGAAGCAGTTTTTGCAGATAATGCCATGTTTTCCCTGTATCCCATCGTTCATGCTCTGCGAAAAAAACATATTCCCGTTCTTACAGCAGTAGAAAAAGACGGACAGAAGCTTCTGGTACGGATCCCATCCGGTTCTTAAAGATCTTAAACATGTAATTAATTGTATTTACAGATATATTCACATTGCGTATTTATACAGAAAGAAGGCATGTTTATGCGAGAAGAAAAATTTAAAATGGAAAGACAGGGGCTGATACAGGTGGGAGATAAAGTAAAGATCTCCGAATTTCTCTCTGCCACGAACTACAGCTATATCATTGAGCCTGCAGTAGCCATGTCTGGCTGCTACAGAAATGCAGACCGCATCAGATCCAAAGAGGGCATCATCAAAAGCATTGAGCATACGCCACGCGGCTTTATAGTTACTGCAGAATTTGACGAATAAACATATGTCCATCCGATAAGATCCGGCAATTAGCAATATGCCGGATTTTTCGCTGAAAAACTGGCTGATTTATTCTGGATTATATTATAGGAATCTGGTATTATAGAGAAGATATTTGTGTAATTTCTCTAATTATCAGGAAATTGCAAATTTTTAGAACAGAGGTGTAATATTATGAGCTGGTACAACGAAGCAATCTTCTACCATATTTATCCACTTGGACTTACAGGCGCTCCAAAAGAAAATGATTACGGAACTCCTGTACATCGACTGAACACACTGCTGCCGTGGATCGACCACATCAAAGAGATCGGATGTACTGCCTTATATATAGGGCCGCTTTTTGAAAGTGTCGGACATGGCTATGAGACAACCGATTACAAAAAACTGGATTCCCGTCTTGGAACCAATAAAGATCTCACCAATTTTGTAAAAGCCTGCCATGAAAAAGGCATCCGCGTGATCTTTGATGGTGTATTCAACCATACAGGCCGTGATTTCTTCGCTTTTAAGGATATCCAAAAAAACCGTGAGCATTCCCCTTACGTTAACTGGTACTGTAATGTAAATTTCGGCGGAAATACCGAATATAATGACGGTTTTTCCTATGAAAACTGGGGTGGATACAATCTTCTTGTAAAGCTGAATCAACGCAATCCGGAAGTACAGAACTATATCTGTGATGTGATCCATTTCTGGGTTTCCGAATTTGATATTGATGGAATCCGCCTGGATGCCGCTGATGTTCTGGATTTTGATTTCATGCGTATTCTACGTCATACCGCAGATGAGGTTAAGAAAGACTTCTGGCTTATGGGAGAGGTCATTCACGGAGATTACAGCCGCTGGGTAAACGGACAGACTCTTCACAGTGTAACTAACTATGCCCTTCACAAGGCACTTTACAGCGGACATAATGACCACAACTATTTTGAAATTGCTCATACAGTAAAATATCTTCAGAATATGGGAGATCTGGACCTCTACAATTTCGTGGACAACCATGACGTAGAGCGAATTCATACCAAATTGCAGAACAAAGCACATTTTGCTCCTGTACATGTACTTCTTTATACTTTACCTGGCGTTCCAAGCATTTATTACGGCTCAGAATTTGGTATTGACGGAAAAAAAGAAAAATTTTCCGATGCCAGCTTACGTCCGGCACTTGATCTTAACGATTATGCGGATGCTGCAACAAAGAACCCATGTACTGCACTGATCGCAGCCCTCGGAAAGGTCCGCCAGGGAACTCCTGCATTAAGCTACGGTTCCTACGCAGAACTGGCTCTTACAAACCGTCAGTTTGCCTTTGCAAGAGATCTGGAAGGCATACGAGTGATCGTTACTGTGAATAATGATGACAGTGATTCAGAGATGAACCTTCCAACAGGAAGTGCTCCGGAATACGTAGG
>QWCV01007034.1_pt1 | contig 10465 bp, 9 predicted proteins | sample 1972621 | NCBI WGS metagenome assembly QWCV01 (sample SAMN09866699, study PRJNA288562) | Human gut metagenome isolate pre2_stool, whole genome shotgun sequencing... | isolation source: gut | host: Homo sapiens | place: USA: California
GCAACCCGACATTATCGAGCATTTTGGCAACGCAGATGCCGTGCCGCAGCTGCCGGAGCGGTGCTTAAGCCGCTAGGCGGGAATTGTGCGGTGTTGCCCTTTGTAAATTTTTACCGCAGGAAGGTCTTATCTGTATTATACAGCGCCCGCCACAAAAAGGAAAGAAGATTCTTGACCGGCTTTTCTGCACCGTGGTTTTATGGTATGATGGTAGCAGAAATTTCGCCCCGCAAAGGAGGTGCGCACCATGCTGCCCAAAGCCAAAACCGTTTATTTCCATGTAGATGTCAACTCCGCCTTTTTGTCTTGGACGGCCATCCAGCACCTGGCCAACGGCGAAACGCTGGACCTGCGCACCGTGCCCGCCGTGGTGGGCGGAGATGAGGAAAAGCGCCACGGCGTGGTGCTGGCCAAGAGCATTCCCGCCAAACGGTACGGCATCCAAACCGGGGAATCGCTGTTTATGGCGCGCAGCAAATACCCCAATTTGATCGTTGCCGCGCCGGATTTTGACTGGTATGTAAAAAACAGCAAAGCTATGATCCGCATTTTTGGCGATTACACGCCAGATATTGAGCAGTACAGCATTGACGAAGCCTTTTTGAACATGACCGGCAGCGAGGGACTGTTTGGCCCGCCTTTGCAGGCGGCACAGACCATCAAGGACCGCATCCACCGGGAGCTGGGCTTTACCGTAAACATTGGCATTGCGCCCAACCGCCTGCTGGCCAAAATGGCATCCGACTTTGAAAAGCCGGATAAAATCCATGTATTAACGCAGGATATGGTGCCACAGAAATTGTGGCCGCTGCCGGTGGGCAATCTGTTCGGCGTGGGGCCAAAGTCCGTCAAGCGGATGCACGAGATTGGCATTTATACCATCGGGGATCTTGCCAACGCGGACGCGGACATCCTGCGCGGGGTGTTCGGCGTGCGGGGGCAGGTGTTCCGGGATTACGCCAACGGCATTGAAAGCGAGCCGATGACCCGCAGCGAGGTGAAGGACAACAGTTACGGCAACAGCGTAACCACTCCGCAGGACCTGAAGCGCCCCGTGGAGGCCGATGCCACCATGCTGGCGCTGTGTGAATCCGTTGCCGGGCGGCTGCGGATGGACGGCAAGACCGCACGGGTCATCACGGTGCAGCTGGTGGATAACGCCTTCCGCCGCAGCAGCCACCAGGTAACGCTGAACAGCCCCACCAACTCTACCGATGTGATTTACCGCACCGCGCGGGAGCTGATGCGCCAGATGTGGCCCGACCGCCCAGTGCGCCTTGTTGGGGTGAGCGCCGAAAAGACCGGCACCGACAATTTTGAGCAGCTGGATTTTTTCACCGATCCAGCCAAAACCGATAAACAGGAAAAGCTGGACCGTGCCGCCGATGCCCTGCGCGCCCGCTTTGGCGAGGGTGCCATCCTGCGCGCCAAGCTGCTGCACCCTGACGAGAAAACCACCGCCCCCAAAGCCCTTGGTGCCGCCAAAGCAAGGGACAAGCGCAAGGGGGAACTGTAAAGCAGGCGGATACTCGGCAAGAGAAAAGGTGTTTTATGGAATTTAATGAAAAGCTGCACCGCCGCATCCGCTGGCCGGCTGTTCTGCACATTCTTCTTCCCCTGCTGGCGGCATTCACCGCCCTTATGGTTGTGGGGCGGCTGATTTCCGGCGTGCACTGGCTGAGTGATATTATCGGAAGCATTCTGCTCAGTGCCGGGCTGGTTTTGCTGTATGCCGGCTGCCAAAATCGATTGACTGCATGAAAAAAGCAGAGTATGCGCTTTTTGCATACTCTGCTTTGGTTTTTGTTCAACGATTTTCCGGGTTATCAGCCGTGCAGAACGCTGCGCAGCTGAGCCAGCAGGGTTGCCTGGTATTCGGGGCTGAAAGTGCCGTGCAGCAGTTTGGGCAGGGCTTCTTCCTGCAAACGGCGCCAGCTTTCGGCTTCGCGGCCGGGCAGAATGGGCACAAAGGAAACGCCGTTTGCAGCGGCTGCCTGGGCATCGCCCATGGCATCGCCCACCATGACCACCTTGCGGCTTTCATACCCGCAGGCCAGCATGGAGGCAATGGAGTTTGCCTTGCTGCCAACCTCCTGGCCAAAGATCACATCGGCATGGGTGGCAAGGCCGTAACGCGCCCACTCGCTGGCGATAGCGCTTTCATTGGCGGCGGAAACCACCGCCACATCGGCCACGGTGTGCAGCTGATGCAGGCTGTATTCCACGCCGGGGAACGGCTTAAAGGTAGGTTCCAGGGCCTGAATGCGGCGGTTGCAGGCGTTATTCCACTCCTGCAGCTTGCGCAGGGCCAGGCTGCCGCTGCGCAGAACTTCCTGCTGCAGGCTTGCGGTGGAAAGTTCCGATGCGGTGGAAACCCACGCGGCGATATCTTCACTGCCGGGAACATCGATGCCACGGTTTTTCAGGCGGTCAAAAATCAGCACCGCACTTTCAAAGCGGGAAATCCCGCGGGTGATGCTGTTCAGGTTGATCTCTTCCCACGCGGTGGTAATAAAATCAGTGTGGGCTTCCAGGCCAAACACACGGATCAGCTCTGGGCAGAACACCGAGCAATGCTTGATGCGCACCGTATCCATGACACAGCCGTCAGAATCCATACAGACAAGAAAATCCCGTTTGCGGATAAAATCAGTCAATGCGTTTGCCATACAAGAACCCCCTCTATGTTATCAATCGCAAAAACCCACATGCGGCATGCGGCGCTTTCCCGCGCTCTGCCGTCAACTCTTATCATACCAGAAAGCAGCAAATTTTTGCAAGCGTTTTTGTAAGGTTTTACACTTTTATGACAATTTTCTTTCAGCGACAAATTGCCTCTCCTTCCCCCTCGGTCTCACTCAGTGTCTGGCCGATGGGCTTGTTTACCAGCAGGGTTGCCATACCGTCCGCCGGGGTGGGCTGCTTGTTGATGACCACCAGGTCATCCCCGCGGAAATAGCGGATCAGCCCCGCCGCCGGGTAAACGGCCAGGCTGGTGCCGCCCACGATCAGCATATCCGCCCTGCGGATGGCGCTCACCGCACCCTCAATGGTGGCTTCGTCCAGGCCCTCCTCATACAGGACCACATCCGGTTTTACAATGCCGCCGCAGTCCGTGCAGCGGGGCACACCGTCCCCCTTGCCGCCGGCTTCCTCGATAAAGCTGACGGGGTAGAACTTGCCGCAGCGGGTGCAGTAGTTGCGCAAGGTGGAACCGTGCAGCTCATACACGGTTTTGCTGCCCGCTGCCTGGTGCAGGCCATCAATATTCTGGGTGACAACGGCTTTTAATTTACCTTCCCGCTCCAGTTTGGCCAGCCGCAGGTGGGCAGCATTAGGCTTGGCCCCATGCACAATGAGCTTTTGGCGGTAGAAATCAAAAAATTCTGCGGTGTGCTGCTCATAAAATGTGTGGGACAGCATGGTTTCGGGCGGGTACTTGAATTTTTGGTGGTAGAGCCCGTCCACCGAGCGAAAATCTGGGATGCCGCTTTCCGTCGAAACCCCTGCGCCGCCAAAAAACACGATGTTCTGATGTGCTTGGATCAGCCGTTCCAGTTCCGGTACCATGGTGCCGCCCCTTTCGTTTTATCGTGAAATGCTTTATAATAAAAGATATGGAATCATCCTGTTAGGGTGTATCTGAAAAGTCGAAAATTCAGTCTATTGCTACAAACACAGCCGGATTATGCGTTAAAAAGCCTTGGAAGCCGCAAAGGATTCCCGCAGCTCTTTGCCTTAAATCCTGCTTGTGTTTGCGAAATATCCGTCATTTTCTTTGTTTTCAGATGTACCTTAGATACTTTTTACTATACATCTTTTACGCCAAAACGTAAAGGGGGAAACCGCTGATGCATGAGCTGAATCAACACAAGATCGCCGCCCTGCTGCCGCAGCGCAGGGCGCAGAGCAACAAGGGCAGTTACGGCAGTGTGGCTGCCGCAGCGGGCAGCCTTGCTTACCGGGGGGCTGCCGCCCTTTGTGTGGAGGGTGCGCTGCGCACCGGGGCCGGGCTGGTGTACCTTGCCAGCGTGGAGCCGGTGATCCAGTTGGTGCTGACCCGCACGCCGGAATGCTGTGCCCTGCCCTGCCGCACCGACGCGGACGGCGGGATTTTGGCCGCAGATGCCGCTGCCGTGCGCCAGCGCTTTACGGAAAAGCCTGCGGTCCTGCTGGCTGGGCCGGGGCTTGGCCCCAGTGCGGCACGTATCTTGAACGCCCTTCTGACGGCGGATGCCAAGTGGAAAGCCGCCGTACTGGATGCGGACGCCCTGAATGCACTGGCTGCCGGGGAGCTGGGGCAGTTCCCGCTTTTGCCCGCCAATACCGTGCTGACCCCGCACCCCGGCGAGGCAGCCCGCCTGCTGGGGTGCAGCGTGGCGCAGATCCAGACTGACCGCCCCGCCGCCGCGCAGGAGCTGGCGGAGCGGTATGGCTGCGTTGCGGTGCTGAAAGGTTCCGGCACGCTGATTGCCGCACCGGGGCGCGAGATGCTGCATAACCCCACCGGAAATCCCGGCCTGGCCCGCGGCGGCAGCGGGGATGTACTGGCTGGGATGCTGGCTGCTCTGCTGGCCCAGGGGTTAGCGCCCTTTGACGCCGCAGCCTGCGCGGTATGGCTGCATGGCGCCGCTGCGGACCGCTGCGCCGCCCGCACCAGCCAGCTGACAATGCTGCCACATGATATTTTAACGGATCTTGCGGATGTTGTGAAAGAGCTTACAGGGAGATAATAAATAAGGCAGTGCTGCCAGGCAAAGGACAGCACTGCCTTTTTATGGTTTGGTTTTTGCATGATTCCGGGGGTGAAATATTAAGGCAACACCGCACAATTCCCGCCTGACGGCTTAAGCACCGCTCCGGAGCATTGCCTTTACAAAAATCTTCGACAAGCATCTGTTTCCTTATTCCATTCTTCGCACGCTGAGGACAAGGCCCTGTTTATCCCAGCCAAAATCCGCCACGGCGCCGCCGCGCTCCAAAAGGCGCGGCAGGGCGGGGTCCTGCAAGTGTACGCGGCGCACCGTGCTGCCGCGGCCCACCGGGGTGTGGGCCGCAAACACCAGCAGCTGCTGGCTGTCCAGCGGCACCACAGCGCGCAGGGTAAGGCCAGATACCAAATATTGGGCGCATAGTTCCTCGCCGTCCGGGGTGGGGGTCAGCGGCAGGGCGGCCCAGATATGGTAGCTGGCGCAGCGCTGTTTGGCCAGCCCCAGCGCCATGGCCAAAAAGCGCCGCACCGGCAGGTACTGCGCGGTAAAGGCGGGCGGTGCCAGCACAATGCCCTGGCCGTCCGCCCCAAAGCCAGCTGCGCGCAGCGCGAGCGCCAGGCGGCTTTGGCCAAACATAGGCAGCATGCCCATGGCGGCCTGTAACGTGTCGGTTCCGGCATAGTCCCCCAGAACGGCATTGGTCTGCAGCAGCGCGGCGGTATCGGGGCCGCCGGGGGTGCCGCAGGCGGCGCACAGCTGATCCATTGCAGGTGCATCCTGCGGGGCAAGCAGCTGCGCGTGGAACATATCAAGATTGGTTTCGGTCATCAATAACAATGGAATACCCTCCCATACCGCCCGCCGGGCGCGGCAGGCGGTGAATTTGCATCCCTATTGTATGATGCCGCCGCCAGCAAAAATGCGCGAAACCTGCAAAAAGGTTCCGCGCATTTTTCGTTTGGCTTTATCGGGTTTTGTTATGGCTTTTTGTTACCGTTTTACGCCGGTTGCGGGGTCAAAATAATAGGTCATACCGTCAATGGTGGTTGTACCTTTGGCCATGGCACCGGTGATGGGATCGAAGTAATAAGTACCGTCGGCATTGGTGTTCCAGCCTTTGATCATCTGGCCGTTGGCATCATACCGCACCCATTTGCCGCCGCTGGATTCCTGATAGACATCCTTGCTGACGGCTTTTGCACCCTGCTGCACGTTATCCAGCCAGTACCAGCCGTTGCTGGCGGGGTCGTAAATTTCTTTGCCGCGGTAGGCTGCATTGTTGGGGTCATAGCCCTGGCGCTTGCCAGCCTCGTACCAGTAATCTTTGCCGTCCATGCTGTGCCACATCAGGTTGCAGCCAATGCCGGTGGTGGTATCAAAGCTGCAGGGCTCGGCGTCCAGCCAGTACCAGGCGTCGGAATCGGGGTCATAAATTTCCTTGCCGCGGCCAGTGGTGCCCTGCTTTACGCCGTTTTCGTACCAGTAGTCCTTGCCGTTCACGGTTTTCCAACCGGTATAGCCGCTGGCAGGGGTTGCGGTGGGTTTCACAGGGGTAGCGGTAGGTGTAGCAGTCGGCTTGACCGGCGTTGCAGTAGGCGTTGCGGTAGGCGTTGCGGTAGGTACAGCAGTCGGGGTTGCTGTGGGGACTGGGATATCCCTTGTCTTGATATACTGGCGCACATCCTGGTGGTATTCCTGCTGGCTTACGGCATAATAAATGCCATCCCACTGGGCCGCAATGCCGATGCTTTGGAGACTTTCCTTCTTTTTCTCGGTCACTTCATGGCTGGCCGGATCCAGTTCATATTGTTTGATCCAGCTGCTCTGCTCGCACGCTTGTTTGTCCGTGGCGACCAGCAGCGTTCCGTCCAGCGCAATACTGCCGGCAACCACACCCGAATCATCTTCATGCGCCAGGTTGGAATCACAGTCGCCCAGGTCATCACGCCAGAAAAGGCGTTCGCCGGACGCATAGTACCAGTCGCCCCCGCACGGGAAGATTGCACTCTTTTTGTCTTTCCACCAGGTGTTTTCATAGGTATCGTCCGTGGCCAGGTTCACGATGTTCTGCGTGCCAAGGTTTTCAAGGTCAAAGGCAACGCTGTCATCGCCGTCATCGTTATGGTTGGTGTTCATCTCCTCTGTGGTACACAGCAGGTGTTTATGCATGCAATATCCCAGCTGATCCGAACCGTCCACCGGGTCATCCCAGGTGCAGTCCACCTGGTACCAGTTCCCGTCCAGCTCGACCATGTTCCACGCATGGCCGATATCTTTACTGGTTACCAGCACACCAGTGATACCCAGCTTGCGCAGGGTAAGGGCATACGTTTTGGCGTAACCGTCACAGACGGCAGTCCCTTCCAGCAGGGCGCCGCGCAGGTTGTGGTCGTCCTTCACATCATCACTAAGGTGTTCCCTGTCATAGGCAATGTTCTGCACCAGCCATTCATGCACATAGAACACCTTTTCCAGATCCGTCTGGCACAGGGTGTTGGCCTGGTCCACCAGCTGGTCCAGCTTTACCTGCATGGCGGCAACATCCTGCGCCGTGCAGTATTCAAGGCCGATTGCCACCGCCAGCCCGGTATCTCTGCTATAATAGCAGGACAATTTGCTGATGGCCTCGCCGCCTTCCACACGCGCATTCAGGTCAGCCAGGGTGGAAAGCACCAGATCTTTATCCAAGTTCAGGTCTTTGATATTTACTTTCTCTGCTGTTTCCGTATGGTTCTTTACGGCATTGGCCACGCGCTCCACCATGGTCTGCGCCGCCTGAATGTTGTTGTCATCCACCGCCAGCGTTGCCGGCTGCGCAGCCAGTGCTTCACGGGCAGCTATGATGTTTTCCAGCGTGCCTTCCACTTCCACCACGCTGCTGTCCGCCGTTTCCGGGGTCTGGGCCCAAACCGGAAGCGCAGTGGTGCCCATCATGGCCGCCGCCAAAACAAGGGCCAAAATCCGTTTATCTTTTTTCATTTTTTCCTCCCTGGAATACAGCCCAAAAAACGTTTTTGCCGCTGTATATCCTAATTTTAAATTTTACACGAAACAGAGGAGAAATACAATGCCAGACGCACCAACATCCTGCACAGAAAAAGTTTTCAGACTTTACATTTTTTAATAAAAAGGCTATCTTTTCGCGTGCAAAGTGGTGTATAATGATACAAAATATGGGGGTGTGTGTCCATTTTGGCACACCCCGGAGGCAGCGTGGGCGGAACGGTATATCCGGCACGTTTCCACTGCCCGAACAACCGCCACCTGCCCTTGCCCCCCACCCGCAGCTGGTGGACAAAAGGAGGATGACTTTTTAATGGAACACAACATTCCCGAACTGGTTGCCCAGCTCACGCTGGAAGAAAAGGCCGGGCTTTGCTCCGGCGCGGATTTCTGGCACACCAAAACCGTGGAACGCCTGGGCATTCCCACCCTGATGGTCTCGGACGGCCCGCACGGCCTGCGCACCCAGGACCCGGAACGGGACGACCCCAACCACAGCCGCAAGGCGGTCTGCTTCCCCGCCGGGTGCTCCGCTGCCGCCAGCTTTGACCCCGACCTGGCCCGCCGGGAGGGTGCGGCCATCGGGCGGGAAGCCCGCGCGTTCGGCGTTGGCGTTGTGCTGGGGCCTGCCATAAACATCAAGCGCAGCCCGCTGTGCGGCCGCAACTTTGAATATTACTCCGAAGACCCGGTGCTGGCCGGTGAGCTGGCCGCCGGGTACATCAATGGCGTACAGAGCCAGGGGGTTGGTACCTCCATCAAGCATTTTGCCGCCAACAGCCAGGAGTACCGTCGCATGAGCGCATCGTCCGACATGACGGAGCGTACGCTGCGCGAAATTTACCTGCCTGCATTTGAAACCGCCGTCAAGAAATCCCAGCCCTGGACGGTGATGTGCAGCTACAACCGCGTGAACGATGTATTTGCCAGCGAAAGCCGCATGCTGCTGACCGATATCCTGCGCACCGAGTGGAACTTTAAGGGCTTTGTGATGTCCGACTGGGGCGCTGTAGCTGACCGTGTAAAAGGTGTTGCGGCTGGGCTTGACCTGGAAATGCCCGGTTCCGGCGGTGTCAATGACGCCAAGATCGTGGCCGCCGTTAAAGCCGGCACCTTGAGCGAAGCCGCGCTGGACAAGGCTGTGATCCGCATTTTGAACATTGTGTTCCGCGCGGCGGACGAAGCTGCCGCCCCGGCCCCGGAGCTGGACCTGAAAGGCGACCACACCATCGCCGCAGAGCTGGCCAAGGAATGCGCCGTGCTTTTGCAGAACCGCGGTGTGTTGCCGCTGAAAAAGGGCAGCAAGGTAGTATACATCGGCGGCTTTGCCAAAACGCCGCGCTATCAGGGCGGCGGCTCCAGCCACATCAACACCATCAGGGTGGACAGCGCGCTGGAAATGGCCGAAAGCCATGGCCGCCGGGTGAGCTATGTGGAGGGCTTCCCCGCTGATCTGGACCAGCGGGAGGAGGAAGAGTTCCTGCGCGCGGTTTCCGCCGCAGCGGAAGCTGACGCGGCGGTGATCTTTGCGGGCCTGCCGGAATCTTTTGAAAGCGAAGGCTTTGACCGCAGCCATATGCGCCTGCCGGAAAGCCAGAACAACCTGATTGCCCGCGTGGCCGCCGTGCAGAAAAACACTGTTGTGGTGCTGCACACCGGTTCCCCGGTGGAATGCCCCTGGGCCAACGATGTGAACGCCGTGCTGTGCATGTATCTGGGCGGCGAAGGTGTTGGCGCTGCGGCGGACGCCCTGCTGTGGGGCGATGCCAACCCCAGCGGCCGCCTGCCGGAAACCTGGCCCCTGCGGCTGGAAGATACCCCGTGTTATCTCGACTTCCCCGGTGACGGCCGCCATGTGGAATACCGCGAGGGCGTGTATGTCGGCTACCGCTGGTACGATGCCCGCAAGATGCCGGTGCTGTGGCCGTTTGGGCACGGGCTTTCCTACACAGGGTTTGTGTACCGCAATGCCCAGCTGACGGCGGACGAGTTTGCCGAGGGCGACAGCGTGCGGGTACGGGTGAGCGTGAAGAATGTTGGCATGATGCCCGGCAAGGAAGTTGTGCAGCTGTATGTGGCAGACTGCACCGGCACCACCGGCCGCCCGCCCAAGGAGCTGCGCAAGTTCGTGAAGGTCAAGCTGGAACCTGGCGAGGAAAAGCAGGTAGAGTTCACCCTGACCGCGCAGGATTTGAGCTACTATGACGAAACGCTGGGCAGCTGGTACGCCGCCCCAGGCGAGTACAAGATTTTGCTGGGCCATTCCAGCCGGGATATCCACGCAACGCTCAGCGTGCGGTTCAGCACCCCGCGCCGCCGCCCGTTCGTGATTGACGAAAACACCACCATCGGCGAGCTTTCCAAGGATGACCGCACAGCTGCCATCATCCAGCAGGTGTTGGCACAGGCGGGCAATGCCCTGACCGGCGGCAACGCAGGCGGCAGCGAGATTGCCAGCAGCGAAGCCGTAGCTCAGATGCTGGATTCCATGCCGCTGCGCGGCATCGTGAACTTTGGCGGTCCCGCTGCAGCCGGGATGATCACCCCGCTGCTGGAAATACTGCGCGCCGCTATCCAGTGATTTGGGCCTTGGCGTAATCAAGGCATCCCCGAACCCCGCAAAAGAGAGTTGAAATATTCCGATCAACACATTTATGGCAATACCGCATAATTCTAAGTGCCGATACGGCGAGCGAGGTGCGGCAGATGCTAAGCCAAAAGCGCAGATAATACTGGATGCTGCAAAGGTG
>QWCV01003849.1_pt1 | contig 10456 bp, 8 predicted proteins | sample 1972621 | NCBI WGS metagenome assembly QWCV01 (sample SAMN09866699, study PRJNA288562) | Human gut metagenome isolate pre2_stool, whole genome shotgun sequencing... | isolation source: gut | host: Homo sapiens | place: USA: California
GCGGGGCCTTTTACCGCGGCCTTGGCGAAAGCACCGCACAGGCCATGCGCACACTGGCCGCACATGCCAGCGTCATAACGCCAAATGTGACGGAAGCCGCTTTGCTTACCCGCCGCGCCGGGCTGCTTCAGGGCCCGCTTTCCGACGAAAGCGTTCGCATGCTGCTGGACGGCCTGCTGGCACTGGGTGCAAAAGCTGCCGTGATGACGGGCTGTTTTCTGGCCCAGGAGGGTGTGCACTATGTGTATGGCCGCAGCGCCCAGGGCCCTGTTTTCCGCATTGCTTACCGGCAAAGCTCAGTGCGCCGCTTCGGCACTGGGGATACTTTCTCTGCCGTGCTGGCGGGCTGCCTGATGTGCGGCCAAAGCCTGGAGAAAAGCGCCGCGGCCGCGGCCCGGTTTTTAGACAGCCTGTTTGAAGCGGCGCAGGGGATGCCCCCCTGTGAGGACGGCTTTCTTCTGGAAGCGGCATTGAGCCATCTTCCCCATTTTTATGGCTGAAAGGGCGCGGCATTTTATACAGTACAAACGGCAATAACCTGCAAAAAGGTGTGTGAGGCATGCAGAAAGTAGATCTTCTTCACGGGCGCATCCTGCCCTCGCTGGCAAAGCTGGCCTTTCCCATCATGGCCACGCAGCTTATTCAGATGGCGTACAACCTTACCGATATGATTTGGATTGGCCGTGTGGGCAGCGGCGCTGTGGCTGCCGTAGGTGCTTCGGGCATGTATTTGTGGCTTGCCAACGGCTTGGCCACCATCCCGCGGCTGGGCGGGCAGGTAAAAGTTGCTCATGCGCTGGGAAGCGAAGAGATGGAAAAGGCTGCGGCCTATGCAGCGGCAGCTTTCCACCTGGGCGCTGTGCTGGCAGGGGCCTGCACAGCGGTATATCTTATTTTCTACAAACCTCTCACCGCCTTTTTCCGTCTGAACGACCCTGCTGTGGTGCGGGACGCTCAGGCGTATCTTCTGGTTGTTGCGCTGGGCCTGTTCTTTTCTTTTTTCAATCAAATCTTTACCGGCCTGTTCACCTGCATGGGGGCCGGGACAGTCACTTTTCGCTCTAACGCCGTGGGCCTGGCCGCCAATATCGTATTGGACCCACTGTTCATTTTTGGTTTGGGGCCGGTGCCCGCATTGGGGGTGGCCGGGGCCGCCCTGGCCACTGTGCTGGCGCAGGGTGTGGTATTTCTTCTGTTTCTGCTGGCTGCGCGGCGCGAAAGCGTGCTGTTTCCGCATTTACAGCTTCGCCGCAGGCGAAGCCGTGCCGATTATGCCGACATTTTGCGCATTGGGCTGCCCGTTTCCGTGCAAAGCCTTTTCTTCTCCAGCCTTTCTATGATTATTGCACGGCTGATTGCGGGTTGGGGCGATGCGGCCGTAGCCGTGCAAAAGGTGGGCAGCCAGATCGAATCCATCTCCTGGATGGCGGCAGACGGCTTTGCCAGCGCAGTGAACGCATTTGTGGCGCAAAACTATGGGGCAAAGCAGCCGGGCCGCATCCGCCGCGGCGCTGCGGGCGCAGTGGTGCTGATGGCGGGCTGGGGCATTTTAACGGGTGCATTGCTGATTGTTTTCCCGCAGGCACTGTTTCGCATTTTCATTCAGGAAGAGGCGGTTCTGCCCATGGGGGTAGATTACCTGCGCATTTTGGGCTATTCCCAGCTGTTTATGTGTATGGAAATTACCTGCACCGGCGCGTTTCAGGGCCTTGGCAAGCCGATGGTGCCCACTGTGGTGTCTGTAATTCTCAACACCGCGCGCATCCCCCTGGCGCTTGCGCTCTCGGCCACAGCCCTTTCTCTGAACGGTGTATGGTGGGCCATCACGCTCTCCAGCATTCTGAAGGGGCTCATTATCCCGGTGTGGTTTCTTGTTGTTTTGCGCCAGTATCTGCATCAACAAGCCGTTTAAAAGGCGTCTGCCTTTCAAAACCGGCTTCGATTTTATAATAAGGATAAGGAGGAATTCCCTATGGAAGCCTGCCGTGCTGTATATGAAAAGCTGAATGAACTGCATATCCCCTATGAAGTGGTGGAACACCCCGCCGTGTACACCACAGATGAAGCCGACGCCTATATTGAAGGGCGCGAGGGCGTGCGCACAAAGTCACTTTTTCTAACCAACAAGAAAAAAACGGCCTTTTACCTTTTGGTGATGGATGAAGCAAAGCGCCTGGATATGGATGCGTTCAAAACCTTTGTGGGTGAAAGCCGCATGCGCTTTGCCCCTGAGGAGAGCATGATGGAAAAGCTTGGCCTCACACCGGGCAGCGTCTCGCTGTTCGGCCTTTTGAATGATGCGCAGCATGATGTGAAGGTGTATCTGGACAAAGAAATGCTTGCGGAGAAAACCATTACCTTCCACCCGAACGACAACACCAAAACCCTGTTCATGGCCATGGACGGCATGTTCACATTTCTCAACGCATTGGGGTATGAGGCAAATTTGATAGAGCTGGCTTGAGAAGAAGTGCAAAGATAATCGTGGAGGAATTCTTATGCGGAATGTTCTGAAACGGACAGATAAATATTTTTGGTTTGCCACGGCTATCATCGCAGCCGGATGTGCCGTACGCCTGTTTGCCCTTGGTTCCATCCCTTGCGGCCTGAATCAGGACGAAGCCTTTGCCGGGTATAATGCGTGGGCCCTGCTGCATTACGGTGTGGATTCTTCTGGCTACCATAACCCTGTTTATTTCACGGCCTGGGGCTCTGGCATGAATGCACTGGAAAGCTATTTAATGATTCCTTTTGTTGCGCTGTTTGGCACCGGCACGGCCGTCCTTCGGCTTCCTCAGGCTCTCATGGCATGCTTGTCCCTGATTTGCGTCTATGATTTAGGAAAACATATTTCCGGCCGCAGGTTTGCCTTATGTGCTGTGGCTGTGCTGGCCACCAGCCCTTGGCATATTATGATGGCACGCTGGGCGCTGGAAAGCAACCTTTCCCCTGCTTTCCTTTTATTGGGGCTGTGTTTCTTTATGCGTGGGTTATCGCGTGGGCGCTGGCTGTATGCCTGTGCGGCAGCATATGGTTTCAGTTTATACACATATGCTACAATATGGCCCATCGTTCCCATTCTTGTTCTGGCACAAGCCGCTTATGCGCTATGGATGAAAAAGCTGCGTTTACGCAACCTGATAGGCCCCGCATTGGTGTTGTTTCTATTGGCGCTGCCATTGCTATGGTTTCTTGGCGTGCAGATGGGGTATCTGCCTGAAATACGAACTGCATTTTTCAGCATTCCCAAAATGCCTGAATTCCGAGGCAGTGAAATTTCCTTTTCGCATTTGTTCCACAACTGGAAAACCGCACTTTCCATCTTAGTGCATCAGGGCGATGGCTTAACCTGGAACTCTTTCCCCCCTTTTGGCCTCTATTTCCCGTTCTGGTTCGTTCCGTTTTTTATTGGGCTGGGTGCGGCATGTTTTCGGTTCATTCGCGCCACGCGGGCTGGGCAATTCTCTTTTCTGGCATTTCCATTGTTTAATCTGCTAGCGGGTATTCTGCTTTGCGGCATGATTGAAGTAAATGTCAATCGGATGAATGCGATCCATATTCCCATTTTGCTATTGATCGCGTATGGTCTCTATCTGCTGTGCCAAAAATTCTCCACTTGGGCAAAAGCTAGTATTGTGCTGCTATACGGCATCTTCTTTGCTTTATTTTCAGTTCAGTATTTTTCTGTATATAACACCACTATCAGCACGGACTTTCGCGAAGGGTTGCGGCAATCTGTTGTCTATGCACAAACTGTGCGTGAGGATGCTCCTTTACATATAAGTCAGGACGCATATTTCTCTCAAGTGCTCTTATTTGCACAGGTGGCGCCTCAGGAGTTTTCTCTTTCAGACCCGTACCATTTTTCCGATATCTCTATCGGCCCTGCCAAAGACGCCCCCGCGGGTGCTGTATATGTGGGCCCGTTATGGGAGGTTGCCGAATATGCGAACCAGGGTTATGCGGTGACACCCTTTGCCCAATGGGGCGTTGCTGTACCGCCTGCAGAATGATTCGGCATGATTTCTTATTGATTCAAAAAGGAGTTGACCTTTAGAAATGGACCTGAAACTTTGCGAAACCATTACAAATGCCTTTGGCCCTTCCGGCTTTGAAAACGAGGTGGCTGCGGCCGTGCAGGCGGCGCTGCCCGCGGGCTCGCAGCGTGATGCGATGCAAAACGTATATGCCCCCTTTGCCCCGCTGAGCGGCAAGTCCGTTGTTCTGCTGGATGCCCATCTGGACGAAGTGGGCTTTATGGTGCAAAGCATCACGGCAAATGGCCTGGCAAAGCTGGTGCCGCTGGGCGGCTGGGTAGAGCACAATGTGCCTGCGCACATCTTCCAGATTCGCACGCGCAAAGGCGGCATGGTGCGCGCCGTGACAGCCTCTAAGCCGCCTCATTTCATGAGCGCGGCCGAGCGCCAGGCGCCGCTTTCCATGGACAGCATTCTGCTGGACGCCGGGGTTTCTTCGCGCGAGCAGGCGCTGGCGCTTGGCATAGAGCCCGGCTGCCCCGCCGCGCCCGAAGTAGCGTTTTCTTACAATGAGGCCACTGGCTTTGCATTGGGCAAAGCGTTCGATTGCCGCCTTGGCTGTGCCTGCCTGGTAGAGCTTGCCCGTGCGCTGCAGGGCGCCAACCTGGCGGTGGACGCCGTGGCCGCCTTTTCCACCCAGGAGGAAGTAGGCCTGCGCGGTGCCAAGGTGACGGCGGAAAGGCTGCGCCCCCGCCTTGCTATTTGCCTGGAGGGCACGCCCGCCGATGACACTTTCGCCCCGGCCGGTGAGGCGCAGGGCGTGCTGGGCGCGGGGGTGCAGATACGCCACCGGGACGGCAGCATGGTAGCACACCCCGGCTTTGTTGAGTTTGCGCGCACGGTGGCCCAGAAAGGCGGCATCCCCCATCAGTTGGCCGTGCGCACGGGTGGCGGCACGAACGGCGGTTCTATTCACCTTGCGCCGGGCGGCGTGCCAACGCTGGTGCTGGGCATTCCGGTGCGTTATGCGCACACGCATTATGGGTATAGCGCAGCGGCAGACTATGACGCCGCACTGGCCCTTTCCGGCGCACTTTTGCGCGCACTGACCCCGCAGGTGGTGGACGAGCTGTGCCCGGCTGTGACGCTTTGAAGGCACAGGGGGCCGGCAGGGGTTTCCTTTTCCCCGCACAAAAACGGGCCGCGGGGCTGCACCTATATAACAAAATGACAATCATTTTCGGGAACGGCTGGCCCCGGCTATGCCGTTCCTTTCTTTTGCATCGCATGCAGCAAAGATGCAAAAGGCCCCCGGGGTTCATAAAAACTGCCCATTTGCTGCCTGCCCATTTTTGACCAGGCCATTGCGCGAACATCCGTTTTGTTTCAGCACGCATTTTGCCGGCTGGTTTATAAGGCTTTCTGAAAACTTTATCCCGGCGTTTTCTGAAAACTTTATCCCGGCGTTTCCCCTTGACAAATCTTTGCGGAGATGCCATAATAACAGTGTTATATAGCAGCGTTATATGAAAGGATAGATGTGCGTGGGAGACGCAGAGAAAACTACTTTGCGCTTGATTCATTCAGCAGCGATGCAGGAATTTCTTGAGAAGGATTTCGCCTCTGCCTCCTTGCGAAATATTGTAAAAAAAGCAGGCGTTACAACGGGCGCATTTTACGGCTATTACGCCAGCAAAGAAAACTTGTTTGAGGCCCTGGTTTGTAAGCAATATGAGCACTTCATTGCGCTTTTTCGAAAAGCACAGCAAGATTTTGCCAATATCCCGCAGGAAGAGCAGCCGAAACATCTGGGCGATATATCCGGCGCTTGCATGGAGGAAATGCTTTTGTATGCCTACCAGCATTTAAATGTGTTCAAGCTGATTCTTTGCCATTCGGAAGGGACGCGTTTTTCAAAGCTGATTGACGAAATGGTTGAAATAGAAATTAAGGGAACGCATGATTATTTGACGGTTCTTGAAAAGCTGGGCAGGCCGTCGCCGCCGATTGACGAACAATTAGAACATGTATTGATTACCGGAATGTTTAATACATTTTTTGAATTGATCATCCATGAAATGCCGCTTGAAAAAGCGCAGCATTATTTAAAAGAAATGCGGGCGTTTTATACCGCTGGCTGGATGAAAATTATGGGGCAGTAAGCCCTATAATTTTTGCCAGAAAGTTAGTTATAACTAACCTCGTCCCCTGTTTCCCTGCCTATAAAAATCAGTTTTGCAAGGAGGTTTTTGCGTGAAAAATCAATCAAATCTATCAAAGCTAATGGCCTACGCCGGCAAACACCGGGTATTGACCTACCTCTCATGGGTGTTATCCGTCATCAGCGCCTTGGTTGCGCTTGTGCCGTTTTGGTACATATGGTGCATCATCCGTGATGTGCTGGCCGTTGCCCCCCATTTTGCACAGGCGGAAAACATTGCACATTACGGTTGGGCTGCCGTATTGTTTGCCGTAATTTCTATTGTTGTATACATTGGCGCACTGATGTGCTCTCACTTAAGTGCGTTCCGTGTGGCCTCCAATATCCGGAAAGCCCTTATGCAGCATATTGTTTCTTTGCCGCTTGGGGTAACAGAAAAATACGGAAGCGGAAGCCTTCGAAGAATTGTCAATACTTCCAGCGCAGCAACGGAGAACTATCTGGCTCACAGGCTGCCAGACAAAGCGGGTGCTATTGCCACTCCGGCAGGGCTGCTTGTTTTGTTGCTTGCTTTTGATTGGCGGCTGGGGCTGCTGAGCCTGATTCCCGTTGGGCTTGGCTTTCTTATCATGATGAAAATGACAGGTGCGGGAATGGAACAGAAGATGCGGGAATACCAGAATTCCCTTTCCGCTATGTCCAATGAAGCAGTGGAATATGTAAGAGGTGTCCCCGTAGTAAAGACGTTTGGGCAAACCATATTCTCTTTCAAGCGTTTCAAGGCCGCAATTGACAACTACGAGAAATGGGTCATTGCTTATACAAAAGCATTGCGCCTGCCAATGATGTTTTATACAACGGCCATCAACGGCGTATTTGCCTTTTTAATTGCAGGGGGCATTCTTTTTGCAAGGGGCGGCGTAACCAATGCGCTGCTGCTGAATTTGATTTTTTATATTATCATTACGCCTGTTATCGGCACAACGCTTACCAAAATCATGTTCATGAGCGAAGACGCCATGATTGTAGGCGATGCATTGAACCGAATTGACGCGGTGCTGCAGGAAAAGCCTCTGCCCGAAAGCTTCCCGGGCAGCAAGCCGGAAGGCAACTGCATTAGCCTGGAACATGTAAGCTACAGCTACGATGGGAAGAAAAACGCGCTGAACGATGTATCGCTCACCATCCAGCCGGGGCAAACCGTTGCGCTTGTAGGGGCTTCCGGCAGCGGAAAAACCACTTTGGCCAACCTCATCACAAGGTTTTTCGACCCGCAGCGTGGGCGCGTGCTGATTGGCGGCGCCGACATCCGTGAGATTCCGAAAGAAAACCTGATGAACAGGGTATCGTTTGTTTTTCAAAGCAGCCGCCTGCTCAAAACATCCATTTTGGAAAATGTGCGCATGGGCAACCCTGCTGCAACGCGCGCCGAAGTTATCCATGCGCTGGAGGCGGCACAGTGTATGGATCTGATAGAAAAGCTGCCCGATGGCGTGGATACGGTGGTGGGCCGGGACGGCGTGTATCTGTCTGGCGGCGAACAGCAGAGAATTGCCATTGCCCGTGCAATTTTAAAAGATGCACCCATTTTAATTTTGGATGAAGCCACCGCTTTTGCCGACCCGGACAATGAAGTGCGCGTGCAGCAGGCCTTATCTGCGCTGTCCAGGGGAAAAACCGTGGTGATGATTGCACATAGGCTTTCGTCTGTCACGGGCGCAGATTGTATTTATGTGTTACAGGATGGCGAGATAATGGAAAGCGGCACACACAGTGAGTTAGTCGCACAGAACGGCATATTTGCCCGCATGTGGAAAAATTATTCCGAAGCAGTGGAATGGAAGCTTGCAAAGGAGGCAAAAGCATGATAAAAGCATTGCAAAGACGCTTTGCCCTATCGCGGCAAGGGGCTGTAGATTTGGTGAAAGGCTGCATTGCCTGTGTTGTGCAGGACATTTCTTTTATGATTCCCGTAGGGCTTTTGTATACATTTGTGATGGATATGATGAGTGGAAGCATAAGCAAAGAGCGAAATGCTTTTTATGCGGCAGGTGTTTTGGTTTGCCTGTGCCTGATTTTTCTTGCAACCTATTTCCAATATAACGCCACTTATCTGGCAACTTATGTGGAAAGCGGGGTAAGGCGCATCTCTCTGGCAGAACAGCTTCGCAAAATTCCGCTTTCCTTCTTTGGCAAAAAAGACCTTGCCGATTTGACAAACTCTATCATGGGCGATTGCGCCACGCTGGAAACAGCGTTTTCGCACTATGTGCCCGCTTTGGCGGGGTCCCTTATTTCAACGGCCCTAATTTCCGTTTGCCTGTTTGCCTATGACTGGCGCATGGCCCTTGCCGCAGTGTGGGTTTTGCCGGTTGCCTTTACCATTACATGTTTCTCGGCCCGCATTCAGGAATATTTCAACCGGCAATCTGTTGCGGCAAATGTAGCCCTGGAAAGCGGTGTGCAAGAGTGTATTGAAAGCCTGCAGGATTTGAAAGCAAATAACGCAGAAAAAGCCTATTTAAAGGGGCTGAATAAGAAGATTGACTATGTGGAAAAGCGCCATATTATAACGGAACTGGGCACTGCCCTTTTCGTTGTTTCCGCCACATTGATTTTGAAGTTTGGAATTGCCACGGTGGCGCTGGCAGGGTCTGTGCTGCTTGTGCGGGGGGAAATTGAAATTCCTTTGTTTTTCCTGTTTTTGCTGGTAGCTTCCAGGCTGTATGCCCCGCTGGAGGGCGCTTTGCAAAATTTGGCAGCGGTCATTTCTACCAAAACCAATATCGACCGTATGAACACAATTTTTGACCAGCCCATTCAAACCGGAAGCGAGCATCTGACAAATAAAGGATACGATATCACTTTCGACCATGTAGGGTTTTCCTATCATACCGGGGAAACTGTATTGCAAGATGTATCTTTTACGGCAAAACAAGGGGAGGTTACCGCTCTGGTTGGGCCGTCTGGCGGTGGAAAAACAACCGTTTCCCGCCTTGCCGCGCGTTTTTGGGATATTCGCAAAGGAACCATTACCGTTGGAGGAATGGATATTTCACAAATAGAGCCGGAAACCCTGTTGTCGCTGTACTCCATCGTGTTTCAGGATGTAACCCTGTTTAACAACACCATTCTGGAAAATATCCGAATTGGCAAAAAGGATGCCACCGATGAAGAAGTAATCCGGGCGGCCAGGCTGGCAAACTGCGAGGAATTTGCCTTAAAGCTGCCGGAAGGTTATAACAGCATGATTGGTGAAAACGGCTGCGAACTTTCCGGCGGTGAACGGCAGCGCATTTCCATTGCCCGCGCTTTCCTCAAAAACGCCCCCATCATCTTGCTGGATGAAGCAACAGCAAGCCTTGACGTGGAAAACGAAACCCTGATACAAACCGCATTATCCCGGCTGATAAAAGACAAAACCGTGCTTGTAATTGCCCACCGGATGCGCACAGTAAGCGGTGCGGACAAAGTGGTGGTGCTTTCCGGGGGAATTGTCGCCGAACAGGGGGCGCCGGAGGAATTGATGCGTTCCGGGCATATTTACCCCCACATGATGCAGCTGCAAATGTTGAGTGGAAGTTGGGGGATATAATGGATGCACATTGGCTGTTATGCCCTTGTTTGCAGGGGAAAGACGCGGATAAAGCTGCGGGCAGACACCGTGCTTGAAAACTTTCCCCTCTGCTGCCCCAAGTGTAAACAGGAAATGCACATTTGCGCAAAACAAATGAAAATATCCGTGATTTCAGAGCCAGCCGCACAGACGCAGAGCCGATTGCACGCAAGATAAAATACGGGGGACCAGCTCTGCCATTTTGGGGAAAGGTGCAAAATGCCAATTCCATTTTCTTTGCATTTGCAGGGCAAGGGCCTTTTGGCATGCATAAAACCGTTCCCTTATAAAAATGGGCACACCGGCCGCACCATCGCCTTTGCCCTATGCAACGCCCATGCAGGTTTCTGCCGCATGGGCGTTTGCCGTGTTCAACAGGCGGGTGTTTGATAAAGCCCATGGGGCCCCCTGACATAGCCGTCTGTGCCCGGCCATGAAAACTCTGCCCGCCCCCAGAAGCGATGCAGCCGGGAAAGCCTCCAAGAGGGGGCTTGACGGCTTTTCGGCTTTGACGGGCAAGCAAGAGGGCGCAAGCAGAAAGCCTGCCTGCGCCCTTGCTTTCAACGGAAAATGCGAGTGGTTGTTTTCTGCGGCACAAAAAGCGCGCAAGGGCCTTGCCCGCTTCCTGCCGCAGCACGTACGGCAGGCGCCCTGTCTTCGCGAAAACTTGACGCCGCCTTATGAACGGATGCAGCGGCGGGC
>QWCV01004781.1_pt1 | contig 10421 bp, 8 predicted proteins | sample 1972621 | NCBI WGS metagenome assembly QWCV01 (sample SAMN09866699, study PRJNA288562) | Human gut metagenome isolate pre2_stool, whole genome shotgun sequencing... | isolation source: gut | host: Homo sapiens | place: USA: California
GCTCCCTGTATGCCAAGTGTACGTCCATGCATAGCGGCACGTCTGATGATACGGCGAAGCACATAGCCCCTGCCCTCGTTAGATGGCATAACTCCGTCAGAAATAAGGAATGTAGACGAACGGATATGGTCTGTGATAAGACGGATAGAAACATCGTCCATCTCATCGACATGATATTTCTTGCCTGAAAGCTCGCAGACCTTGTCACGGATAGCCTTCATTGTATCAATATCGAATACCGAATCAACATCCTGCATTACAACAGCAAGACGCTCAAGTCCCATACCTGTATCAATGTTCTTGTGCTCAAGCTCAGTGTATCCACCGTGTCCGTCACCGTTAAACTGTGTGAATACATTGTTCCACACCTCCATGAAACGGTCACAGTCACAGCCTACCTTACAATCAGGCTTGCCACAGCCGTACTTCTCACCGCGGTCGTAGTAAATCTCAGAGCAAGGACCGCAAGGACCTGCGCCATGCTCCCAGAAGTTGTCACACTCACCGGTCTTTGGATCTCTGTAGAAACGTGTAATACGATCTCCCGGCACTCCTACTTCCTTAGTCCAGATATCAAATGCCTCATCATCCTCACCATAGATGGAAGGATAAAGCCTGTCCTTTTCAAGACCGAGCACCTCTGTCAAAAATTCCCATGACCATGCGATTGCTTCATGCTTGAAATAATCGCCAAACGAGAAGTTTCCGAGCATCTCAAAAAATGTAAGATGACGAGCTGTCTTACCTACATTCTCGATATCACCTGTTCTGACACACTTCTGGCATGTAGTCACACGGCGTCTTGGCGGAACCTCCTGTCCTGTAAAATATGGTTTAAGCGGTGCCATACCTGCATTAATAAGAAGCAGACTGTTGTCATTGTGAGGCACCAGTGAAAAACTCTTCATTGCGAGATGTCCCTTGCTCTCAAAGAACTCAAGGTACATACGACGTAATTCGTTAACGCCATAACTCTTCTTCATTACTTGAATCTCCTATTCTTTTGTCTTTGCGTCCTTCATTTTACGAAGCTTTACCCCCAAACGTCTGATTTTCACGTTCAATCTCAATAACCCTGTCAGCCTTGTCCTTATTGCTGAGTCTCTTTTTGTATTCAATGATACCGCTGTAGTCCTGCCACATATGCATAGGGAAAACAAACTCTGCCGAGGTATTTTGTAAAAAATAATCAAAACCCTTGAACTGATACTCCATAAGCTTTGGATCCATCGGGAAAAAAGCCACGTTTATTGGTTTTTCCGAAAGCTTTTTTATCTCATGCCTGAAGGCTCTGCGCACTCTGCCGTTTATCAAATCACCGGCGCCATCCCACTCCCAGTCGTTTAAATCACCGGCATGAAACAGGCTCACACCGTTTGAGGCAACATAAAACGCCACACCGGCATCGGTGGATCTAAGTGTCATTATATCCAGATCATCCACATGATATGTATTGTCAGGTGAAACAAATGTCACCCTGTCCCTGTATATTCGGATATTTGTCAGCCAGACGCAAAATATCCATATCATAATGATCCTTGTGGCTGTGACTTGCAAACATATAGATTTTTGTATCCGGCTCATAAGATGGCAGCTTTCCGGTAAAATGCATACCCTCCACCTTGTCTCCATCAAAATAATCAAATATAAGCACCTTGTCATCCAGTTCCACAAGAAAACAACTGTGATGTATAAAAATTATCTGCATGTAACCTACTCTCTTTCGCTTTTAAATCAGTCTTTATGTATCATTATGCTATCTTTATGCTATATAGTCAACTTATATTTCGTATAATATAGTAATTAAACTCTAATCACCAATCAATAATTATATGGTTAAAGGGTCAAAATACCTTTTGACCCTCATATCATTATATAATTATACAAATCATGCCGCCATTTGAGTCATTCACAATCTTTTGCATGGTTTCCTGAAGCTTTATCTGGCACTCATCATCCATCTGCATTATTTTGCTTCTTATTCCGTCCTCCATAAGCTCACCGACAGACTTTCCAAAAATATTAGTCTTCCAGACTCCACTGTCACTGTTTTCACCATTTTTGATGTAATCTATCAGATCCTCTGCCTGTTCCCTGCTTCCGACTATCGGCGCTATCTCGGTCTCGATATTAGCTCTTATCATATGTATTGACGGTGAAATAGCCTTCATTTTTACGCCAAACTTGTTTCCATGGGCTATAAGCACCGGCTCCTCCATTCTGATATCAGACAGCTGTGGCATCACAACACCATAACCCTTCTGCTGCACCGATGAAAAAGCATCCTTAATCTTTTCGTACTCATTCTTTTCCTCAGTGAGTGAAAGAATCAGGGAAATCAGCTCCTTTTCCCCGGAAACAGTCACACCGCACAGCGCGGAAATATTCTCGTAGTAGTACTTCTCTGCAATCTCAATTTTAACCTTTACCACACCATCAGACAGCCCCATCCCGGCAAGAGATACCGCTTTTAATATATCCCCATCCGATTCAGGCATATCAGTGCTCATCAGTGCGACATCCTTCAGCTTTGAAGCCCTTGCAAGATAAGTCTTTGCATATGTAATTACAGCCTGCTTTACATGATTGTCATAAGGCAGAAGCTGCACCCATTTCGGTATATCATAGTCCACTCTCGTGACTGCAAATTCATATAAGAGCTTTTCCATGATATCTGTAATCTGTCCCATGCAAAGCTTTTCACAGTCTATAGGAATAGCAGCCGCTTTATACTCTCTGCTAAGTGACTCGCATAAAAGTCTTGTTTCTGCCGCAAAAGGCTTTGTAGTATTTACCACAATTACAAATGGCTTTCCTGAAGCCTCAAGCTGCATGACTGTTTCTCTTTCTGCTGCCTCATAGCTCTGTCTTTTTATATCGCCTATGCTGCCGTCAGTGGTTACAAGCACAGCCACTGTCGAATGCTCCTCTATTACCTTTTTTGTTCCTACAACCGCAGCCTCCTCAAAAGGTATATCCTCGTCGAACCACGGTGTTTTGACCATACGCTCGCCGTCCTCCTCGAGATAACCGACAGCATCCCCCACTGTAAAGCCCACACAGTCCACAAGGCGTACCTTCACAGCGCTGCCATCATCCAGACTGATAGTAACCGCATCCTGTGGAATAAATTTCGGTTCAGTCGTCATAATAGTCTTTCCTTTGCCTGATTGCGGCAGTTCATCGACTGCACGCTTTTTAGCATACTCATTGTCCATCTTTGGGATTACACAAAGCTCCATGAAATGCTTTATAAATGTGGACTTGCCTGTGCGCACAGGACCGACGACACCTATGTAAATCTCGCCGTTTGTGCGGTATCTGATATCTTTATATAAATCAAACTCTTTACTGTCCATAGTACTGCCCATAAAAGCTTCCTCCATACACTTTATTCTATAATCAAAGTGTATTCACCTGCTCTTTGAATTATTACACATAAAAAGGCCACAGGCTTCAAAACAGATAACCTGTGGTCTTTTGTAATAATATATAGTATTTTAAACCAAACTACTTAGCAGCCTTTTTCTCACATCCTGCTGTCTTGCTTGTAGAAGTATCAGCTGTTTCTTTAGCATCTGATTTGTCAGAAGCCTCCTCAGGCTCCTCTCTCAGACGTGCATACATCTGCATACACTTGTGGAGCTTCTTTGCAAGCTTATTGTCTATCTGCTCAGGAGTAGCTCTCCACTGCCAGTTGCCACCGGTAGTTGAAGGAATGTTGATACGGGCCTTTGAATCAAGTCCAAGCAGATCCTGCATAGGAACAATAGCCATATCGGCAACTGATGACCATGCCGCACGCATCATGCCCCAGTTGTAGCCCTCCTCCTTTGTGAGGTTTAAGTAATCCTTTGCAAACCTTACGCAATCCTTTGGAGCTGTCTTCATCCAGCCCATAACTGTGTCATTGTCATGGGTACCTGTGTATACAACACAGTGCTGCGGATAGTTATGTGGCAGATAATCGCTATCTTCTCTTGAATCGAAGGCAAACTGGATAACCTTCATGCCAGGGAAGCCTGAATCCTTTAAAAGCTTCTTTACGGAAGGTGTGAGGAAGCCGAGGTCCTCCACGATGATAGGAAGCTTGCCAAGCTTCTTCTCAAGCACGTTGAATAAATCCATGCCAGGTCCATCTTTCCATACACCGTTCTTTGCTGTATCATCCTTTGCAGGAATAGCATAGAATGAATCAAAACCTCTGAAATGATCGATTCGTACTATATCATAAAGCTTTGCCATAGCACTGATACGCTTTGTCCACCAGCTGTAGCTGTCCTTCTTCATAACATCCCATCTGAAAAGAGGATTGCCCCAGAGCTGTCCGTCAGCTGAGAAGGCATCAGGAGGACATCCTGCCACCTCGATTGGATTTAAGTCTTTATCGAGATAGAACTGTGTAGGATTAGCCCATACATCTGCTGAATCCATGGCAACATAAATAGGTACATCTCCGATAATTCTTATGCCCTTTTCATTAGCATATGCCTTTAAAGCAGTCCACTGCTTGAAGAAGAGATACTGGAGCATCTTGTAGAAGGCAATATCATCAGCATACTTCTCCTTTGCTTCTTCCATAGCCTCAGGTTTTCTAAACTTGAGAGCATCATCCCACTCGCTCCATGCCACTCCGCCATTGGCATCCTTTAATGCCATAAAGAGTGTGTACTCATCAAGCCACTCTGCCTCTTTACTGCAGAATGCTTCATAGTCAGCCGGTGTTTTCTTTGAAAAACGCTCATATGCCTTTCTTAAAAGAGCATATCTGTTGACATACATGATGCCATAGTCTACATACTGTGGCTTTTTGCCCCACTTATATGACTCGCACTCCTTCTTTGTCAGAAGCTTGTCCTTGCATAAAAGCTCCAGATCGATAAAATAAGGATTGCCTGCGAAGCTTGAAAATGACTGGTATGGAGAATCTCCATAGCTGGTAGGACAGATTGGAAGAATCTGCCAGTATGTCTGACCTCCCTTCTCAAGGAAATCGACAAAACGTCTTGCCTCCTTTCCCATAGTTCCAATACCATACTGTGATGGCAGTGATGAGATTGGCATTAATACACCGCTAGTTCTCATGTTATTTTTCCTCCCTTTTGTTGTATACTCATTGTTTGGCTGCGTGAGCCTGTATTTTAAAATAATATATAATATACATATGAAATCATATGATATTTTCGTTTTATTTAGTTATTATAACATCATAAAGTGCAACTTGTAAATTAAATTAGTTAATGTTAATATCAAATTAATAAAAAGTTTAAAAGAGGTGTAACAAAATGAATGAAACAACCAGGCAATTGATTGTGCATAAGGTAAAGCATAATACGAAACGCCTTATAACATCCATTAAATGGGTAATCTTTTCTATCGTTGTCGGCATAGTCGCAGGAAGCTGCGGCACCGCATTTTATTTTGCCCTGTCGGTCGTAACCGATTTCAGAATGAAATACCCTTGGCTCATTTACTTTCTGCCAATCGGCGGACTTGCCATTGTAGGACTCTATCATCTGTGTAAAGACGATAACGACACCGGAACCAATCTGGTAATATCAGCTATCCATTCAGGCGACAAGGTGCCCTTTATAATGGCCCCGCTTATATTTGTATCCACACTTATCACTCACCTGTTCGGTGGCTCTGCCGGCCGTGAGGGTGCTGCTCTGCAGATGGGAGGCAGCATCGGAAGCTCTATAGGCAGGATATTCAGATTTGATGAAAAGGACAAGCATGTCATGATTATGTGTGGCATGAGCGCTGCATTCAGTGCACTGTTTGGCACTCCGATGGCAGCCGCTATTTTCTCCATGGAGATGATAAGCGTCGGTGTCATGTATTATATAGCACTCGTTCCATGTGTGATAAGCTCCCTCATCGCTCACGGTATCGCATCATACTTCAATGTTACAAATGAATTTTTTGCTATTGAAAACATACCGGACTTTACCATTTTAAACTCAGTAAAAATATCTGTGCTTGCAATACTGTGCGCACTCGTAAGCATACTCTTTTGTGTGGCCCTTCACTCAAGTGAGGCGCTGTACAAAAAATATCTGCCTAACAAATATACAAGAGTATTCATTGGTGGCTGCTTTGTCATCATAGCAACTATGCTTGTAGGAAACCAGACATACAACGGAACCGGAATGAGTGTCATCCAAAGCAGTATAGACGGCTCTGTCAGACCTGAAGCATTTCTGCTAAAAATCATCTTCACCGCACTGACTCTTGGCGCAGGCTTTAAGGGCGGCGAGATTGTACCATCCTTTTTCATAGGCGCAACATTTGGATGCCTGTTCGGCAATCTGACAGGCTTTGAGCCATCGCTGTGTACAGCTGTCGGCATGATTTCACTGTTCTGTGGTGTCACCAATTGTCCGATTACATCGCTGCTCATCAGCTTTGAGCTGTTTGGCTACGACGGCATGCCGTACTTTCTTTTGGCAATTCCATTCAGCTATATGCTGTCAGGATACTTTGGCCTGTATCGCAGCCAGAAAATCGTATATTCAAAATACAAGACAAGCTACATAAATAAATCAACTCACTAACATTTGCTAACTGCAACCAGGCATGATACCCCAGGTATTATTGCCTGGTCTTTTATTGTGTAAAGAGCTTTATCTCCCGCAGAAGATTCATCTGCAAGAACCTCCCACAAAGCATCTGCAAGTTTAATTGTGATTTTATTTTTGCCGGCATTGTAAGCTACGAACACCTTCTCTGTATCGTTATCAATAGTATATGCTACAACGCCATCAGGCATATCATCCATGAAATGTACGGATTTCTTAATCTCATCTACTGTGTCAAGATAAAATGACTTGTGAGCCCTTCTTAGTGCTATAAGCCCCTTATAGTAGGCTTTAAGGTCCGAAAACTGCTCAGCCCTGTCATAATCTATTGCATTGACAGAGAGAGGACTGCAATAGCTGTTCTCTACAGGAGTACCATCAGCCTCACTAATCTTTGTTCTCGCAAACTCCTCTCCATGCAGGAAAAACGGAATCCCCTGCGCTGTAAAAAGGATGGCTGCTGCAAGCTTATTCATACGGATACGCATCTCTTCACTCTCATGTGAATTGGATATAATAAACCTGTCCCAGAGAGTATAATTGTCGTGACATGACAGATAGTTAATCGACTGCATAGGCGATTTGGCCCACTTAGCGCACGTAACAGCCTGCTTTAGCTCTTCACCTCTGTCTGCAGCTCCATTGACAAAGCCCAGCTCATCCATATAGAACACATGTCCCTTTACCGCATCACGTATATCATCCGAAAACATGCCGATGCCCGGTGTCCTTGGAGCATTTATTTTCATGCCACGCTCTGATTCCGGCAGAGTGCTCTCTCCACCTGTCCAGCCCTCTCCGTACATTATTATATCAGGATTTATTTTTAAGAGAGCTTTTCTGGCTTCGTTCAATGTCTCGATATCAAGTACTCCCATCAGATCAAACCTGAAGCCATCAATGTGATACTCACTCGCCCAGTAGCACAGCGAATCAATGATATATTTTCTGACCATAGGCTTCTCTGAGGCTATTTCATTGCCACAGGCTGATGCATCAGAGTACTTTGCAGCATCCAGCATGCGGTAGAAATAATTGCCCGCAGTCTTGTAAAAGCAGCTGTCATGAACATTGAAGGTATGATTGTAAACCACATCCATGATTACACCAAGACCCGCCTCATGAATCGAGTGTACCATCTCCTTATACTCTCTCACTCTCACGGCTCCATTAAACGGATCTGTCGAGTAAGAGCCCTCCGGCACATTGTAATTGTACGGATCATAGCCCCAGTTATACTGCTCCTTTAAGGAATCACTCTCGTCAATGCTGGCAAAATCATACGACGGCATAAGCTGCAGATGTGTCACTCCCATATCCTTGAAGTACGAAAGAGTCTTATCCTCAGTAAATGCCTTAAACTTACCCGGATACCTGGAATGAGCAGATGCACCGGCAGACACATCCGCGACAGACACCTCAGTGATAACCATGCTCATGGGGTCTGCAAGCTTTGGCCTGTCCTCATCTGCAAATCCATCAGGATCAGTCTTTGACAGGTCAATAACCATAGACCTGTGCCCATTTACACCGCAGGCTCTTGCATACGGATCATGCGAGCTGAATGTGCCATCTGAGGTGTGAACCTCATATGTATAATAAACACCATCCAGATTTCCCTCTGCCGTAGCAGAAAAAATACTGCGAAGCTCTCCCTCTCCGCGCATCATCTCAAGCCTGCCTTTCTCGGCCGAATCATTTCCCTTATCATAAAAAATAACAAAAACACTGTCCGCAACAGGCGAAAACAGTGTAAATGTTGTCTTTTCCTTTGAATAAATCGCTCCTAATTTCATAGCACTATCCTTTTCGTTTATTTTCGTATACATTATAATAAAATTTACAATAACTGTAAATAGGGCAATTCAACCAATTTTCAAAAACTTTTTAGTCAATGTGCCATTTTTTCTTTTGCTGATGTGAAACAATCTTTATATACAAAGATTGAGGCAGAAATCTGCCACAGGTTGTAGCAAGCTTCATCCTGAGAGTAGGCACTATGACCGTTTTGTGCTTCATCATCCGGTCTATGGCATAATTGGCGCAGTATTCAGCGGAAATCCCCTTCAGCGCAAATCGCACATTCGCCACATCATTGAACTCTGTATCAACCGGTCCCGGACACAGACACCCCACATACACATGGCTGTGGCTCTGTCGAAGCTCACATGCAACAGCCCTTGAAAGGCTCGCAACATATGCTTTAGAGGCATAATAGGCAGCCATGTACGGACCGGCAGGAATAAGACCCGCAGAGCTTGCCACATTTAAGATAAAACCTCTGTCCTTTACCCTCATTTGTCTTAAAAGCTTTTTCGTCAGGAAGTGTACAGCACGCACATTGACATCTATCATGCCCATTTCCTTAGCTATATCAGTCTCCTCAAACAGGCCGCAATCACCGTAGCCTGCGTTATTTATAAATATTTCTATGTCTTTTTCCTCTAGATAGTCCGAAAGTCTCTGACACTCATCAAGCTGCATCAGATCCGCGGTAAAAATATCACACTCAAGCTCCTTATGTGTGGCTTTAAGCTTATTAGAAAGAGCTGTAAGCCTCTCCCGTCTTCTTGCAACAAGAATCAGATCATAACCTTCCTTCGCAAGCCTTTTTGCAAACTGCTCACCTATTCCTGAGCTTGCTCCTGTAATCACTGCATACATATATCATATCCCCTATTCTTCAATCATAAGCTCCCTGGAGCTCGCGTCAAGCTCTACGCTTGTGTTGTCGCTCTTATACATCTCAAGCAGTAATAGCCACAGCGTGTGAATCTCGTAGGTGAGAATATTGGATGCCGGCACTGAGTATGGAAGCAGTGTGCTGATATCAAAGTATCTGATGCCAAGCGGCGGTAAAAAAACAAGGTTGGTTGTCTGTCTTTTATCACCGGCAGTATGAATCATCTCATATGTAATCATCACAAAATCACTGCCCTTATAGGTACACTCATATGACACGTAGCACTCATCAACAGTCCAGGTGATGCCATCCTCTGTAACTGTCGGCTTTACGGCTTCATCATTGTACTCTGTAGTCTGACAGGAAAGCTTCCACTTAATCTGCCCCTTCTTTGTTTCCTTTACCATATCGGTAAGCTCTTTAAGTAATTCATCTTCTTTTTTCATTTTACACACCTGTTTTTATATTTTAAAAATCAATGTTCATCTACTCTCACTCCGTGAACCACAAACCTGTATGTCTCACCGCTTGTGGAGCAGGTAGAAAGAGTCACAACCTTGTCATCCTTTGTCGGGACAATGCCTGTATCCTTCATAGAAGAAGCAGCCATCCTCTGTACGAATTTGCCAAATGTCTCGTCAGGCTCAAAGCCCACAGTATACTCATCACTGTCATCACTTACCGTTTCATATGAGAAAATTTCACGGTTATAGTACTTAAGCTTTCCAAACATAGACAGGTTTTTCATATTGTGTCCATAAATGATTGTATGGCAGTCGCTGAAATCAGTCTTGTTTGAACCCTCAAGGAAGATGGAGCCTGCAGTGGCATGCTCTCTCTTAAAGGTCTTTCTAAGGTAATAGCTGTTATCCCCCGAATACATGACAGGGTAGCTGATATCCTCATTCTCAAAATAAATCCAGCCAACCACATCAGGGTTTTCGCTCCTTAGACCGGCGAAATCAATATCTATATCATCATACCACGGCGACTGTGCTTCACTGCCTTTCGTGCTGTCATCATCCTTCTTTGAATCGTCCACTGCATACTCATCCTGAAGCTTCTCATATGTCTTATCCGAGGTATTATAGTCAGAATAAATCTTAAACAGATGATAACCCGAATAAGCCACAAGAGACAGACCAATTATCAGAACT
>QWCV01004128.1_pt1 | contig 10409 bp, 11 predicted proteins | sample 1972621 | NCBI WGS metagenome assembly QWCV01 (sample SAMN09866699, study PRJNA288562) | Human gut metagenome isolate pre2_stool, whole genome shotgun sequencing... | isolation source: gut | host: Homo sapiens | place: USA: California
GTGAGATTCCTATGAGTTCGGTCAGCAGCCGAACGCCTGTTGATTTCCTTTTACGCATTTGGGGGATGAGATCGAGTTAAATGCGACCACCAAAGCACAGGGCTCCGCTTCCTGTGTTTTGGTGGATCAAGCGATCCAAATCTAACAAGAAGGAGGAAAAGCGAAATGCCAAACTGTAAAACCATTACTATCTGCAAGCAAAAAGGCGGCGTGGGCATTCTCCACGAGCTGAACCCGGAGGAGATGGAAGGAGCCTTCCAGCACCACCTCACCCAGCGCAACAAAGAGAAAACGGCGTAACCACAAGGGTTACACCGTTTCCGAAAACTGATTGACCTGTGATACAAGAGCCGCCCCGGGGCGCCTTCCTTACGGAGGGTGCCCCGGGGCGGTCTTTTTCTGTGTTTATCGCTTAGTTATCATTATGGACAAAACATGCTGCGGTGCGGTACAAGTGGAGAACGGTTTTCCTTTCTGGGCCGCCGCGGCAGAAAAAACACGCCCTTGCCAATCGATGGTACTGTATTGCTTTATTATCTGTTGTACTTTTTCTTTCGGCTTACAACCGTTGTGCCGATAACAGCACCGCCGCTGATGAACAGAAGTGCGCTCCACAAAACGAGATTGCTGCTGTCACCGGTTTTTGGCGAGGTAGTATTTCCGGACTTGTCGGGCTGGTCGCTCGGCTTCGCCGCAGAACCCGTTGCGGGAATTTCAACGGCGGCCTTCTTATAGCCACAGACGGTGCATTCCTCGTGTTTGGAGCCTCTCGTGGTTGCGGTGGCTTCCTTATCGATCACCCACTTGAAGCTATGCGCCGCCGTGTCCTTCTTGTCACCGCAGGGGCATTCATGCCAATGGTTATCTGCGTCTGACTTCCAATCCGCTCCATAGCTATGGGTATGCGGAATACTCTTGTATGTTACAATAACGGTCTTGTCGGCGTCCATGATAACTTCCAGCGTATTGGAGAGAACCTCTGCTTTAACACCATTCACCGTAACAGTGTCGATTTCATAGCCGCTATCGGGAGTAAAAACAACTGTTTCTTGCGATCCGGCCGCCAGCCCTGCTTTACTTGCAGAAATCGTTCCATGCCCGCCATTCACTTGTGTTGTCAGGTTATAGGTCGTCTCAATCTTCTGCGTTTTCGTCACATTAGAGGGAATGATATAGTCGTGCTGTCCGACAGTGATTTTCAGCCTTGCAGAGGCAAGCAGGAAGTCACCTACCTTGAACTCGGAGCGGGGCAGAGTATATGTCACCTGGATGCTTTCCCCATTGAAACTGCCGGGATTTCCTGTAAGGCGGACATCCTGATCAATCGTAAGGACATATTCAGCCTCACCGCCCGCTTGTTCAATAATGCTTTCCATGCTTTCAGACATATCATATGTTACAGTATATGTCACGGGATAGTCTGCACCGGTTTTATTTCTCTCGATGGTTTCAGGCCCATTTATGACCAGTGTGCCGTGGTTCTGCGAGGGTTGAACGATGGCTACGGCATAGCCGTTTCCGGACACATCCGGAAGCGTGATGTCTATATCATCTCCATCTCCTGTGTCCGTCTTTTGAGCTTCATAAACCTGCACCTCCGAAGCATCGAGAACCTTTCCGGTTTCATCCACCGGCAAGGACAGCACATAAACCGGCAGATCGTTCACTGTCAGGCCGCCTATCGTCAGTTCAGCTGCACCATCACGCTGAACCCAGAGGGTCGTCAACGGATCATTCCAGCCCATGCTCTTTGAAGCATCGGTTAGAGCGGTCACATTTGCAGCACTGGTGTTCCCCAGCCTGATGTCAAGGCTGCTGTCATCCGGGGTTACGGTCTTACTGCCAGTCTGGAAATAAACTGCCTTATTTCCAACAGCTGCCTCACGGGAGATATAGAGGTAACGATCGCACTTTCCATAGTCTTTACCGGTGACAGCCAGATCATTTGATATGCCGCCTGTGATCTGATATTCGTCACCGACGGTGACCTGCATGAGATTGTTGTTGATGGTACCGGCATTCAGCTCGATCTTCGGCACCGTGCCGCCATAATCACTGGCATCAAAGCATACACCGCCGCCAAAGGCTGTTGTGGCGTTGTTCTCGATTGCGCCGCCATTCATAATGAACTGGCCGCCTCTGCGGACAAATACGCCGCCGCCGATCCGGTCAGCTTCGCCTTTTGCACTGTTCGTACCGGAAATGTTGCCGGAGATCGTACCGCCGTTCATTGTGAAGACGCCTTTGGATATCATGGCTCCGCCGCCTGTTTGCTCGGCTTTGTTGTTGCAGATCTCAGCGCCTTCATACATGGTTGCATTGTGGTTTCCGCCATTATTGGACAGCACCACACCGCCGCCACGATTCGCACAAATATTACCGTTGATTTTCCCGTAAATGTCTAAGTGCTCATCCGTTCCATTGATATAAACCGCGCCATAGTATGCGTGATTGTTGAGGATCCTTCCGTTTTCTCCAATTGTCACCGCTGTGCCGCCGTCGGTTTGCAGGATATGGTTGCCTGTGGCATACACATTGCTGATTTCACCGTCAATCACGACGGTGCAGTTTTGTGCAAAGATGACATTGCCGTTCAGCTTGGGGCAATCCGTGATTTTGGAGCCGCTTTCCATTTTGAAGGATTTGGCACCACCCGCACAGTAGATCATGCTGCCGCTGGAGATTTTCTCAATCAGTGCGGTGGAGGTCAGCGTTCCCTCTGCGTTATTGCGCAGATGAATTACGATGCCGCTATTCGCCTGCCACATTGCACTCTTGTTTGCGGCAATGCTGCTGATGGCGCCGCCGATCTCAACCTTCCCGCCGTCTGCATAAACTCAACGACCGTCCATATTCCGGATCTTCGAGCCTTCCTCCATCACGAGTGTACCGCCCTGAAGCCAGATCGCACCTGCCGGACCGACTGAGCCTGCCCCAGAGCCTTTTGTTCTCGTATGACCAGTCAGGGTATCCTCTATCACACTGCCGCTTTCCATGACGATTTTTGCCTGGTCGGTGGCGCGCACAGCGGACATGCCGCCAAAGTTGCGCAGCACAGCATCCTTACCCAGCGTCACGGTGCAGGGCACAGTGGCGTTGGAGGCAATGATAGCGTCCTGCACATAAACCGTATTACCCTCGTTGCCGTCACCGCTGACAGCCTGTGCGAATACAGTACCCTTGTGCATCCCTGCATCGTCCAGAACGATGTCGGAAAGAGTCAGGCCGACAGAACTCGCCGATGAAGACTGAACCTCGATCATGGCGGGATTATACCAGCTGCGGGCTGTGTCACTTTGCTGCTTAAAATCAGCGCTGCGTGTAATGGTGAAAGGTCCGCCTTCTCCACTGGTGATTTTAAGACTCTTATCGTAAAAACGAGCACACTGATCCATGGTCAGATCGCTCATGACATAGATCGTTGTACCATCAGCCGCAGCATCCACCGCCTTAGCCAGCGTGGCGAAGGGGAGATCTTTTGTGCCGGTGTTCTGTTCGTCGTTACCGGTGCTGCTGACATAGATCTCCGCAGCATCATTCTGTGCTGCCGGATCCGCTGCCTTCGGCGCATTTTTCTGTTCTCCATATTCGGACAACAGCTCCTCGTTGACGGTTTGTCCCTCCAATGTGGAAGCCGGAGCCTCTTCCACCGACTCAGGGGGATTACCCAACTCCATCGGGAAAGCGGCAGTAGGCAGTAACCCCATCACCAACGCAGCGCAGAGTAAGACACTTAACACCAATTTTCGCATAAAACATTCCCCTTTCTGTTCCTTGTTTTGTGTTCCGCTGTAATTGCAATCGTCCGATGAATCGAAAATCATAATTTGGCAATCGTCTAACTTTTACATGAACATCCGCTCGTCCATCTCCGTTATCAAGTCCTCCTTCTGCAATTATTTTGCGGTACAAACGGTACAAAACTCCTTCCACCGCAAGTGTATAATTTTAGTATGGCATATTCTTATCAACTTTTCAACCGTTTTTTTGGAAATTCACGCTGCAAGCACAAAAAGTCCGTCTGCCGCAGCGAAAAAGAGGCTCATGGAAAGCCTTGTATCGGGTTCTTTTTAAACCGCAAACATTGCGGGAGAAGGTAATTGCACCTTCTCCCGCATTTTGGTAATTGTGCTGTTCTTCTTCGCTGTCCGCCAGAAAGCTGATAGGGCCGCGGGGAGAGGACGGGGTTGCTTTTTGCGGCGCGTGTGGTAGGATAAGAAAAAACAAGAGAGGGGTTGAGAGGATGAACCTGATTTCCTGCTGAATGTTGGCACGATACCTGTCGGGCGGCGATGACCGTCCCGTTTGTTGTGCCTTTCGTGGGAAATTGGTGTATCTCTCAGCTCTGGGCGTGGTCATAGCCTGCCTATCGGCGGGTGGGGTGTGCGTTTTTGGCTGTGGGAGCTGTTTCCCGCAGCCATTTTTTCGTATAGGAGGCATGACCATGTCCATTATGAAAGTATCCGATCTTACGTTCTGCTATGAAGGCAGCTACGACAACATCTTTGAAAACGTCAGTTTTCAGCTGGACACCGACTGGCGGCTGGGGCTGACGGGCCGCAACGGGAACCACGCTGCTGCGGCTCTTAGAAAGTATATTCCATCCATAAAGCACGAAAGGCGCCGCATTTTTGCGACGCCTTTTCAGTATTCCTTATAATTTGCGAATATGTTCTTCGATTTTGACAAGAATGGGAGTAAAAAACGGGTACGACTTTTGCCTTATCTATCTGCAGCGCCGGAGCCAGTCGTAACCCCAAAACGCGGTTTGCAAAAGTCACACCAACAGATGACATTAAAAATCAAAAAATTTACGAATATCGCAAAATTATTCTTGACATGTCTTAGCTGCGACGATATACTACGTTTAACGATTTTCATTAAATAATTAACGCTAACAGCACTTGGAGGTAGTTTGCATGGAAAAGTCCGTAAAGCACAGATTTCTAAACAGCGTGTTGTTTACTGCGCTGTTTGTTCCACTGGGCTTTTTTCTTCTGCGTGATACCATTATAGCAATAACTGGAATCATGTTTGAGTCCATTGGCGGAAAAGAGTCGTTTCTGTATCAGATTAACGAAGACATTGCAAGGCTGATCATCGCCGTCCTGTTAATACTGATCATGCCGCTCTTTTTCAGGGGAAAATGCAATTTTGGATTCAAGGGCGGGAAGCTGGCGCTGGGTATTTGTCTTGCCCTGCCGGAACTTATCGTTCCTGTATGGAACCTGTTGCAGATCAAGGTTTATGAGGCTCCTCTTGTTACCGGAGCTGCTGCCGTGGCTGCCGCGATCATGCACGGAATCGGGCCGGGCGTGTCTGAAGAGGTCTTTTGCCGGGGTTTCACCGTATCCAATCTAATGCGTATTTGGAAGGATAAGCCGAACAGGATCTTTCGCTGTATGCTGGTTTCCGGGGTTTCTTTCGGTCTTCTACACGCACTCAATGCAATCGCCACAGGCGATGTTTTTGCGGCGCTGATCCAAGTTATCTATACCGCCGCCATCGGTATGTTGGACGGTGCGATCTACCTTCGCTCGCGAAACCTGTGGGGTGTGATCCTCATGCACACCCTGACTGATGTTTCCGCTTTCCTTGCTGTATTTGAAAGCAATGCCACCGGCATGGATATTATATTCTGTGTCTTCGGCTCGCTGCTGTTTATTGCCCTTGCCTTTTATTTGATTCGGCCTGCAAAACGGGCGGAGATCGACGAACTGTGGGCAGAGGGCTGGTCCTTTGGGGATGAAGACGGAAAAAAGCGCATTGGTGCAAAGGTGGCTGCAATTCTGACCGCCGTTCTGGTTGTTACTTTTGCCGCATCCCTCGGTGTTACAATCTATCAGGCAAAAATGGGATATGATATTCCGTTTTTCCCCACATCTGAAAATGCACTCGATAAAGATGTGCAGTATCAGATCAGCGGAGACGGAAAAGAACTCACCATTTCGCTTCCTTATGAATTCGGCGGAAAATACGACTTGGAAAACTCCGATCCGGAATCATTTGTTTTGAAAGAGAGCCGGGAAAACGGAGACACCTATCTATTTGTGTTTTCCCACGAAGGCACCAGCACGGAGAAAATTAAGCTCACCTTCTCGCTGATGCTCGGCGATGCGGCTGTTTCAATCAAAGATTATCGGATAACGGTCAGTTTTAAGGAGAATGGCGGGATTTCCGCCGTCAGAGGGTAAGCTATGAAGAAATTATCCGCTGCGTTCGGAGCCCTCCCCATGACATGGCCTGTCGTTTGCGCTTTTGCGGCAATCATCGGGATTTATGTGGGTATCATCAATCAAATTCCGACACTTTATGATACTTCTTTTCGGGATATTGCCGTTACATATGAGTGGTGGGTGCTGTTTGCTGTTTTGATCGTGTCAAACTGCAAGAGCGCCCGTGAGGCAGGTATGAAATGCCTTGTGTTTTTTCTCATCAGTCAACCGATCATTTACCTCGTGGAGCTGCCCACGCTCGGATGGGACAAGGCGCTGTACTATTACTTGCGCATTTGGCTGCCAATTTCTTTGCTCACACTCCCGGGCGGAGCAGTCGCTTTCTTTGCCAAAAAGCAGAATGTGTTGGGTGCGGTAATTCTCGGTATCGGCAATACCATTGTTGCCCTGATGGGAGTAAGCTATTTTCTGAAATTGTGCAGTGCGTTCCCTCGGCACTTGCTGACGGTCATTTCGTGTGCGTCGATCATTGTCGTTCTTATTTTGGGAATGCAGAAGAGGTGGAAAACAAGAATTCTGTCGGCGGTAACGACTGTACTGCTGACAGCAGGTGTTATTATTTGGGCTGTGCTCAATGAACGAGTGATCTAACGATCGAAATCTAAAAATTAGGAGGAATAATATGAATTCCAACACGATTGCAAAATTCCACCTGTTTGGTAAGGTGGGAAAAATCGTCATGACGGTTTTATCCGTAATCGCAGCGCTTATAACAGTTAGCTGCTGCATTGCGACTGCTTTTACAGCAACTCTCCCGGAGGATGCTCTGACGGTTCGTGTGGTCGAACACGCTGAATTCCGCTTTAACAAAGCAAGCTTTGATACGCTGTGGAGTATCCTCGGCGGAAGCTTTACCTATTCGGGAAAAGAGTTCCCGGAGTATATGCTTGAGGATAGCGAAAAGAAAGCCAGCCCACCCGAAAATCAGGAGTTCCAAGCCGAACTGAAGATTTTCAACCAGTCATACGCATCGGCGGAAATACACTCTGACGAAAGCGCCAAAGTCATGGAGGCGGATACGTCTCCTGAGGAATATAACATAAAAGATTTGGTAACGGTATTTATTTTTCTGACGCTGTTTTCGGCATCTGCAACTGCGGCGCTCTGGATGCTGAGAAGGCTGTTCGCGGTGCTGACGAGGTGTGGATCGCCCTTTTGCTGTGAAGTTGTGAATAGGATGAGAGGCTTTGGCTTTTCTCTTCTTCCTGTTGCAGTGTTCGCTTCCATCGGTGTAACGATGCTGGGAAGTTTCTTGACCGCCGGAAAAAGCGCCAATGTCAGTATTCAATGGGGCGTTTTGATTGCTTTTGTTGTAACTATGGCCTTGGTGGCTGTTTTCAAGTATGGTGTTCAGCTGCAGAAAGAATCGGATGAGACCCTGTAAGGAGGCGGAGAAATGGGACACATCATTTTGCGGTTAGACCGTGTCATGGCTGACAGGAAAATGAGCCTGAATGAATTATCGGCAAGAGTTGGCGTTGCCAATGTGAATTTATCCAAGATGAAGAACGGCCATATCAGCGCCATCCGCTTTTCCACACTGGCAGCTATCTGTGATGTCCTAAAATGCCAGCCGGGAGACATCTTGGAATACAGCCCTGAAGAAAAAAATAACTAAATTCTAAAAAGCTAAAGGCCGCCAGACTCAAATGAGACTTGAAGATTTTTATCAGTTGAAAAAGAAATACGTGATGCTATAATAAGTGATGCTCTAATAAAAGTGGACACGTATATGAACTTGATTGGGACAATGAAAGTACCGTTGGATCTGTGCTCCTTATGAGACGGGCAAAGCGGTAATTGAACAGAGCTTGGAGAGAAAAAACATATGAATCACATTGTTTCGTTGTTTATGTTTCGTTGTGGTGATTATGAGAAAGTAAAACAGGATGTATGGGAAGAAAACTGGAAAGCCATGCGGCTGTATTCTGTTGTGGCGCTTGTTGCCTTTGGAGTCATAACGCTGGTGAGTGTGTTTTCTCTGAGTATCGGAAAATTTAAATGGGTGTATCTGGTCTATACGTTCCTTTCTTTGGCCTATTTTTGCATTTCTCGTTGTCAACTTAGAAGCTTCTTGGGGAAAGAATTGGTTGTATACAGCTTTTTTGCCGCACTGCTGCTGTTCGGCATTATTACGGGAACGCTGATTACACCGGAGGAGCTTACTGTCAACTACATTGTGTTCATGATGGCAGCGCCGCTGCTGTTTACCGCCAGAACGGCGGTCATGAACGGGCTGATCCTGAGCAGTATGCTGCTCTATATCGGACTTGCTTTCTTTGCGCAGCACAACCCAATTCTATCCAAAAACATAGTGGATGTTATTCTGTACGGGGTGCTGAGTATGTTTCTGACCGCCACGATGATGCGAAGCAAGGTCCAGAGGATCCTGTACCATAAGGAAATGGAAACGTTGGAAGTCAGCAAGCGCGAATCGCAGGAACGGATCCTGAATTACGAGAGATTCCTCACGGACATGGTTCGGTATGCCGCTTCAGAAGAAAATCCGGACAAAGTACTGAATCAACTGGTGGAGTATATCGGACAGCGTGTGGCCGCCGATCGAGCGTACATCTTTGAACAGAATGACCGCGGAACGTTTGACAACACCTACGAGTGGTGCAAAGCGGGCGTACCCAAAGAAAAAGATAACTTGCAGGATGTGCCGTATGAAGGCATCATTGAAACATGGTTTGCACAATATCAAGAATCCAACAATGTCATCATCCATGATATTGAAGAATGCAAAAAAACAAGCGCAGCCATCTATGAACGGCTGAAACCTCACGGTGTCAATACCCTTGTGACAGGGCCAATCAAAATCAACGGCAAGACGGTCGGATTCTACGGTGTGGACAATCCTCCCGAAGAGAAACTGCATGAGATCTCGAATGAGATAGATATGATCGAGTTTATGATCGAGTTTATGATCGAGTTTATGATAAGACTGCGCAATAATGCAGATGCACTGGAGCACAGTGCATTATATGACCAGCTCACAGATTGTAAAAACAGAAAAGCACTGGATTGGGCGTACACGGAAAAGCTGGAGAAGTACTTTCCCCTGGCGGTTGTCATGTGCGACCTAAATGGCCTAAAGGAAATAAATGACCAAAAGGGACATGACGCCGGTGATAAATTCATTGTGCAGACCGCACAGACGCTGAAATCTGTGTTCGGAAAGCGTCATGTGTATCGGCTTGGCGGAGATGAGTTCATTGCGGTTCTGCCAAACATCACACATCCGGCGTTTCAGAAACTACTGGAAACGGCAAAAAGCCAACTGGGTGCTACCGTGTCCCTCGGTACGGCGATAAGCGGCACAAAGGACACGGATTTTGAGTCGCTTCTGAAAGCCGCAGATGCGGAAATGTATGAAGCCAAGAAGCAATACTACATCGTGACAGGAAAAGATCGGAGAAAGCCCAGCTCGTGAGAGGGAAAGACCGTGAACCTGATAATTGAATTATAAAAAAAGGAAGAGATATTACAATCGTTGCTACCGGAAGCACGAGCCATTGGAATGCGCCTGCCTCCTAACATTAACTTCATCTGTATTATCCCCTATGTGAAAAGCACTGTCTATCAAAGCGCTTTTACAAGTCGGAATTTCTCCGTCAAAATGCGGAATTTCTCCGTCAAAATGCTTTTACATCACCCAGTTTTAGAGAAAACGCCTCCACAAACAAGATAAGCTATCCACCAAGGTGCCAGTCAATAGGTTTTTCAAAAAAATGAGTTAGAATATTCCCTTATTGTACTTGAACTGTGCATACAAGATAAGGCCCAAGCCGATGACGAGCGCCGGAATAACAATGAAAGACATTGCCTTTTCGCTCCAGAAAGTTGTGACAAATGCCGCTATCAAAGATACACCGATGATAAGCGTACCTGTGCCGACGGCTCTCCCATACTTCGGTACATCTTCTTCCTTGACCTTTCTTCGGTTGTAGGAATGTATTGTGCTGATATTTCCAGTCATATTCACGATTCCAATAACGGAGATGAATATGCCTAAGATCAACAGAGCGATATGATCCATTCGCTTCCTCCTTAAAAATAAAACAGTTCTTCAAATTTCTTGTCCAGAGCAATGCAGAGGATCAATGCCAGCTTTGCGGTGGGGTTGAATTGCCCTGTTTCAATGGAACTGATTGTGTTTCTCGATACACC
>QWCV01003878.1_pt1 | contig 10395 bp, 8 predicted proteins | sample 1972621 | NCBI WGS metagenome assembly QWCV01 (sample SAMN09866699, study PRJNA288562) | Human gut metagenome isolate pre2_stool, whole genome shotgun sequencing... | isolation source: gut | host: Homo sapiens | place: USA: California
TTATTTCTTACAACAATATACAGGAGCAGGAGAAGCACCAGAATACAGAAGCTTCCCATAAATAGGATTTCATAACCGGAAATGAATTCATAAGCCTGCTGTGCACTTTTTACAGGAATTGCATAACAGATCATCCAGTCGTTGTATCCAAGAGGCATATATGCCAGATACCGATCTGCTTCTTTTCTCTCTTTGAGGCTAAGCTTCACCAGACCACTTTCGCCAACTTTAAAATCTTCCTGAATATCCTGAAGAGTATGCTTTCCTTTGAGATTTTTTTCTCCGTAATATTTAAAAAGATTGATTCCATATGTGATCTCCGTACCAGACGCCGAACCACTGTCAAAGGCAATGATCTCTCCATCACTTGTAGCCAGAAAACTGTTTCCCGCTCCGTCAAAAAGATCATTAAAAAGCATATGGCTCAGCGCTGTAACATTACAGGATCCGCCCAACACACCGATCACTTTATGGTCTTTGTATACCGGCACACCTAAAACCACCCGCACCTTATGGTCCACACTGCTTTCCAGGGGATCGCTGATGGTCTGCTCTCCACTGATAGCCTCCTGAAAATATCTGCGATGAGAAAATTCTTGGTTACTCCATTGTCGTAGTATGCATCTCCATTCTTATCAATAAGAGCAGCCCTCTCCAGGTCTGTCTTTTCATAAATGGATATCAGTCGTTCTTTATTTTCTTCTGAAAAAAGTTCTTCTGATCTTCCCATTGCAGAGGCAATCTCATTCAGATATTGATAATTAATATCCAGTATCGTCCGCAAATGTTCACTTTGTCTCTGCACATTTATCTTCAATGTATTCTGAGAATTCACCTGTACAGCCCTCTGCACACACTCGAAAAAAATAAGAATCCCTGCTATAACCGCCAAGATAAAAACGCCGGTTGCCATAACATAATTTTTTAATTCAAAGTGATTCTTTTTCATACGTTTTCTCCTGATCTAACCTTTTTTGTCCTGCATTTTTATTTTACCATGATTTTTGTTTTTTCTCTATAACAAAAAATCTGCAGATTCCAATCATAAGATTGAAAAATGCAGATTTTTTACAACGATATCTGATTATTATGCCTTATTATGCCGCCTTCCGCAACTCACGTCCGGCTTATATTGCTGCAATAAGAACAACATTATTTATTTTTCTTTGTGTTTACGATCAGCGGAACAATTTCTCCTTTTTTTACATCCACCAGTCCCTTATCAGTCAGCTTCAGTGCCGGGCTTACCGGTAATCCAAGTGTTGCCACTGACATGATCGGATTATTATGCACATATCCCAGATCTGTAAGGCTTTTTCTTACCGCCTTCAATGCAAGGCCATTCTCCCTGATTGATTTTTCGGATAAAAGCCCACATACCGGAAGTGCAAGTTCAGAAATGATCCTTCCATCTTTTACTGTCAGAAATCCCCCCTGCAGTTCCCGAATCCTATTTACAGCAAATAACATATCATCCGGAGAGCTTCCTGCCACAAAGAGATTATGATGATCATGAAAATATGTTGTTGCCACAGTTCCCTTTTTCAAGCAGGAGCCTGTAAGAAATCCATAGCCGATATTTCCGTTCTTCCCATGACGTTCCACCACCATAGCCAGAAGACATCCGCTGTTTTCCCAACAGATCTTTCCGGCTTTCACCGGCATTTCCACCAGTTTTTCAGTAGTGTGGGTACGATCCGGATTGATCTCTATCACACGAACCGTTGCATATCCTTCCTGAAAAGGAGCATTCACCTGAAAATCTTTCAGAAAAATCTCCGGAAGCTGTACACTCCGGTAAAAATCTGCCGGAAATTCATATGTGGAAGCAGACAGCGGCAACTGCGGTTCATCCTTTGCATAAATCGGAACACCATTTTTGAATACAGCTTCCGGTTTAAGAACGGACGGATCTTTAAGCAGCATAAAGTCCGCAAGTTTTCCCGGTGCGATAGCTCCTCTGTCATAAAAATGCATCCGCTGACATGGTGTATATGTGGCACAGTAGATTGCCTGTTCCATCGGAAATCCCATATCGATCGCTTTCTGTACCACTGCATTCAGCGGTCCCTGCTCATACAAAACATCTGCCATAGTATCATCTGTTACAAAAGAACAATACTCGTAGAGCTGGTTCTGACAGATATATTCCAGGATTTCCGGTTTCAGCATTTTATCCTGGATCTCAAAAAACATTCCGTTTTCAATCCGCTGCTTTACTTCCTCAAGAGTATGTTCTGTATGATCACCATTAATACCCAGATAAAGAAACTTTGCAAGATCCAGATCCAGTAATGACGGACAGTGTCCCTCGATCACATATCCCGGATGGTCTTTTTTCAGATATTCCAGAAACCGGCTGATCTCCAGATCATTTTCCCGGATGATCTGCCGGTAATTCATGATTTCGCCTACACATACCACATCTTTTTCTTCCAGCAGATGCTTCATTGCACTGCAGTCAATGATCCCGCCTGTTGTTTCCAGCTTTTCACTGGTTGACGGAACGCTGCTTGGAATCCCGTAAAAAATATCGATAGGTGCATTCTTTGCCGCAGAGATCATTTCCAGAATCCCTCGGATCCCTTTGACATTGGCCATTTCGTGAGGCTCTGAAACCACCGTCGTCACACCATTTTCTCCTGCACATTTTCCAAAAAAAGCCGGTGTGGCCATAGAACTCTCAATATGCATGTGAATATCTGTCAGTCCTGGAATCATGTATGATCCCTTTGCATCGATCACATTGTCAGTCTGAAGATCCGTATCCTGTTTTCTGTCTATGTAATAAAATTTTCCATCTTTCACCGCAACATTGGCAGATATGAATTTCTTAAGATAGGAATTAAATACCTTTGCGTTTTTGATCAGCAGATGAACCTGCTCCATACCATTTCACCATCCTTAGATAATTGAATAAAAATACAACAGACAGACTGCTACCAGTACATACATGACCGGTTCAACCTTTTTGATCTTTCCTGCTGCGATCTTCATAACGAGATAAGCCGGAAGCGCCACGCAGATACCATTTGCGATATTATTTGCAAAAATCGTAAAGGTTACACATAAAAATGCCGGAATATACTCTGTAATATCCGAATAATCAATATTTCTCATAGCACCAAGCATATTGATGCCGATATAGATCAGCACCGGACCGGTTGCCGCAGATGGGATCACAAGAGCCAGTGGTGCCAGAAACAGCGAAAGTCCGAAGAAAATGCTTGTAAAAATAACCGTAAGTCCCGTTTTTCCTCCTGCTTCTACGCCTGCAGATGACTCCAGATAAGTAGTAAGACTCGGCATTCCAAACAATGCTCCAAAGCTTGTTGCAATCGCATCTACCTTAAAGCATTTATCAATACCCGGAAGATTTCCATCCTTATCCAGATAGCCTGCCTTTGCTCCTACTCCCAGAACTGTTCCGAATGTAGAAAAGAAATCCGGTACAAACAGAGCGATCAGAAATGGAATATAAGCAAAATTCAGCGCTCCCATAAAATCAACTTTCAGGAACTGATGGCCGATACCTGCCGGAAATGCAAAAATGGATTCCGGAGCATGTGTAACACCGAAAGGAATTCCTGCCAGAGTGGTCAGCAGAATCGCAAGAATCATACCACCCGGAATATTTCGTACCTTGATCACCAGAAGAATCAGAAATCCGATCACTGCTACGATCACAGATGGAGATGCAAGATCTCCAAAGGAAAGACAGTTTTTTGCATCATTTGCCACGATCAGTCCACAGTTTTTTGCACCAAGAAGTGCGATAAACAGACCAATACCGGCACTAACCGCTTGTTTCAGGCTTACCGGGATCACACGTACCACGGCTTCTCGCAGACCAAAGAATGAAATTATGATAAAAAGAACACCACTCCAGAATATCACACCTGCTGCGATCGGCATACTTACGCCTTCATTGGTAATCATAGACGCAATAATTCCAACGCTTCCAAGTCCCGGAGCCAGAGCAAACGGTCGATTGGTAACCAATGCCATTGCACAGCTGGTCACAATGATCAGAATGATCATAGCTGTCAGAGTCGTGTGTTTATCATAACCGGCGCCTGCCAGAATATTTGGGATCGTGGCAAGCACATATGCCATAGTTACAAAAGTTGTCAGTCCTGCCAGAAGTTCTGTTTTTATATTTGTATTGAACTCAGACAGTCTGAACTGTTTTTCCAGCCAGTTTTTCATTTATTTTTTCCCCCTTGATATGATGATAGGATGTATTGTAAAATATGCATATCAGGAAGTCAAATTCATATTATACATAAAAATTATGCCAAAATGGAATAGTTGGAGGAAAACATGAACTATCATGAACTGGAGTACATTCTCTGCATTGCCAAATATCAGAATCTTACAAAAGCCGCACAGGAGCTTTATATTTCCCAGCCAACCCTGACCAAGCATCTCCAGAAACTGGAACGAGAAATGGGGACCAAGCTGTTCAGCCGCAGCGGAAACAGCTATACACCTACCTTTGCGGGCCGCAAATATATGGAGTATACCCGAAAGATCCTGCAGATACAACAGGACTGGGAAAAAGAGCTGAAAGATCTTACAGAAAATAATGAAGGAGAACTGAACGTTGCTTTCCCACTGATGAGGAGTACCTGTATGGTTCCTCAGATCATGACCTCTTTTTTTCAAAAATATCCTAAAGTAAAGGTCAATATCCTGGAAGAGGCATATTCTATCCAGGAAAAACTTCTGCTCAATGATCAGCTTGATTTTGGCATTTTCAATGAAGTACATAAACACCCCAAGCTGGAATACGAACTGCTGAAAAAAGAAGAAATCCTTCTGATCATGCCTCCGGAGCACCCATTGGCTGCTGCCGGCAGTGTATCCACTCACGGCATATACCCGAAGCTTGATCTCTCACTTCTGGCAGAAGAGCCTTTTATCCTGCATTTTCCGGAACAGACTACCGGACAGCTTTCGCTGGAAGCATTGAAAGCTGCCCATATCAAGCCTTATGTGCCAATACAGAGCCGCAACACAGAAACCTGTGTCAAACTCTGCATGCAAGGACTTGGTATGTGTTTCACCCCGGAAACCTATGTCCAAAATATGGACCTCCCTGTAAAACCAGCCTGTTTTTCCATTGGTGAAGATGGCGTTTTCAGCACACTGACAATTGCATACCGAAGAGGTACCTATCTCCCACAGTACGCCCGGGATTTTATATGTACTGCGAGGAAGGTCCTGTAGTGTTTTGATCAACATATATTGAAGCAAAAAATCTTCTGTTCAGAGGGAATATTTTTGTTGCATTATTCTGAATATTCCTGTATACTTAACACAATAATCAAAACTTAAGAGCGTAACGTACAAGGGCGTACAGCACATATTTCCTGTGTCTGTACGCCCTTGTGCTATTTCTGCAGTCCTGCGATATTTCGCTTTGAGAAAGGGAGGAGATTTCTATGATGAATGCAATCGGAAGTGTGATAAACCAGATCGACAGTCTGGTGTGGGGCTGGTGGATGATCATTTTACTTCTGGGCACCCATATTTTCATGACCATCCGTACCGGTGTGATCCAGCGTAAGATCGGTACCGCCATTCGCCTGTCTGTCACCAAAGATACCAATGCGGAAGGTGAAGTCAGCCAGTTTGGCGCCCTGACAACAGCCCTTGCTTCCACTATTGGAACCGGAAATATCATCGGTGTCGGTACTGCCATTGCTCTTGGCGGTCCCGGTGCAGTCCTCTGGTGCTGGCTTACCGGTGTCTTCGGAATCGCCACCAAATACAGTGAGTCTCTCATCGCTGTAAAATACCGCGTTAAGACCAAAGACGGCCGTATGCAGGGTGGTGCTATGTATGCCCTGGAGCGCGGATTAAATATGCGCTGGCTTGGTCTGATCTTTGCCTTTTTCGGTGGCTTTGCTTCCTTTGGAATCGGATGTGCTACCCAGGTCAATGCCATTGCAACGGTATGTAATGAGAACCTTCATATTTCGCCGGCAGCGATCGGCATTGCTGTGGCAGTTCTTACTGCCCTTGTTATTTTCGGCGGGATCAAATCCATCGCCAATGTATGTGAACGTCTTGTTCCGTTTATGGCATTTTTCTATGTGATCGGATGTATCATCATCCTGGGGATCAATTTCGATTTTATCATTCCCGCAGTAAAAACCATCTGCAAATTTGCTTTTACCCCTGGTGCTGCTGCAGGAGGTCTTGTAGGACGTGGTATCATGATGGCCATGCAGTATGGAATCGCAAGAGGACTTTTTTCCAATGAATCCGGTATGGGTTCTGCCCCCATCGCCGCTGCTGCCGCACAGACAAGAAATCCGGTTCGTCAGGCTCTCGTTTCCAGCACCGGTACATTCTGGGATACCGTTGTGGTATGTCTGATGACCGGTCTTGTTCTGGTAACCAGTATTATGAAAAATCCTTCGATCGACATGGGAAATATCACTGATGGCGGTGTTCTTACTACACTGGCTTTTCAGCAGATCCCGGTTCTTGGTCCTGTGATCCTTGTAGTGGGTATCATTTCCTTCGCATATTCTACAGTCCTTGGATGGGCATATTATGGCGAGCGGTGCGTGGAGTATTTCTCCGGCAAAAAGGGACTCATCCCCTATCGTGTGCTGTACATTGCGGTAGCTGCCATCTCCCCTGTTATTTCTCTGAACCTGGTATGGACCGTAGCGGATATCCTGAATGCACTGATGGCTATTCCAAACCTGATCGCAGTACTACTGCTTTCCAATGTGATCGTAAAAGAGACCAAAAAATATATCAACGATCTGGATGCACGGGATGACACACCGGTGGAAGTGATCGATAAATAAAAAAACGATAAATATAAGCATTTTATATAACAAAGTTACAGCTCCGACTACTTCTCATATTACAAAGCAGTCGGAGCTGTCCGTTTACAAATGTCTTCTTCACTTTTTTATAATACATCCTGCGCTTTCATCTCTTCGGACACAGCAAGATATTCTTTGCTGTTTTCCACGATACCAAGCTTCTCTTCCCAGGTAAGGTTTCGTTTGATCCTGGCCGGACTTCCCATTACTAGGGAGCCATCCGGGATCACCGTATTTTTAGTCACAAGACTGCCGGCTCCTATGATACAGTCGTTTCCGATCTTTGCACCATCCAGGATCACGGCTCCCATTCCGATCAATGTCCGGTCTCCGATGGTACATCCATGGATCACCGCATTATGTCCCACAGTAACGTTGTTTCCGATATGGACCGGCATGTTGTGGCTCACATGAATGGTACAGTTTTCCTGGATATTTGTTTCTTCTCCGATCACTACCGGCGCATCATCCCCGCGGATCACCGCATAATATAATACACAGCTGTCACGGCCGATCGTTACATTTCCAAGGATCACAGACTGCTTTGCGATCCTGGCACCTTCTGCGATCTTTACATTTTTATAATTCATTTTTCCTCCTGAATCTGCTTTTTTTCTGTACAGAACCCTGGTATATAATCTGACTATAGACTCCGTGCACAACAGCAATTTTAATGTTTATACTGACTTTTTAACCCATATTATATTTCGTCCGGATCACAATATCTGTATACTGGTATTCCTTTTCCGGTGCCTTGCTGTCAAAGAGAAGCTGGAACAAAATAATCACCGGAGAATGTCCCTGTACAGCCGCATCCTGACCGATAAGGAAATTGATCGTCCCCTCTTTCAGCCATTTCAGATTTTCTTCCAGGAAATCATTGGCGATCACATGCATGGTTTTATCCTTTCCAAGCTTCTGCAAGGTCTGGCAGACACCCTTTACACCATGACCCGTAATATAGATCCCGGTCAGCTCCGGATAAAGCTCCAGAAATTCTTCCACGATCTTGGATGCCACCCATTCGTCATCATAAGAATACCTTATATCCACGATCTCGATTCCCGGAAAGCTTTCTTTAATCTCTGTCGTAAATCCTTTCTGCCTGCTGATCAGACCAGGATTGGCAACCTGTCCGGAAATTATGGCAACCTGCCCGTTTCCGCCTGTCATCTCCCACATCAGGCCTGCTGCCGTACGACCGGCCTGAAAGGTATCCTGTCCCACAAAGCATAACCTTTTTGTATCTTCCAGATCCGCATTAAAGGTAACTATCGGAATTCCATACTCTTCCTGATACTGATCGATCCTCGCTCTCAAAAGCTGATCCTCTGATGGAGTCAGCGCGATTCCATTAAACCCCTTTTCCCGGAGTTCTTCCATTGCAGCCATTACTTTTTCCGGTTCTACGCCTTCGATCTCATAGATCTTTACTGTTCCGCCAAAGCTCTCCACTTCTTCTTTTGCTTCCAGGACTCCCTTTAAAACCTGCTGCATAAAAGGAGTCTCCATATACTGAAGGATCACACCGATACGGATTTTCCTCTTTGCCATGGCAAGGGCACGACCGGCACGGCTGGGCTGATATCCCATCTCCCGGGCGATCCTTTTGATCCTTTCCTCTACTTCCGGGCGGATACGGCCTCTGTTGTTCAGTGCCCTGTCCACAGTGCCTCTTGAAACTCCTGCTGCTTCCGCAATCTGTTGTAATGTTACTGCCATATTTTACCCTCCAAAACCTCTCCTGTGTGCTTTGTGTTCACGCGCACGCTCTTTTATCTCATTATACACATTTACACTTTCTCAGGCAATCCCTGATTTCATTATTTTATAATTTTCCTTTACGATCAGACAGGCCCGGCATACACAGGTGCATTCCCTCAGCCAAAAATGCTTCCGAAAAAATCTCCGGAAGCATTTTTATCATTACAAAACAGATCCCTTTGTCAGTCCAGAAGCTCCTGTACCATCTCGGGGGTAAAGGTTACAGCCTTCACATGATCTACCTCGATCTGATACAGGGCATTGGCCGCAATATGCTCCGCAGCCTGCTCCAGATCACGGATTCCTGTGGTATCTTCAAATTTCTTAATTACTGCGTCCAGCGCCTCATCCGTTACGATACATTCTTCCTGTTTCAGGCTCATACGTTTCAGAACCTTGGGAAGCGCAAATCTGGAAAAGATGATCTTCTTTTCCTCCGGTGTGTAATCCGGAATATCGATCACTGCAAAACGTGACATCAAAGGTGCGCTGATCTGTGCCTTATCATTGGCTGTGGCAATAGGATAGACACCAACTGTCGGAACCATACATTCCATATAGTTATCTGTAAAACCAAGGTTATCCAGCAGTGTCAAAAGCACGTCTGCCGGATTTCCGTTTCCTTTACCTGATGCAGCCTTGTCAAGCTCATTGATGATAAATACCAGATTGGATTCTCCTGCCATGGAAAAAGCCTCCATGATGATTCCAGGCTTGGCATTTGCATAAACACGAGAGCTTCCTGTAAGCTGTTCCGGATCATTGATCGAACTCATATCCAGGGTTGTCCACGGCATTTTCAGGATTCTTGCAACTGCATAAGCGATCTGAGATTTACCGGTACCTGCCGGTCCTACAAGAAGCAGTCCGTAAGCAGGAAGTGTATGAGTACGGTTGATCTGAATGATCGTCTCAATGATCCTCTGTTTTACACGCTCCATTCCATAAAGCTCCTCATCCAGGATACGGCGTGCTTCCTTCGGATCAATAGACTCAAAATAATTATGCTTCCACTGAATATTCATCATGATGGAAAGTGCTCTCTGGGCATGGCGTCTTTCCTCCTGAGAAACCTCATGAGAACGGGCAACTGCCAGATTTCTTCTTGCCCAGAGACGGATATTATCCGGCATAGTCTTTCCGGCACAGTTCATAAAGTCGGTGATACTCTGAATACTGGTAAGCTTCATATCGTCACCGTCTTCTTCCTCCTCATCGTTCTCATTTTCTTCTGCCGGCGCACTGCTTGCAAACAGACGCTCGATCATAAACTGAAGAAATCCGTCCTCAGCAGAAAGCTTGGTGCCTCCGCCAAAAGCGATCTCACGGATTTTGTAAACGGCATATCCTTCTTCTGTATTCTGTCCTGAAAGACGGATGTTGATATGATTTTCTCCGAGCCATTTGATCAGGCTTGTAAAACGGGAATCGATCTTCAGGATGTCTGCCGGAAAAACACCGTCCTCTTCCTTAAACTCAAATGCAGTCTGCTTCGCAGGATTGGAAAAATATCCGCAGGAATGATGTTTCCACTCTCTTTTGCTGTTATCCAGGATCAGCACCGGTTTCTCCGGTGTGGCTTTTGTTTCATTGGAACGAAACGTTGTATATGTGCACTGGCTTTTTGTCTCTTTTTTATCTGCCGGTGCTGCGCTGAAATCAAAAACTGGCATATTTTTTACTCCTCTTTCTCTGAAAAATATCTTCATTCAGTTTATCATGGATTGGAAATCTCAACAACTGCTGATATGGTTTTTTATGCATTTTTTATTCATTTTTT
>QWCV01003880.1_pt1 | contig 10395 bp, 8 predicted proteins | sample 1972621 | NCBI WGS metagenome assembly QWCV01 (sample SAMN09866699, study PRJNA288562) | Human gut metagenome isolate pre2_stool, whole genome shotgun sequencing... | isolation source: gut | host: Homo sapiens | place: USA: California
GCGATCATGATGACGTCCACGTTCTTGGGAGCGGTGATGGTCTTGAAGTGGATGTTGAAGCCGTGTGCAAAGGCCAGAGCCTTGCCCTCGGTCATGTAAGGAGCCACCTGCTTGTTGTAGATATCAGCGCACAGCTCATCGGGCACCAGCATCATGACAACGTCGCCAGCCTTGGCAGCCTCTTCCACTTCCATGACCTTGAAGTTGGGGTGAGTCGCTGCGAACTCGGAAGCCTTTTCCCAGTGGGCAGAGCCCTTGCGCAGGCCGACCACGACATTGACGCCGCTCTCGGCCAGGTTCTCAGAGTGGGCATGGCCCTGGCTGCCGAAGCCGATGATGGCGACGGTCTTGCCGTCCAGCACGCCGAGGTTGCAGTCGGAATCGTAGTATTTCTTGATTGCCATAAGAATGTTCTCCTTTTTTCTTTTCGGATCGTTTTTCTATGATCGTTTTTTAAATAAAGGCTTATCGGGTGGGGCATTTTGTGCCCGGCAGCGGGAACTGTGCTTCCCGCACTTCCTGCGAGGGCTTCTGCATGTGCTGGTGCATCCCGCCCCGCTCCAGCGCGGTCACGCCGGTGCGGCACAGCTCCAGAATTTTATAGTCCTCAAACATCTTGAGGAACGCATCGATCTTTTCCGGCTTGCCGATGAGCTCAAACACCATGCTGTCCGGGGAAAGATCAATGATCTTGGCTTTGTAGATGCTGCCGACCTCCCGCAGCTCCGCGCGGTTGTGGACGTCGGCCTCCACTTTCAGCAGCAACAGCTCCCGCTCCAGGGCTTTGTCGTGATCCAGCACGAAGACCTGCCGCGTGACTTCAAGGCGCTCGGTCTGCAGAATGAGCTGCTGGAGCTCTTTATCGGAGCCGGACACCGTGACGGTGATGCGGCTGACGGTCGGGTCGTTGGTGGCGGACACCGTCAGGCTGTCAATATTGAAGCCGCGGCGGCAGAACAGGCTGGACACCCGGGCCAGAACACCGCTCTGGTTGTCCACAAGCAGGCTGATGACCCTGCGCTTTCTGGTTTCCATTTCCGCACCCTCCTTATTTCATGATGATATCGTTGATATCGCCGCCGCCGGGGATCATGGGCAGGACTTTCTCGTCCTTGTCGATCATGCACTCGATCCAGGTGGGGCCTTTCTGCTTGAGGGCGTCGGCAAACGCGGCCTGGAACTCCGGGAGATTGGTGCAGCGGTAGCCTTTCAGGCCAAAGCCCTCGGCCAGCTTGACGAAATCCGTCTTGCGGTGGGGATCTGTCTGGGAGAAGCGCTTTCCATAGAACGTGGTCTGCCACTGGCGGACCATGCCCAGCACCTGATTGTTGAAGATGACCGTGATGATGGGCAGCTCATAACTGACGGCCGTGCAGGCCTCGTTGAGGTTCATGTGGAACGAGCCATCGCCCGTGAACATGACTACCCGCTGGTCACGGCCCAGCGCCATCTGCGCGCCAATGGCCGCGCCGTAGCCAAAGCCCATGGTGCCCAGGCCGCCGCTGGTGATAAAGCCGCGGCTCTTGGCGTGGCGCAGGTACTGCGCCGCCCACATCTGGTGCTGGCCCACGTCCGTGACATACACGGCCTCGGGACCGCACTGGTTGCACACTTCGCCGATGACCTGATGGGGCATCAGGCGGGTGGGGTCGGACACCGGGTGGTAATCCTGTGCCTGCCACTCGCGGATCATGGCCATCCAGTCGGGGTGCTTCTTTTCCTCGATCTGGGGGAGCATGGCGTTGAGGACGTAGGCGGCATCGCCGGTGATGGAGAGATCCACATCCACGTTCTTGCCCAGCTCGCTGGGGTCAATGTCGATCTGAATGATCGTTGCGTTCTTTGCAAAGGTCTTGGGGTTCAGAGCCACACGGTCCGAGAAGCGAGTGCCCACCGCGATGAGGACATCACAATCCGCCACGGCCCGGTTGGAGGTGTAGCAGCCGTGCATTCCCACCATACCGATGTTCATGGGGTCGCCATAGGGCACGACGCCTGCCGCCATCAGGGTGTAGGTAGCGGGGATCTCCGCCTTGTGGATGAGGTCGCGCAGGGGCTGGCAGGAGGCCGCCGAGCGGACACCGCCGCCAAAGTAGACCAGCGGCCGCTGTGCCGCGTTGATGAGGTCCGCCGCCCACTTGACCTGCTCTGCATTAAAAGTGGTCACCGTGCGGATGGGCTCCGGCTTTTTGGGGGTAAACTCGCAGACCGCCGCGGTCACGTCCTTGGGGATATCTACCAGCACAGGGCCCTTGCGGCCGCTCTGTGCAATGCGGAACGCGGCCCGCATGGTGTCGGCCAGGTCTTCCACCCGGCGCACCGTGAAATTGTGCTTGGTAATGGGCATTGTGATGCCCTCAATGTAAGCTTCCTGGAAGCCGTCCTTGCCCAGACCGCTGGTGACAACGTTGCCCGTAAAGGCCACCATGGGTACGGAATCCATGTAGGCCGTGGCAATGCCGGTGACCAGGTTGGTAGCACCCGGGCCGCTGGTGGCCAGCACCACACCGGTGCGGCCCGTTGCGCGGGCGTAGCCATCCGCTGCATGGGACGCGCCCTGCTCGTGGGCCGTCAGCACATGGGTGATGCGATCAGCGTTCTTATACAGCTCATCGTAAAGGTTGAGCACCGCGCCGCCGGGATAGCCAAAGATGGTATCCACGCCCTGCTCACAAAGGACCTCTACAAAAATCTGTGAACCATTCAACTGCATGGTGTGTTTCTCCTGTTTCCTGTTCCCTCATGACATACACTTCCAAAGAAAGTGCTTTTACACGTCATTTTTTTCGATCTCTCAGCTTTTTTGAACGTTGGGTCAATTATACTATAAATCGGGCCGTTGTCCAGCGACGATTTGTAACGTGAGTCACCACAAAGATGAAGATAATTGAACACCATCTTGCGCGGTGCCAAAAGTAGCGATATAATTTGAAAAAGAAAAGAGAGGGAACAACGATGACATTACGTGAATGGAACGCCCGCCTGCACGGGCTTGTGGTATTTCGTGCCCTGCTGGAGGACCCGGTGGTGGCAAAACTCGTCGATTTAACGGACCGGATGGACGCCGGGGCCTCCGGCATGGGCCTGGTGTGCGACGCCGTGGCTGCCTTTGAGGCCGCCCTGTTTGAGCACACCCCCAACTGGAGCGATTATCTTTCCAACGCCGTTCTGGAATCGGAGACCATCTGCGTGCGGCAGGCGGCTGCCGGACAGCTCTCCCCCGTTTTGCAGCGTGCGCTGGACAGCGAGCTGGCCTTTCTGCAGGCGCTGTGCGGTCTGACACTGGACAAACTGTTCCAGACCGCTTATTCAGAGCAGAGCCAGCGGCCGGAGCTGGCTTTCCTGCCCCGTTGGGAAACGCGGGAGCTGGACCTTGCCGCCGCATATACCCAGCGGATGAGCGAGGTGGGCAAAAAGGGCTACGGCATGTTTGCCAAGCACCATGTTTTCACCGTGGAGAATGGTCAGCTGGTGCCGGTCAAGTATCCGGACCCCCAGAAGCTCTCCGAGCTGCCCGGCTACGAACAGGAGCGGGAAAAGGTGATTGCCAACACCCGGGCTCTGCTGACCGGGATGCCTGCCAACAACGTGCTGCTCTACGGCGACGCGGGCACCGGCAAATCCAGCACCGTCAAGGCCATCTGCAATGAGTTTGCCGCCGAGGGCCTGCGCCTGGTGGAAGTCAAGAAAAATCAGCTCTACCAGATCCCGGACCTGATGGACAAGCTGGCCGCCAATCCGCTCAAGTTCATCCTCTTCATTGATGACCTGAGTTTTACGGCCAACGACGATAATTTCGCCGCCCTGAAAGCCATTCTGGAGGGCAGCGTGGGCGGCCGGGCCCGGAACATCGCGGTCTATGCCACCTCCAACCGCCGCCACCTCATCAAGGAGACGCTGACCGACCGCACCGGCGACGATATCCACGAGGCCGACACCCGGCAGGAGCTCATGAGCCTGTCCGCCCGGTTCGGCCTCACGGTCACGTTCCAGCGGCCGGAGAAAGCACGCTTTGAGGCCATCCTCACCGAGCTGGCCAAGCAGCACCACATTGAGATGCCCCACGACCAGCTCCTGGTCAAGGCCGAGGCTTTTGCCATCCGGGCTGGCGGCCGCAGCCCCCGCGTGGCCAAGCAGTTCATTGAACAGTGCGAGTCCGGTGTCCAGAAATAATTTGATCTGATATAAAAAAGCGCCCGTGCAGTTTCCCTCTGCACGGGCGCTTTTGTGTTTGCTTCAGCTCAGCCGGTTCAGCCGGACTGCCACATAGGGGTCCGGGAGTTTGAGCTCATCGGCCAGGTCTTCCTCGCTGGCGTATTTTTCTGCCGCAATGCCCACCAGCACGCTGCAGGTATCGAACCGCCCCTCCGGGGAGAGGGCCGTGATCTTTGCCTCACCGTCCGCGACCGCGGTCACCACGCCGTTGGGGTCCACGGTGGCCACACCGGGGTTAGAGCTCACCCAGGTGATGGGGACGCTCCCGCCGCTTTCCAACGCCACAGAGGCCGTCAGAGTCTCTTTGCTGCCCACCGTTTTAAAGAGCAGGTCGTTCTTGTTCAGCGTCACACGGCCAATGTCCGAAGTGACGGTCACGGTACACCGCACGGCCTGCCCGTTGGAAGCCAGCGCCGTGATGGTGGCACCGCCGGTTCCCTGTGCCGTCACCAGACCGTTTTCATCTACCGTAGCCACCTCCGGGTTGGAGCTCAGCCACTGGTAAACATAAATAAAGGAGTGGTCACTGTTGATGAGCTTCAGCTGTTTTGTGGGGTGGAGATCGTCGTATTTCAGGGCAAAGCTCAGGCTGCTCTGGTCCAGAGCCGGCTTTTTGGCCTCGCCCCCCGCGCGCTCCTTGGTCACCGTCACCTTGCAGGCTGCCCGGTCCCCCCGGTCTGAGATGGCCGTAATGGTCGCGGTGCCCGCGCTCCGTCCGGTCACCTTGCCGTCGCCATCCACCGTGGCCACGGTGGGGTTGGAGCTCATCCAGACGATGAAATAATAATCGCTGCCGCTGCCGGTGTAGAGGTAGGCTCTGGGGCGAGGGTCTTCCTCCGTGATCTCCAGGTCCATTTCCGTCACTTCCAGCTCCAGCCCTTTGCTGCCCGGCTGGGGTGCGGGAGCCGCCTGGGCCATCAGCCCGGAAGCCAGCAGCACCCCGCTGAGGGCAAGAGCCGCCAGAAGCCGCCCAGTTTTCTGCATCGTATGTCTCATCGGGTCGTCTTCCCTCCTGTCATCCGTTTTGCTGTTTGGATAAGATGCCGCACGCATGTCATTTTTCAGTACAAATTCTCCCACTTACAGCTTATTTTACACGCGGGGGAAGCAAGGGTCAAGTTTTTCGGCGCAAATGTCACAAACTCGACGTGGCTTTTGGTGAGCTCACCAAAAGTTATTCTCCTTTTTTGTGCAAAAAGAGACCGCCGCACCTTTCCGGATGCGGCGGCCGTTGCGGGAACTTGCAGGAATGAGAAAATCGCTTAATAGTTGTGCTTTTTCAGCTCAAAGAAGCTCTGCGGGTGTGCGCAGACCGGGCACTTCATCGGAGCAGACTTGCCGATATAGGTGTAACCGCAGTTGCGGCAGATCCACACCTGCTGCTCCTCCCGGGCAAAGACTTTGCCATCCTTGAGGTTGGCGGCCAGCTCACGGTAGCGCTCTTCGTGCTCTTTCTCGATCTGGCCCACCATGGTGAACAGGGCAGCCAGCTGGTTGAAACCCTCTTCCTTGGCCTCTTTGGCCATGCGGGGGTACATGTCGGTCCATTCGTCATGCTCGCCGCCCGCGGCCAGCTCCAGGCAGGTCATCACATCGGGCATCTCACCGCCGTTCAGGGCCTTGAACCAGAGCTTTGCGTGCTCTTTCTCGTTGCCGGCGGTCTCCTCAAAGATGGCGGCCAGCTGCTCATAGCCTGCCTTTTTGGCCACCGAGGCAAAGAACGTGTACTTGTTGCGGGCCATGCTCTCGCCTGCAAATGCTTCCATCAGGTTTTTCTCGGTCTTGCTGCCCTTCAGTTCCATGGTACTCTCCTTTGTTCCGGTATCTCTATTCCGGTATATCACGTGTGCGGAGAAGTGATCCCCTCTCCGGCTCATTCTATGTTTCTCTGGGAGTATTGTACCACAAGATCGCACAATAATCAAGAATCATTCCTATTTATGGCCTGCCAAGAATTTTCTTTTGTTTTTAGCCATTATGCTGTTTGAGGGCACAGACAGCCAGGCTCAGGGCACTCCAGGCGGCCTGATACATCAGCACCATGACTACCGACAGCATCCCGACGCTGCCCGCGTAGGTCAGCAGCACCCCGATGACCACCGAGAACCACACCGACACCAGCTGTACCGTTGTGGCGCTGTTCTCGGCGTTCTGGGCCTGCTCCGCGGCACGCAAGCCGCCTGTCAGGCTGGCAAAGCCCTGGGTGTGGATCATACAGCAGGTCTCCGCGTTTTCCGCCGCCGGGGCTGCCTGTTCGGCTGCCGCAAGGGAGGTGCACTGCTCCTGATCCAGCAGCGTCACCATGCCCTCAGGCAGGTGATACACCTCGGCGATCTGCCGGGCCGTCAGGCTGGGGTCCTCGCAGGAGACCAGCAGGCGGATGTTCTCTTTCTGGAGCATCTCCAGCCCGCGGGCCGCATTCCGCCCACCCACATAGTGGAGGACGAACATGGCGTGCAGATTGCCGGACACGGCCAGATACAAGATCTGCAGCGTGCCGTTCTGGGAGTGCTTCTGCTCGTATTCCAGTTCAGGCAGGGGCACGCCCTCCCGCTCCATGTACGCCCGGTTGCCAATGAGGACGCGGTTGTTATCGCACCAGGCCGCAAAGCCCAGGCCCTGGTGCACTTCCAGGTCCTTGATCGGGTAGAGGATATCGGTGCGGTCCTCAATGATCTGCCGGAACAATCCCCGCAGCGCGGCGCAGCTCTGGTTGAGCACGCTGGCCGAGTAGAGAATGGCCCGGTCGATGCGGCCGCCCTTGAAGATGCGGATGTCTTCCAGCATGGCGCTGTCCGCCGTAAAGAGTTCGTCCGCGTCCACCTGCACGGTGTCCACGCCGCCCAACTCTTCCACCGCTGCCCAGCCCGGGATGACAGCACCTGCCGCCGCAGCGGTCCGCTGCAGCCGCAGGGAGGCCACACCTGCCACCAATGTGGAGGAGAGGGGCGCGCCCATGCAGAGTATGGCGGTCAGGGCCGCCGCTCCGCCGCTGATGCCGCCGCCAAACAGCAGGAACACCAACCCGGCCAGCACACCGGCAGCCAGCAGGATGTACGCGGTCTTCCGGGCACGGCGCTCACTGGCCCGCTCCCCAAAGCTCTGCTCCACCAGCTTTTCGTCCCAATCGGTGGGGCGGCTGAGGAGGATCCAGGGGTCTTTCTGGTCCAGACTCCGGGAGAGCATCCGGATCAGGTCTTTGTCTTTCACCCGGTAAGCGCCCCGGTGCTCCGGCTCGCTCATGGCCAGATCGTAGCCGCCTTTCACGGCAGCCAGCTGCACCCGGCTGCCCAGCAGGGCCATAAACAGGCCCAGTGCCGCGATGCCGGAGAGGATCGTAAAGCTGGAAGTCTGGTAGCTCTGGGCGTTCAGCAGGGCTACGACCGCCTCCAGCAGGGCCGCACAGGCGGCCAGCGCGGGCATGGTGTCGCTGCTGGGGCGTCCATCCTTTTTCAGGCCCAGCAGACCGTCCCGCAGCACGGGGGCCGCCACGGCCATGGCCGCCGCCAGGAACAGCAGGTTGGCGGCATAGAACGCCGCCGGGGCCACTACAGGGTCCAGCGCTGCCAGCGGAGCCAGAAGCCCTTCTGCCACCAGTCCAAAGTGGAGCAGCACCGCGGCCAGGATACCGCCCAGCACACAGCGCAATGTAAGGGCTGCGCCCATCTTGCGCAGCTTTTCGCCGACCTCTTCCGGGGTGGCGGGAGCCTCCTCGCTTGCCGGCTCTGCCTCGGCTGCCGGGGTCCCGTCCACAGGCACTTCTGCCGTGGATGCTTCCGCAGCCGGAGCGGCCTTGAGGGCCTCCACCGGCGGCTCTTCCGAAGGATTGCCCTCGTTGTCCAGCCCGATGAGCGGCAGGCTCATGCTGTCGTCCGGGCCGGGAGCCGTTTCCCGGGTGGGTGCCTTCACTTCATCATCGGCTTTCCCAAAGAAGCGGAACGCCGGGATCTCCGTCGTCTTCTCCTTGCCGCTCTCCGGCTCTGCCGCAGTTTCCATGCGGGGTGTCGGCTGGGGTGTCACCGGCGGCTTTTCCGGAGTTTTCTCCGGCTCTGCAGGAGTCTTGGGCGGCTCCGGAGCTGCCTTGTCCTCTGCAAACACCAAACCGGTCAGGGGGCTGGCAGACAATGTCTCCGTCTGCTTGGGTGCAGACTTTGCAGGCGCTTTCGGCTTGCCAAAGAGCATGGCTTTCAGCTCTTTCATCTCCTCGTCTTCCCGCTGCTCCATGGCACTGCGGGGCACAGCCGGCTGATCGAGTTTCTGCTTTTTCGTTTTATTACTGGGTGTCGGAGCGGTTGCCTTGTTCTCCGGTTTTTCTTTCTTCACCGGCTCCGCGGGCTTTGCCGGAGCCGCAGGCTTTTCCGGTTTTGCAGGCTCCTGCGGTGCCTTTTCCGGCGTGGCAGATACCGTCTGCTTTTTGGGCTCCGGCATGACCGGCTGTTCCGCAGCAGCCTCTTCCGGTTCCAGCACCAGTTCCAGATCGGCCTGAGGCTCCTCGGCGTCATCGCCCAAAACAATTTCCCCCGTGGGCGGCAGCTCCAGCCCGCGCTCCGCCGGTTTCTTTGTTTCCGGTTCCGGCTTTTCGCGTTGGAACAGCCCCCCGAACAGCCCGCGTTTGGGCGGCGTTTCCTCTTCTTCACGGCGGCTCATGGCCTCCGGTACCTGCGCCACGCTGGTGCTGAAGAACGTGCGGAATTTCTCTGCCGCGATTTCTTCCTGCGTCAGCTCTTTGCGGCGCTTATCCTCTTTTGGCATCCTTGTCCCTCCCTGTTTTTTTGGAGTCCACCTGCTCAGGCGTTTTTGGCGGCACGCTGCGACTGGATCTCATACAGGATGATGCCCGCCGCCACCGAGACATTGAAGCTGTCCACACCGGTGCCCTCGGCAGCCATATCCAGCCGCACCACACCGTCGCAGAGCTTCTTTACCAGCTGGGATACCCCGCTGCCCTCGCTGCCCATTACCAGTGCAATGGGACCGGTGAGGTTGTTCTTGCGCAGCGGCACACCGTCCATATCGGCGCAGTAGACGAACACGCCCTGCTCTTTCAGGCGGCGGATGGTTTCACCGATGTTCGCTACCCGGGCCACGGGCAGGCGCTCGGCCGCGCCCGCGCTGGACTTGATGACGGTAGGCGTCACGGAAGCGCCGCCCCGTTTTGGGATGACGATGCCGTGGGCACCGCAGAGCAGTGCGCTCCGCATCACCGCGCCCAGATTATGGGGGTCCTCAATGCCGTCGCTCAGCACCAGGAACGGGGGCTCGCCCTTGGCTTTTGCAGCCTCCAGCAGGTCTTCCACCGTCACATACTCGATCTCACTGGCAAACGCCGCCACGCCCTGGTGGCTGTCCGTACCGGTCATCAGCCGGAGCTTGTTGGGGTTCACCCGCTTGACGGCAGCGCCTACTTCCTTGGCCATGGCGGTGTAGTAGGCCGCCACAGCCGGGGCCATGCCCTCGGCCAGCAGCACGGTATCCACGCCAGAACCGCTCTTGAGCAGTTCGGTCACGGGGTTTTTGCCGTAGACCAGGCTCTCGTTCTTGGCTGCTTTGGGCTGCTCGTCCGTATTACGGCGGGGACGGCGCGGGGTATTTTTTTCTTCCATGGGTCGTTCTCCTCTCAATTTCTATGGAAAGACGCTTCCTGCATCTGAAAGTTTCCCGTTTTTGCGACAGAATCCGATATTGATTCATCTTGAAGTATAACATAAGCGGACTTTCTTTGCCATAGAATTGCGGTTTTTTCTTCCAGAGAATTTCCCGCTTCCACCCCAGACGCCCCGCCCGGGTATAAAGAAGTGTTGCCAGCTCCCGGGCAAAATATCCGTCCCATTTCCGGGCGGTGATGTTTTCCACAAAAAGCCCTGTATACAGGTTGTAAAAGGGTCCTGTTTTTTCCACAAGTTGAAAACTCTGTGGAGAACGTGCAAAAGTCCAGCGTTGACGCCTCTTTTTAGGGTGGATTTCCACACTTTCCACAGGGTTTTCCACAAACCGTTCTCGACAAGAGGAAAACCACTCGTACATTTTGTAATTTTCAAGTCGGAATTGTGACAAATTTTTAACTCAGTAGTTGTCTGCTTTTGCTTTTTTCTCCAATATCAAAATGACGAATGTGGATTTGTGTTGAAAATCCACCCCGTTCCAAATGCCGAATTCCCCTCACTGAATGTTGTCAAAACC
>QWCV01003892.1_pt1 | contig 10381 bp, 9 predicted proteins | sample 1972621 | NCBI WGS metagenome assembly QWCV01 (sample SAMN09866699, study PRJNA288562) | Human gut metagenome isolate pre2_stool, whole genome shotgun sequencing... | isolation source: gut | host: Homo sapiens | place: USA: California
CTCTGTTGACTATGCAATGCTTGAATACTGCATCCGTGAGGATCTGAAACTGAAACGTCCACGTCTGATGGCTGTTCTTGATCCGATCAAGCTTGTGATAGATAATTATCCGGAAGGCGAAGTAGAATATCTGGAAGCTCCGAACAATATGGAGAATGAAGAACTGGGAACCCGTAAAATACCGTTTGGCAGAGAACTCTATATTGAGAGAGAAGACTTTATGGTAGATCCGCCTAAGAAATATAAGAGAATGTTCCCAGGTACAGAGGTTCGTCTTATGAACGCATATTTTGTAACCTGTACAGGATATGAAGCTGATGAAGATGGAACTGTACGTGTTGTGCATTGTACTTATGACCCTGCAACAAAGGGTGGCAATGCACCGGATGGCAGAAAAGTAAAAGGAACCATTCACTGGGTGGAAGCAAGCCAGGCAGGAAAAGCAGAAGTACGTCTCTATGAGAATATTGTAGATGAGGAAAAAGGCGTATATAATAAAGAGGATGGTTCTCTGAACGTAAATCCGAATTCTCTGACAAAAGTTACCGCGTATGTAGAGCCTGCACTTATGGAAGCAAAAGGCTATGACAGCTTCCAGTTTGTAAGAACAGGATTTTTCTGTGCAGACATTCATGACTCCAAAGAGGGTGCACCGATATTCAACCGTATCGTGTCTCTGAAGAGCTCATTTAAACTTCCGAAAGCATAATGAGACTGGATTGGTAAGATAATCAGAATAAAAAGGGAATGTTGCTTTTACGATTGTACAATCGTGAAGCAACATTCCCTTTTGGCTACGTTACTGTGAACAGAGTGAACACTAACGTTTATTCTTCAGATTCAGATGCAGTGTCCATAGTCTCTTCAAAAGTCTCAGGTTCATCGGCATCTTCTTCCTCTTCTGCATCTTTAATCTCAACTTCAGCAGCTTTATCGGAAGACTTCTCAGAATTGTCTGTATCAGCAGTTTCTTCAGATTCTTCGCTTTCGGTGTCATCTGTTGCAGACTGTTCGCCTGTATGTTCCCAAGACTGGAAATCTTCGGCAGGTTCCTGCTCTTCTTTAGCGGTTTCCTTTTCATCAGTCAGATCGAAATCATCAAAGTCATCTTCAAAATCAAAATCCTCTTTACAGGATCCTTTTTTTGCAATAAGGGCAGCTACAGCGCCGGCAGCAACTGCTGTAAGGGCACCAACTGCAACATATCCCCAGTATTTATTAATTTTAGCCATGATAATCATAAACTCCTTTCTGATATTCTCCTATTTTTGACAGCGGATCAGAATAAAAATATCTTTTGCACCTGACCTCATTTTATTCAGCTATAGGTTATTGTTATTTTAATACTTTTCAGATAAAAAGAAAAGCAAAATTTTTATGGAAAGAGTTAATGAAAGCAGTTGCATACCAAAAAGATACAAGGTATACTATGACAGGAAAGAAGAGGTTATTATGAAGAAAATTATTTTGGCGTCTGCCTCACCCAGACGAAAAGAACTACTGGAACGGGCAGGTGTGGATTTTGAAGTGATGCCTGCATCAGGCGAGGAGAAACGTATCTCAGATGATCCTGGAGAGGCAGTGAAACAACTGGCTTCAGACAAAGCTGCTTCTGTTACTGCCGTTGTGAAAGAAAGCGCAGACGGAACAATTGTGATTGGATCTGACACAGTGGTAGTGTTTGAGAATAAGATTCTTGGCAAACCTCAGGATACAGAGGATGCAGTGAATACATTAAAGAAACTTCAGGCAAATACTCATCAGGTATATACAGGCGTTTCTGTATGGGAAAAGAAGGAGGATGTCTGGACAGAACATACTTTTTATGAAAGTACAGATGTGACTTTTTATCCGGTTTCAGATGAAGAAATCAGAGAGTATGTTGCTACAGGAGAGCCTATGGATAAGGCTGGGAGTTATGGCATCCAGGGGCTTTTCGGAATTTATGTAAAGGGAATCTGCGGAGATTACAATAATGTGGTAGGACTCCCGATTGCCAGATTATTTTATGAAATGAAGAAATCAGGAATTGACTTAAGAGGATGACAAAAGATGATTAAAGCATGTATATTTGATTTGGATGGAACACTGGCTGATACGCTGGATTCCATGGCTTATGTGACTAACATTATTATGGAAAAATTCGGGCTGAAAACACTTCCGGTGGATAATTTCAGATATTACAGCGGTGAAGGGGCAAATATGCTGATCCGCCGTGCACTTAAGGATGCGGGGGATCCGGAACTCAGTCATTATGACGAGGGACAGAAGCTTTACAGAGAAATGTTTGAAGCAGATCCGATGTATAAAGTAGTTCCTTATAAGGGAATGCCGGAAACTTTAAAAAAATTGAAAGAACATGGAATGAAGCTGGCAGTCTGCTCAAATAAACCTCATCCTGCAGCCGTGAAAGTGATTTCGCAGCTTTTCGGCGGGGAATTTGATATGGTAGTCGGTCAGAGCGAAGCAATCCGCAGGAAACCGGCACCTGATGGGCCGCTTATGGTTGCGGAGAAATTTGGCGTAAAACCGGAAGAATGTATGTATGTGGGAGATACAAGTACAGATATGAAAACAGGTAAAGCCGCAGGAATGTTTACAGTAGGTGCACTCTGGGGCTTTCGTGACCAAAAGGAACTGAATGAGAATGGCGCAGATCTTGTCGCTGAGAAACCGACAGATCTGGTAAAGATTTGCGAGGAACATGGAAATGATTAAGCTGGTTGCAAGTGATCTGGATGGAACGTTGCTTTTACATAAGGCACAGTCTCTGCCTGAAGAAATTTTTTCGCTGATCAGGCAGTTAGAGGAACTGGGGATTATGTTTGTGGCAGCCAGTGGAAGACAATATCCGAATATGACAAAGCTGTTTGCGCCTGTTGCTTCAGAGATTTCCTATATTTCGGAGAATGGTGCACTGGCAGTAGATCATGGTAAGGTGCTGTATCAGGATTCTTTTGACAGAAAGCTGGCAAGGGAGATCATCTCTGCGATCATGGAAAAGAAAGATGCCGAGTTTACCTGTTCGGCAAAGGATTACCACTATCTGATGCCGAAGACAGAGAGATTTCATAATCACATGCTATATGAAGTAAAAAATGAGTGCAGATTTGTAAACAGTATGGAAGAAATGACTGATCCGATTATGAAGCTGGCTGTATTTGAACCGACCGGTCTTACAGAGGAGTCTGTGAAATACTGGACTGGCAGGTTTGGAAAAGACTGTGTTGTTGTCACTTCAGGAAATGAATGGATCGATTTTATTCCTTTTGGCACAAACAAGGCAAAGGGAATCAGAGAATATCAGAAGCGATATCATATTTCGCCGGAAGAATGTATTGCATTTGGTGATGAATATAATGATATAGAGATGCTTAAAGCAGTAAAATACGGTTTTGCCATGGAGCATTCCAAGGAGGGGGTACGGGCGGCTGCGTCCTGCATAACGAAACGAGTTGAACCGGTCCTTGAGAAACTGATCCGGGCAAAGGGAAAGATTGAGGAGGTAATTTGAAATGTTTACAGAAGAATGTATTAATACGTTTCTTGAAAATCAGGAGCAGCTTTTTCCACAGCCGGTAGCAGAATCATATGAGGCAGCGGAAGCATTCCTTGAGGACTGTATGGCACAGGTTGTGGATTCTATTGAAGAGGTGAGAGAATATCTGGAAGAAGCAGGTGCTGATGTAGACGGAATGTCGGATGAAGAGCTGGAGGATGCAAGTGAAGTATTTGCATTGCCGGATGGAAAATATCTGATTGTAGAGGGATAAAATTCTCAGGATATATGCAAAATACATAGCTGATTCAGCAAAGCAGGCTGTGAGTATCAGCAGAAAAAGATGCAGGGCGGTCCCTGAGTATCGGAGCAAAGTAAAATCTGGTATTCAGGGGCTGCAATTATTTTCAGGACAATTTTTATATATTTTGAATTACTCTGTCTCCGTCTGCCTGAATGATGCAGAGGAAAAAATAAGAGCTGTAGGATAAGAGGGGACGGAGAAAATACAGATTACATTTTCAAAAAATATAATGCTATAATGGCTTTAAACAGAGCGTAAAAACAATGTTGCAGTCTTTTTGTATCGGGAGTAGACAGACGGCTGCGAAGGAATTACAGAACTGTGGATATTCAGTGTTTTTACAATGAAATGCTGGATAATCCGTAAATTCTATTATAAAGAAAAAGGAGGACTACAGATGGAGAAAAAGAGATTTCTTGCAGTCGTAATGACTGTGATGATGATTATTTCAATGGTTCCATCCATGGTTTTTGCGGCGGCTCCGTCAGGAGAACTGGGTGGTAAGCTTAAAGTTAAGGGGCTTGCTGCCGTAGGCACAACTGTAAATGCAGATTACACAAAGGTCACACCGGAGGGAGTGACAGATGAAGATTTTACTTTTTCCTGGTCAAGGCAGACTGAGGAGAAAGAGTTAACACAGGTAGGTACTGAGAAAGCATATACGATAACTCAGGATGATCTGGGATGCAGACTGGTGCTGGTTCTTACGCCTGTAGACGGAAGTGGACTGACAGGTACTCTTACTGCGAAGACGTTGGAAGTGGCTGCGACTGAAGAAGAAGCGAAGGTTGTGGCAGCGCAGACCGCAGAGAATACAGAGGATACACAGCAGGCAGAAACTGTCGATGGAACAGAGAACGCACAGTTGGAAGAGGATACAGAGGACGCAGATAATACAGAAGATTTACAGCAGAATGGGGAGAGTGAACAAGAGGATGATTCTGAGAATACGGAAGGTCAGCTGGAAGAAACACAGAAGGACACCAAAGAAGACTCGGATGATTCTCAGATGAAAATCTACACAGAGGACCAGCTTCATGTAGATGAAGATGGAAATGTGCAGACAGATGAAACAGAGAAAAACGAGCCGGCAGATAGCAGTGAGGCTCCGGCGACAGAGGATAACGCAGATGCGTCTCTTGAGGCACAGTCTCTGGATGTAAATACAGGAAATCTCAATTTCAGTGATATCGAGGAAAACTATACACAGGCAAATGAGAAATTGTCTATAACTGTAACAAATACAGGGGACGGAGATATTACTTTAAAAATACCGAAATCAGATTATTTTGATGTAATGAACGAAGATGGAAGTGAGGCTGTATCAGGGGTGCAGCTTGCAAAAGGGGCTTCTCTGATGTTTATGATACAGCCCAAGACTGGTCTGACAAAAGGGGATTACAGTGATACGCTGATATTTGAGAGTGAAGAGAATTCAGAAGTAGCAGTGCAGGTAACAGCAGAGGTATCTGTAAAAGAGGCGGCACAGGAGCAGATAACAGCAATTCAGGCAGATCCGGAATCTTTCGGTTATGATAATCTGAAGGAAGGCTATGAAACTCCTGAGGCGACGACCATTACACTTACCAATACAGGGAATACAACTGTTTCACTGGCACAGCCATATGCAGAATATTTTGATATAGGGAAACTTTCAGCATCCGTGCTGGAGCCGAAAGATTCTGCTACATTTACGGCTGTACCGGTAACCGGACTGAAGGCGGGTGATTATCTGGACAGTATTCAGATTGCCCGGACAGATACCGAAGGACAGGAAGATGTATTGACAACGATTAAAGCTTCTGTGACTGTTTCAGAAGTGGAAAAAGTTTATAAATTATCTGTAACACCGGAAGAACTGAACTTTGGAAAAGCAAAAGAAGGATACAGCGAAGCACCGAAAGCGCAGAAGGTTACACTGACCAATGAGGGAAATACAAGTATAACTTTAAATGCACCGTCAGGCAATAACTTTAAGATTGGGAAACTTTCAGCCACAGAGCTTGCACCAGGGGAGAGCTGCACATTTAAAATTCGTCCGAAAGAGGGATTAAAGACCGGTTCCTATGTGGAATCTGTTGTGATCAATAATGAACAGCAGATCAGTGCAGCAGTGAAAGTTCAGTTCACAGTTAAAGCTGTCCGCAAAGCGAAGATTGCGGATCCGGCAGATAATAAGATCACAGGAATCAGTCCGGATGGATATACAACACAGTCAAAGATTACGTTCACGGCTGTGGGAGCGGGCATGGACAATGAAAGTCCGGGAAAGGGAGATGTCCGTTATGTGCCGTATAACTGGAAAGTGATCAACACAAACAGTTGGAGCAGTGCACCTTATACTGCTGCGTTTGGAATTACAAAGGCAGGAACTTATACACTGACAGTTGTATTTGACTGTCAGAAGTATAATGGAAGTGAATGGAAGAATACAGGTGACCAGGACACTAAACAGGTGAATTTCAGTATTACCCAGGCACAGACTGTGACAGCAACGCCAACTCCGACTCCACAGCCTAATGGAGCAACTGCAAAATCAGCGGTAAAGACAGGAGATACGACTAATATTGCGCCGTTTGTGATTATTCTGGCAATTGCAGCAGGATGTATTGTGGGAGTTGTAGTATACAAAAAGAGAAAAAATAACCGAAAATAAAAGTGGAGTTAGTAATACGTGAGAAATACAGGGGAATATGTAACAATATAAAATTATTAGCACTCATTTCAAATGAGTGCTAATTTTTTCTTGACTTTTGGAATAAATGGTATTACTATATTTTTCAGAGAAGCAACTTGCAGGAGTCAAAAGCTATTACAAAAAATAAATAACAGAGAATAGTTTTGAATCCGGACTGCAGAACAGACAAGACAGGAGTGCAGTACATTGGCAGATAAAGTTGTGGCAAATGATTAAAAACAAAAAAAGGAGTGTGGACAGCATGGCTGTAAAACATGGAAATTTATCAATCAACAGTGAAAATATTTTCCCGATCATCAAGAAGTGGTTATATTCAGATCACGATATTTTTGTAAGAGAACTGGTCTCAAACGGCTGCGATGCGATCACAAAACTGAAAAAACTGGAAGTAATGGGAGAATATACTTTCCCGGAAGGATACAAACCGGAGATTCAGGTAATTGTTAACCCTGATGAAAAAACTTTGAAATTTATTGATAATGGTATTGGTATGACTGCTGATGAAGTAGAGAAATACATTACCCAGATTGCTTTCTCGGGTGCAACTCAGTTCCTTGAAAAATATAAAGATAAAACCACAGATGACCAGATGATCGGTCATTTTGGACTTGGTTTTTATTCTGCATTTATGGTGGCAGATGAGGTGCATATTGATACACTTTCCTATACAGAAGGTGCACAGCCTGTACACTGGTCCTGTGATGGCGGAACAGAATACGATATCCAGGAAGGCAATAAGAATACAATAGGTACAGAAATTACACTGTTTCTGAATGAAGATTGCCTGGAATTTGCAAATGAATACCGTATGCGTGAAATTCTTGAGAAATATTGTTCTTTCATGCCGGTACACATTTATCTTTCCAAAGCAAATGCACCACAGGAATATGAGACAATCGATGAATCTGAGTTAAGAGATGATGATGTAGTTGTTGAACATATCCATGAAGAAGCAAAGACAGAAGAGAAAGAAAATGATAAAGGTGAAAAGGAAACTGTTGAAGTTTCTCCTGCAAAGGATAAAGTAAAAATTAATAAACGCCCGGTTTCTATCAGTGATATCAATCCTCTCTGGATGAAGCATCCAAATGAATGTACAGATGATGAATATAAGGAATTCTACCGCAAGGTATTTATGGACTATAAAGAGCCTTTATTCTGGATCCATCTGAATATGGATTACCCGTTTAACCTGAAAGGTATTCTGTATTTCCCTAAGATCAATACAGAGTATGATTCTATTGAAGGAACGATTAAGCTGTATAACAATCAGGTATTTATCGCAGATAATATTAAGGAAGTAATTCCTGAATTCCTGCTTCTCCTGAAAGGTGTGATTGACTGTCCGGATCTTCCGCTGAATGTATCTCGAAGCGCATTGCAGAATGATGGATTTGTACAGAAGATTTCTGAGTACATTTCCAAGAAAGTGGCAGATAAGCTTACCGGAATGTGCAAGACAGACAGAGAGTCTTATGAGAAATACTGGGATGATATCAGCCCATTTATCAAATATGGTTGTATCAAAGATGCCAAATTTGCAGAGAAGATGGGAGATTATGTACTCTTTAAGAACCTTGATGGCAAATATCTCACATTAAAAGATTGCATTGAAGAGAATAAAAAAGAAACAGAAGAAATTGAGACTCAGACAGAAGAAAAACAAAAAGATGCAACAGAGTCTGAAAACAAAGACAATGCAGAAGAGAAAGAACCTGAGAAGACAGTAATCTTCTATGTAACTGATGAAGTTCAGCAGAGTCAGTATATCAATATGTTTAAGGAAGCAGGAAAAGATGCTGTTATTCTGAAGCATAATATTGACAGTGCATTTATCTCCAGTCTTGAGCAGAAACATCATGATGTACAGTTTAAGCGCATTGATGCTGATCTGACCGAAGAAATGAAGGGTGAGGGTGCAACAGATGAAGAAACTGTAAAAGCACTGACAGAGCTTTTCCGCAAGAGTCTTAATAAAGATAAACTGGAAGTACATGTTGAGAATCTGAAGAATGAAAATATATCAGCAATGGTGACTCTTTCTGAAGAGAGCCGTCGTATGCAGGATATGATGAAGATGTACAATATGTACGGAATGGATCCCAATATGTTTGGGGGACAGGAAACACTGATTCTGAATGCGAATCATCCACTGGTTAAATATCTGGCAGAAAATCAGGAATCTGACAAGACTTCTCTTATCTGTGAACAGTTATATGACCTTGCAATGATGAGCCATAAGCAGCTTTCACCTGAAGAAATGACACGGTTTGTTCAGAGAAGCAATGAGATTCTGCTTCTGATTACAAAATAATGTTAACGGCCCGGATGAACAATCCGGGCTTCTTTTTTGGAAAAATAGTATTGACAAATGTCTTATAAATTTTTATGATTATTTTGCTGGTATTTTTATAAGATCATGTCAAAATCATGCAAAATGCGATGATACTTCCGAATGACCAAATCTGGACTTTCATTATATGGAAATGTGTGTATATGAAATGAGAGATCAGCCTGTAAGATAACGGGATGATAATAGTCAGGAGGAAAAATGTATGAGTGAAGTATACGGAGTGATCAGAAAATTAGGGGCAACATCAAAATATAAAGGATATTATTATATTGCAGATGCTGTAGAGATGGCAGGTGAAATCCGGGAACGTCCGGTTAAGGTAACGAAGGATATATATCCCATAATTGCAAGGAAATACAGGTCTACACCATCTAATGTGGAACATAATATCAGAACATTAGTGAATCTGTGCTGGACAAATCATAAAGATGTGCTGGAAGAAATGGCAGGATGCACAATGGCAGACAAACCCACAAACAGTGAGTTTATTGATATTCTGGTTTATTATCTTCAGCATCTGGACAGAAAAATGAATCAGTAATAAGCCATTGTATGATTTACAGCCTCTCAAAGGAGATGTGATGACTGGAGAAAAAGGCAGTCAGGGAATCATCCCAGAGATGTTCCAGACGCTTATCCAGACTGAAGGAAGAGTAGGAAACTCCGGTTGTACATAGAAGAGTCTGATTTTTGAACTGAATGTTCAGAAAAAAGTTGCAGACAGGACTGTTGATGTCTTTTTCATTTTTTAACATAGACCGAGCCTGGTCCGGTGAGAGCTCAAATACAATCCTGAAATTTAATGGTGTGCGTTTGCCACGTATGATAGAAAAACAATAAGATTTTACGTCATGCCAGAGAGAATACTTTACAGATTTTTCCTGAAGTACAGCATTGGTATCTGTATCGAAAAAATCATGTTGGAGCAATCCGTCGATTGTAAAGGTATTGAAGGTTGTAATAGATGCCTCTGCAAAAGAAAAATGATCAAATACTTCACCAATCAGAAGCTTATTCATAAAATCTTTGATATCAGAAATTTTTAAAGCAAGCATAAAAAAACTCCTCTGTAAATACATTTCGTATAATTGCGTTTAATGAATTTGGCAGCGCTCTCTGCAGTTCTTTGCAGGGAGCGTCTTTTTATTATAAAGCACTTTTGAAAAAAAGAACAGAGTTTTTGTGAAAAAGTCTTTTCAAACGTAGAACGGTGTGATAATATATATCTGGTATTGAATACTACATATAATGGAAAAGAGGACGATATAATTGAGATATAAGATTATCATAGATAGTTGTGGAGAACTTTTAGATGAATGGAAGAATGATGAACGTTTTGAATCCGTTCCGTTAACCTTAATGGTAGGAGCTGAACAGATTATAGATGATGAGACATTTGATCAGGCAGATTTCCTTAGGAAAGTGGCTGCCTGCCCGGAATGTCCGAAATCAGCCTGCCCGTCACCTGAGAGATATATGAGAGCATATGACTGCGAGGCTGAACATATTTATGCAGTGACTTTGTCT
>QWCV01003896.1_pt1 | contig 10377 bp, 12 predicted proteins | sample 1972621 | NCBI WGS metagenome assembly QWCV01 (sample SAMN09866699, study PRJNA288562) | Human gut metagenome isolate pre2_stool, whole genome shotgun sequencing... | isolation source: gut | host: Homo sapiens | place: USA: California
TACCATTAATGAGTGTCCCTACTGGTAAAGATTTTGACCACTTATGGGTGTCCCCATTGGTAAAGATTTTAACCACTTATGGGTGTCCCTACTGGTAACATTGGTAAGAAAGGAAGTTATAAAAATGAAAAAAGAAAAAGTAGTTTTAAAAAATGAAACAGGTTTACATGCAAGACCAGCAGGAGAATTAGCAAAATTAGCAGGGACATTTAATTGTAATATAAATATAAATGCAAAAGGAAAAACAGTAAGTGCAAAATCAATTTTAGGAATAATGTCTTTGGGAATAAAAACAAATACTGAAATTGAAATTGAATGTGATGGAGAAGATGAAGATAAAGCTATGGAAGAAATTTTAAAAGCTTTTAAAAATAATTTAGGAGAATAGAACATACAGTTTATGTACAATATATAAACAATGTGATATAGGAGGAAACATATGATAAGAGGAAAAGGTGTGTCTACAGGAATCGGATTTGGAACAATAGTTGTTTTAAAAAATCAAGAAAGACAAATTGAAAAAAAGACAGTAGAAGATTCTGAAAAAGAAATGAAAAGATTTAAAGAAGCACTTGAGCAAGTAACAAAAGAAACAGAAGAAATTGTAAATATATCAAGTGGGACAGAAAAAGAGATAATGAGTGCTTACTTAATGATAATGCAAGATCCAACACTAACTACAGAAACTGAAAATGCAATAACGAATTTAAATTATAGTGCAGAATATGCAGTAGAAATTGGTTTTAATAGTGTAATACAAATCTTTGAAAACATGGATGACGAATATATGGCAGGAAGGGCAAGAGATATTGCAGATATCAAAAACAGAATAATTGCGAAATTATTTAATGAGGAAACTGTTAATATAAGTAAATTAGATCCTGATACAATAATTGTTGCAACAGAATTAACAACATCAGATACTGCAAAATTGGATTTTGAAAATGTAGTTGGAATAATAACAGAATTAGGAGGAACAAATTCACATACATCTATAATGGCGAGAACACATGCAATTCCTGCTATAACAAAAGTAGAAGAAGCTACAAAAATTCTTAGAACAGGAGATTATGTTGCAATAGATGGTGAAAAAGGTGAAATATATTTAAATCCAACTAAAGAAGAAAAAGAAAAATTAGAAGAAATAAAAAATGAATTAATAAAAGAAAAAGAAGAATTAGAACAATTTAAAGATGCTGTAACAAAAACAATTGATGGATATGTAGTTGAATTAGTTGCTAATATTGGAACACCAGCTGATGCAGACATAGCTTTAAAAAATACAGCTGAAGGTGTAGGGCTATTGAGAAGCGAATTTTTATACATGGATAGTGAAAACATGCCAACTGAAGAAGAACAATTTAATGCATATAAAGCTGTTGCAGAAAAAATGGAAGATAGGCCTGTAATAATAAGAACATTAGATGTTGGTGGAGATAAAGAATTAAAATACTTACATTTAGATAAAGAAGCAAATCCATTTTTAGGATATAGAGCAATACGTTTATGCTTAGATAATATAGCAATATTCAAAATACAATTAAAAGCAATATTAAGAGCAAGTGCCTATGGAAACCTATCAATAATGTTCCCAATGATATCTTCAATTGAAGAATTAAGAGATGCTAAAAAGATATTAGAAGAATGTAAAGAAGAACTAGACGCTAAAAATATACCATATAAAAAACATATAAAAGTTGGTATAATGATAGAGATTCCATCAACAGCTTTAATTGCTTATGGATTAGCAAAAGAATGTGACTTTTTTAGCATAGGAACAAATGATTTGATTCAATATACTGTTGCAGCAGAAAGAGGAAATGAAAAGATATCAAAGTTATATACGAAATTTCATCCGTCAGTAATAAGACTTATAAAACTAGCAATAGATGGAGCACATGATGCAGGAATATTCTGTGGAATGTGTGGAGAAGCCGCTGGAGACGAGCTATATATACCATTATTAATTGGACTTGGATTAGATGAATTTTCTATGAACTCAAATAGTATATTAAAAGCTAGAAAAAGAATCAGTGAACTAGAGAAATATGATTGTAAAGAGCTTGCACAAGAAGTTTTAGGTTTATTTTCTGCGGAAGAAGTTGAAAATAAACTAAAAGAATTTGCAAATAAAAAAACATATAAAGAATAAAAATGCTCTCTTTGGAAATAATTATAATAACGTTATTTTCCAAAGGGAGGTTTTTTATTTGATTAACAAGGTAGAGATTTGTGGAGTTAATACCTCTAAACTACCAGTACTAACAAATAAAGAAAAAGATGAACTATTTATCAAGATAAAACAAGGAGATGAAGAAGCAAGAGCAGAGTTTATAAGAGGAAACTTAAGATTAGTATTAAGTGTAATACAAAGGTTTTATGGTAGAGGCGAAAATGCAGATGATTTGTTCCAAATAGGATGTATAGGTTTAATAAAATCGATTGATAATTTTGATTTAAGTCAAGGCGTACAGTTTTCAACATATGCTGTACCAATGATAATAGGAGAGATAAGGAGATATTTAAGAGATAATAATAGTATTAGAGTAAGTAGGTCAGTACGAGATTTAGCATATAAAGCAATACAATATAAAGATAGATTTAATAAAGAAAAGGGAAGGGAACCAACAATTGAAGAAATTGCTAAAGAATTAGGAGTAGAAAGAGAAGAAATTGCATTTAGTTTTGATGCTATACAAGATCCAGTATCGTTACAAGAACCTATATATAATGATGGGTCTGAAAGTATATTTATAATGGACCAAGTAAAAGATACAAAAAACAGTGATGAGAATTGGGCCGATAATATGACAATTGCAGAAGCTCTTAAAAGATTAAATGAAAAAGAAAAGAAAATTATAAAAAAAAGATATTTTGATGGAAGAACACAAATGGAAGTTGCTGATGAAATTGGAATTTCTCAAGCTCAAGTTTCAAGACTAGAAAAAAGTGCACTTGAAAATATAAAAAAATATTATAAATAAAAGAAAGGAGTTTACAACAACAGTAAACTCCTTAAAAAATTTATTCAACTGTAACTGATTTTGCAAGATTTCTTGGTTTATCAACATCTAATCCTTTTTCTTTTGAAATAAAATAAGAAAGTAATTGTAAAGGAACAATTGATAAGATAGGTGATAGTAAAACATTAGTATCAGGAACAGTAATAATTGTATCGATATTATTACTTGGCAATTCTTGATTTGTAACAACCAAAGTTTTTGCACCACGGGTAATAACCTCTTGAATATTACTAATAGTTTTTTCAACTAAGTTTTTATCTGTTATAATACTAATAACAGTAATACCATTTTCAATTAAAGCAATTGGACCATGTTTTAATTCACCAGCAGCATATGCTTCAGAATGAATATATGAAATTTCTTTTAATTTCAAAGAACCTTCTAAAGCAGTATTGTAATCCACACCTCTACCTAAGAAAAATACATCTTTTTCTTGATAAATATTTTTTGCAAAATCTTCTATTCTATTAGCAGATTTTAGTGCTATTTCAATTTTTGATGGGAGAGCTGAAATTTCTGACTTTATATCTTTTAATTCGAAAATTGAAGTACTTTCTAAAATTTCTGCAAAGTATACAGCTAAAATATTAAGTAAAACAACTTGAGCAGTATATGCTTTAGTTGAAGCAACAGCAATTTCTGGACCTGCATGAGTATAAATACAATAATCAGCCTCTCTTGTAATTGAACTTCCAATAACATTTGAAATTGCTAAAGTTGTAGCACCTTTAGATTTTGCAAGTTTTAATGCAGCAATAGTATCAGCTGTTTCACCTGATTGAGAGATAAAAATACATAAAGTGTTTTTATCAATAATAGGGTTTCTGTATCTAAATTCAGATGCAATATCAACAGTAACGGGTATATTACAAAGTTTTTCAATTGCAGATTTACCTGAAAGTCCAGCATGCATTGCTGTACCACATGCAACAATATACATTTTGTTTATACTTGATAAAAATTCTTTAGTAAAATTTAAATCATCAAAATTACAAGGTTCGTTTTCAGGTAGACGAGAACCTATTGTTTCTCTAACAGAGTTAGGTTGCTCATAAATTTCTTTTAACATATAATCTTCATAGCCATTTTTATCAGCACTACTTGCACTCCAATCAATAGTTTTTATAGGTTTAACAATTTTATTTAAATTAATATCATAAAAATCAACTGTATCTCTAGAAAGAACAGCGAATTCATAATCATTTAAAAGGTAAAAATCTCTAGTAAATGATAAAATTGCAGGGATATCAGAGGAAATGTAATTTTCTCCATCACCTTTACCAATAACAAGTGGGCTATCTTTTCTAATAACAATCATATTATTAGGCATAAAGCTTGAAATCACTTGAATAGCAAAACTACCTTTTAAATCCATACACGCTTTTTGAACTGCACGCAAAACTTTTGAATCATCATTTTTTGTATCTTTTGAATAATAATAATGTATAAGATTTGGTATAACTTCTGTATCTGTTTGAGAACGGAAAGTATAGCCATTATCAATTAAAAATTTTCTTAGGTCATTATAATTTTCAATAATTCCATTATGAACAACAGAAAAATTATTACTATTATCTAAATGAGGATGAGAATTTTCTTTAGATGGTTTTCCATGTGTTGCCCATCTTGTATGAGCAATACCAATAGTTCCTGTTAAATCATCAATTCCATCTAAATTATATAGATTTTTAACTCTTCCTTTGTCTTTCATAATAGATAATCCATTTTTTTCAACAGTAGAAATTCCTGCTGAATCATATCCTCTATATTCTAGTCTTAAAAGACCATTAATTAATATAGGACTTGCTTTTTTATGTCCTATATATCCAATAATTCCACACATAGTGAATCCTCCTTAATAAAAAATTGTGGAATTGAAATATACTGCTTATGTATTAATGTCTGTTATAGCATTACTGCTAATTTTTGTTTAATACTATGGATTAAGCAATCCACTAGAGCATCCGCCGAAAATTCGATAACTCTAGACCTCGTCAACACAAATTTTAATGTGCTCTGGCGCTTGAATATTTTTAAATATAATACTCCTTTCTATGAATTTTGTATATTTCAATTTACTTTAATATATTATAGCAAAATGTAAAAAGTTACAAGAGTTTTTGTGGTATTTAAAAATTTTTTAAAAATTGTATGAAACAAAATAAAAATTGCTCCGTCCCTTGAGCAATTTTAATAATTATTAATTTAGTCATGAGTTAAATATAATAGCAATCAAAAAAATTAGTGCTATTATATAAAAAAACTACTAATAAGACTTAAAGCGTCTTTTTCGCCTGTTATAGCTTCTTTGATTCCTAGAATAGTGTAAATTACTCCTAAGGCTAGAAAAAATACAAAAAAGATTATTATTATAGCCATATTGAAATTCTCCTATGATAATTAAATACATGGGACGTCAACAAGTTTACAAAACAATTATACCATATTTATGTGAAACTGTATATACTTATGAAAGAATATCGCCAAATTCACTGATAATTACAGCACTAAGAACTGGACAGACGCCAGGAATTGTAGTAATTGGAAAATTAATCTTTTCCATTAGCTCTTTAATTTTGGTTTCACATTCTTTAACTTGATTATCAATAAATTTAATTTGTTCAATATCAAATGGAGACGAAAAATCTAAAAGTAATTGCTTAGAGGTAGTTCCAAAAGTGTTAGAAAATATAGTTTTATACTCAGGAAATATTTGGTCAAGAACACAAATGACTTTACGTTTTAAATCACCAGCAGATTGAATAAGACAGTTTCTCATACGTCAAATATTTCTAAGAGAATATAAATCCTCATTTACGCCAACCATCAGTTTGAATAGGATTGATGACATGAATACAATGAAAATCGTAATCATAAAGAAAAGAATAAATAGAAAGCCAATAATGACCAGTAGCTTCCATGCCTACGGTAACATCAGCAAATAAGAACAGCAAATTCATAATCATTTAAAAGGTAAAAATCTCTAGTAAATGATAGGATTGCAGGAATATCAGAAGAAATATAATTTTCTCCATCACCTTTACCAATAACAGGCGGACTATCTTTTCTAATAACAATCATATTATCAGGCATAAAGCTTGAAATCACTTGAATAGCAAAACTACCTTTTAAATCCATACACGCTTTTTTAACTGCACGCAAAACTTTTAAATCATCAATTCCATCTAAATTGTATAGATTTTTAACTCTTCCTTTATCTTTCATAATAGATAAACCATTTTTTTCAACAGTAGAAATTCCTGCTGAATCATAACCTCAATATATTATAACAAAATGTAAAAAGCTACAGGTGTTTTTTGGGGATTTAAAAATTTTTTATAAATTGTATAAAACAAAATAAAATTGCTCCGTCCCTTGAGCAATTTTAATAATTATTACATATTTGATAGAATAGCTTTAAAAAAAATTAATGCTAGACTAATACATACTATACGCAAAACATCATCTATGCCGAAATCACAAGGACCTGCATACTTATCCTTAAAAGGCATAAAAATTCCTAATGCTAAAAAAAATATGCACAAAATTATATAAATAGCCATATTTTGATCCTCCATAGATTAGTAAAAGTATGGGACGTCAACAAGTTTGCTTAATTATTATATTAAATTAATGGGAAATTGTAAATACTTATATTGAAATAATGCAACAATATATAAAGCTATTGCAAAAAGAGTAAAAATAGTTTATCATAATAGAGTAAAGAAGAGATGAACGAAAGGAGGAAAATAAATGTTTAACATAGAAGAACAACTAAAAATGTTACCCAACAAACCAGGTGTATATATTATGCATGATGCAGAAGACAAGATAATATATGTAGGAAAAGCAGTAAATTTAAAAAACAGAGTAAGATCATATTTTAGAAAAACAGACAAAACTGAAAGAATAAAAAGAATGGTATCATTAATAGATCATTTTGAATATATAGTAGTTGATAATGAAGCAGAAGCATTAATATTAGAATGCAATTTAATAAAAAAGAATAGACCAAAGTTTAATGTATTACTAAAAGATGATAAAACATATCCATATATAAAAATAGATGTAAAATCAGATTATCCTAATGTTGTAATAACAAGAAGAATTGTAAATGATGGTTCTAAATATTTTGGCCCATATGCAAATCCGGGTGCAGCAAAAGAAATGCTAGATTTTATAAGGCAAAAATACAAAATAAGACAATGTAAAAACTTTAGATCAGAAACAAGAGCATGCTTAAACTATCATATAAATAGATGTTTAGGACCATGTATGGGATATGTATCTAAAGAAGATTATAGAAAACAAATAGATGAGATAATAGATATATTAGATGGAAAAGTAAGTAAAGTATTAAAAGACTTACAAAATCAAATGATAGAAGAAGCAAATAATATGAATTATGAAAAAGCGGCATATATAAGAGATAGGATGTTAGCGATAGAAAGAGTAAATGAAAAACAAAAAGTTTCAAACATAACAGAAAACAATATAGACGTAATAGGGATTGCTAAATCAGAAATAGAAGTATGTGTAGAAATCTTTTTTGTACGTGGAAGCAAAATGGTAGGAAGGGAACATTATTTTTTCCAAGACTTAAAAGAAATGGAAGATAAAGAAATAATATCAGGATTTATAAAGCAATATTATATGGATGCACAAAATCTTCCCAATAAAATAATGGTAAGAGAAGAATTAGAAGATAAAAATGCAATAGAAGAATGGTTAAGTAAAGAAGCGGGAAGAAAAGTAGAAATTAAATCTCCTAAAAAAGGTGAAAAACTACGTTTTGTTGAAATGGCAGACAATAATGCAAAAATTACATTAGATAATAAAGAAAGAGATAAAAGTGAAATTTTAGTAGAATTAAAAGAAGTGCTTGGTTTAGACAAGTTACCAAGAAAAATAGAAACATATGATATTTCAAACATATCAGGAGAATATATAGTTGCAGGAATGTGTGTAATGGTAGATGGTGTAATAAAAAGAAACATGTCAAGAAGATTTAAAATAAAAACAGTATATGGTCAAGATGACCCAAGATGTATGGAAGAAGTTATCACAAGAAGATTAAAACATTCAATAAATACAGATTCTAGTGGATTTGGAAAACTACCAGATGTGATTTTTGCAGATGGAGGTATTACACAAATAAGAGCAACCAAAACTGCAATAGCAAAATATGAATTAAATATTCCTGTTTTTGGTATGGTAAAGAATGATAAACATCAAACTAGGGCGTTGATGAATGAAAATAGAGTTGAATTACCAATTTCAGAAAACTTAAAAAATTTAATAACAAAATTTCAAGATGAAGTACATGACACAGCAATTTCATATCATAGAAAACTTAGAGATAGTGATATCACTAAATCAGAGCTGGACGAAATAGAAGGGATTGGTGAATTAAAGAAAAAGGCATTATTAAAACATTTTGGAAGTGTTGAAAAAATAAAAAATTCTAGTATTGAAGAATTGACTAAAATAAGTGGAATTAATGAAAGTTTAGCACAAAGGATATTAAATTTTACCAATAGGGACACTCATTAATGGTAAAAAAATTTACCAGTGGGGACACCACTTACATATATTTTATAATATAATTTGTAGATTATTGCGATGAAAATCATTGTTTTTTTAGAATACTATAAAAAATCTCACATATAAATATTATTATGGACATGTTGTAAATTAAGTAGCTATAATTAATATTAAAAGCGCGAGTTGCTTTTTGGGGAGGTTTTTATATGAAATTTTTTAGAAAACACAAAATGCTTTCATTTGCAGTAATATCTTTTTTGATTCTTACTGGAGCTAATTTTTTTATGATTTATGAAATTGTAAAAATGGTACAGTATGTAAAAATATAATAAAAGAAGCCATATTTGATTTGAGACAAATGTGGTTTCTTTTATATGTATAAAATTATAACAATTTTAATGGACTTTCATATAATAAATATAAATTATTTGATTGGGAGGATGAGTATGAAAGGTCTAGCATTATCAGGAGGAGGAATAAAAGCAGCAGCACATATAGGAGCGTTAAAAGCATTTGAAGAAGAAAATATAAAATTTGACTCTGTATCAGGGGCTTCATCAGGAAGCATAATTGCTACAATGTATGCATTAGGATATAGCAGTGATGAGATGTGGAAATTATTTAAGAAAAATTTCAAAAAGATAAGATATGCTGAATGGAAACAAATAATAAAAATGATATTAGGATTGATAGTTACAAGAAAAATAATTATTGATGGATTAAATAGTGGAAAAATTATTGAAAAAATTATAGATGAAATATGTTTAAAAAAATCGATATATAATATAAATGAAATTGAAATGCCACTTTTAATTTCGATGGTAGATTTACAAAATGGAACAGTATATATAGCTTCATCAAAGGAAAATAGAGGTAGTTTGTTAGATAATACTAAATATATAAGTGATATGCCAATAGGAAAAGCTGTTAGGGCAAGTTGTAGTTTTCCAGTTGTATTTTCACCTTGTAAATATAATGGAATACAATTAATAGACGGTGGAACAAGAGAAAATTTACCATGGAAGGGGCTAAAAGAAATTGGGGCAGATGACGTATGGGGAGTTACTTTTAATACAATATTTAAAGAAAAGGATTGTTGTCAAAATATTATAGATGTTGCTTCAAGAGCAATGGAATTACAAGGAAGAGAATTATCAGTATATGAAAAAGCAGGAATAGATAAGCTGATAACAATAAATACTAATAAAGTTCCGTTGCTTAATTCTAGTAATATAAATATATTGTATAAAAAAGGATATGAAGAGACAAAAAAGCAATTAAGGTTAATCGGATTTAGAAAGAATATGTAATAAAATTCGTTTTTTTTAGAACAATTTTATAAAATCTACATATTATATATAGGAGGAAACAAAAAATGGGAGATAAAGGGTTAGATTTTAAACATAAAGAAGTAATAAATGTATATGACGGAAAAAGATTAGGTTTTGTTCAGGATGTATGTGCAGATTTAGACACTGGAAAAATAACATCTATAATTGTACCAGGTGGAACAAATAGGCTAATGAATTTATTTTCTAATAGTAATGACATTATAATTCCATGGGAACAAATAAAGTGTATAGGAGATGATTTGATTTTGGTAGAAATTTAAAACTATTACATTGAGCAGGTATTGAAAATGTGAAAAAATACATATAAAAAGGTATTGACACAGACGAAGAAAGATGTTAATATTTTTAGAGACTAAGCAAGAAAAGAGGTCAATAAAAACAAAAATAAAAAACTTTTAAAAATTTCAAAAAAAGTGTTGACAATTTTCGACATGCGTGGTAATATATATCAAGACCAA
>QWCV01003900.1_pt1 | contig 10367 bp, 7 predicted proteins | sample 1972621 | NCBI WGS metagenome assembly QWCV01 (sample SAMN09866699, study PRJNA288562) | Human gut metagenome isolate pre2_stool, whole genome shotgun sequencing... | isolation source: gut | host: Homo sapiens | place: USA: California
TTATAATCCTTATTTGGATCATGCTTTTTCAACAGATCACGGTTCATCTGTCCGGAATACAGATAGGCCACCAGCCTGCCATCCTGCAGGAATGGATCGGACGCATCCGGCTGGGCATTATGAATGGTATTTGTCCCCGCAACAATCCCTGTGATCCGGCAATCCATCCCCCATACCTTTTCCACCAGATGGGAAAGCGCGAGCGCACCGCTTCCCGCCCAGCCAATATCAACCGCTGCTACGTTTTTACATCCATACAGAATCTCCCGGTAATACTTTTCTGCTGCGACCTGCTGTTCCTCATAATGTGTCATCACCCGCTCCCATTTTGCCTCAATAAACCGTCGGAGCAGATATGCATTTTTGTCTGTCAGCTCATCCTCTGCCCGCAAATCAATAAATTTCTGCTTTCTGCCGGCACCCGATTTTCGTTCCCATACATCCCATATTTCCTGCCAGTCTGAAAGTTCCGGAAGCAATTGTTCCAATTCCATGGAACGCAGAGCCTCCCCTATCGTAACCTTTTGATTGACCTTGTGATAAATGAATCTCCGGAAAAAATCGTGCTTATCCTCATCTGCCATCAGTTTTGTGGCCGCTTTCCGTGACCAGTAGACATATACCGTCCGGTCATCGGGATATAATTTCTGGTAAACTCTGCGGAGAATATCTCCATCCCGCGCCAGAAACAGTAACTGATCGAGATAATGCTGCTCATAATATTCATGAATAAAATGGCAATACCCCACAACAAACAATCCACCATACACATATCCATATTCGTAATCTATACTGAATTTTTCTGATCCATTGTACAAATGATTGGATACCAGCCCCCGGTATGCCCCGCCGATCATCGATGACATATCCATCGGACGGTACAGTAACACATTTTTATTTACATTCTGATAGGGCAGAATATCCAGCCCGCTCGCCTTTGCCATTTTCTGATCACTGTGTGGATTGTCACCGATATGTACAATACGCGCACCGGAAAAATCGCGGATCACACGGTGGAACAGATCTCCACCGGCTTTATTCTCTCCATACTCATTGGAGATGTAAATACGCTCCGCTCCCGTATATCCGGCTTTCTGCAGTATTCTCTCAATACAGGAGTGTGGAAGATACATGTCCGAAACAATGATCATGCGCTTTTCCAGTTCTTGCAGACGTTTCCATACCTGCAGCATATACGGATTTGCATAACAGAGTTTTTCCTCGGTCTCACACTCCAGCCGCATTCCTTCTTCTGCATTCAGGCCGGTATCTTCCTCCAGATTTTCCCATATATCCTGTAACGACACTTCCGTATGTCCGTTTTTTTGTCTGCATTTCATCCGGGCATCCCATTCTGCCCACACACGTAAATTCTTAAAATCGAGGAAATCAAATTTTTCTCCAATCAGATAAAACACATCTGTCGGAGAAGAAAACGGGCGAAAAATCAATGTATCAAAAATATCAAATGAGATCACATCGTAATCTTTGATTTTTCTGACAAAATCCTCTACAGAAAGAATCCCTGCATCTTTCTGGTGTCCTTCGGATTCACTGGTTTTTATCATCAATTTGCGTTTTTCATATATTTCCATCTCTGGAATTCTTCCGAGAAATCTACAGAACAATACATAATATGCGAAATTTATCCACAACAAATATGCCCAGGAAAACATTCTGCGCATACCGGTTGCATCATCATGTATCTTATGATACCGGTATGAAATTCCCGGATGCCTGTTTACCAGAAAACTGTATACTTCACTTCTCATATCTTAAAAACCTTTTTGTAACTTACCTGCTTCTATATCTTTAATTTTATAAAACAAATTATTGTATCTACGTTACTCGTATGTTATGATACATATACCTATTTGTTATTCTGTTTTTCTTTTTTCAGTATTATAAAAACAACAATCTTTTTATTTTTCCAAATATTATACACACAACAGTATAGGAGGATATTACATGGCCAATACACGCCATACTTACCATCTTCACTCGAAAGAGATTGAAGAAATTATTCGTAACAACGGGCTGCCTGAAGAAATTTCCACGGAAACGCAACTTTGGGATTTAATTATAAAAAAAGCAACTTACAGTTCTCCCAAACTCCTGTTTCCGCTCATCTATGAGATCTATGGGAAAAAATATCCCGAAGATTCCTCTGTTGTTCCACTTTCCACAGAGTATTCTGTAGAACGCTCGGATACAAAAGAAATTTCGACCATTAAGGCTGACCTCACATTCTGTGTAAACGAATCAGATATTTACCACTTTGAATGTGAAATTACATACAATGGGCTTATCACAATCCGTATGTTTGAGTATGATGTTCATGCGTCCCTGAATTACCGGTCCGACACCAAAAATCCACAGCTTCTGCTCAAATTTCCGAACTCTGCCGTTCTTTTCCTGCAGGGGACGAAAAAGATCCCTGATTACCTGAGCTGTCTGATCCGGTTTCAGGATGGCAGTACTCATGAATACCGCGTTCCAACCGTAAAGGTGCAGTCCTTTACCCTTGAAGAAATCAAAAAGAAACATTTGTGTATGCTCATCCCGTTTCTTCCAATCCGGTTCCGCCGTCACATCCCTTCTGACCGCAAGATGCAGTCGGCAAAATCCCCTGATAAACGACATGATCTTGAGAAAAAAGTACAGAAATCCAAAGAAGAATTGACTTCTTTTCTGCAGGAAACTATACTTATCTTAGATCAGGAAATTGCAGAGGGATTTTTAACGGAAACTGACAAAAAACTTATTTTAATGCTTTTGCAAAAGTCCATGCTCCGCATTTCTTACCGTAACAGAAATTTATGTCAGGAGGTGTATAATATGACAGAACCTGTACTGAAACTTCCAACTGATGAATTATTCGAGGTTATCCATGAACGCGATGCACTGAAAAGAGCCTGTTCCAAAAAGGATTCCGAGATTGCTGACCGGGATGCCCGACTTGCTGACCAGGATGCCAAACTTGCTGACCAGGATGCCAAACTTGCTGAATATAGACGCAGATACGGAGATCTGTAAATAATACAGCATTTCACACAACTGCTCCGATTAACCGGAGCAGTTGTTTTTGTGTACCATGAATTTCTTTTTCGCCCGGTGCTCCACAAGCCGCCAGCATATCGCATTCTTTACCTTGCAGCTTTTTGCCTTCTGCAGTTTTTTGTGATACTTCCCCGCATCAATCCGCTTCAACCACCCCATGCCTTTCAGGAAATCATTCATTGCAAGGATGACATAATACTCCGAAAGCCAGTCACCTTTTACATGAAACGCCGTCATCTTATCCTTCCACTGCTGCAAAAGCTGCAAAGGCTCCGGCAAAAAACCATAGAGCTGATTCACAAACAGCGGGTTTCGCGTGTCATAATACTGCATGAGAGGTGTCATCCGCTTGTCGTATGTTTCATGCCACACCTGCACTCCTTCAATAATGATTGGCTTTTTTCCGCATCGCAGACCATATTCCACATCATCACAGTGAATGAAAAACGGAAGTACATCATTTTCCTGTACAAATGCATATGGAAAACAGCAAAACCACCAACCGCCGTAATCCGTATCCGCGTCGTAGATCACTCTGCCCTGTGTGTATGCCGTCTCCCGGACATCGCGCATGAACTCCACATGCGAAACCATTCCCCGGTTCCACTTCTCCGCCGCCGTGTACTGGATATATGGATCATCCATGCAAAACATGCGTCCTGCTACCGGGCGGTCCCTGTCCGCCTCCCCGGCCCCGGATAAAAAATCAAACAGCAGATAAAAGCTGCTGATGTCAAAGGCAACATCATCATCCATAAAAATCACATGGGTAAATCCCTCATTTCGTTTACGGATCTCCTCAATTCCTCTCTGAAATCCACCGGAGCCTCCGGTATTCCTGTTATAAATACAATGCACATACGGACTCTCCGGCAATTGCAGACTGCTGCCATTGTCCACCACAAAAATATGAAGCCTTCCGTAATACTGCGGGTTGTCCGGATTGAAAAAATCCGATGCCTGCAAAAGTGACAGATTTCTGTGAATAAATTCTTCACGCTGGAATGTGCAGATATTCAATGCAATTTTCACTTCGTTTTTCATGATCACTGCCTCTTAAACTTTTTCAATGTTTCTATTGATTATTTTTGCAGATTCCTGCACTTTTAATCAATACAATTGATTTCTGGCACATTCCAGAGCACTTGCAATCACCGCATCCATATCATAATATTTGTATTCCCCTAAGCGGCCTCCAAAAATGATATTTTCCTCTTTCTCTGCCAGCGCTTTATACTTTTGGTAAAGTTCCCCGTTCTTCTCATCATTGACCGGGTAATATGGTTCATCTCCCGGCTTCCACTCCGAAGAATATTCCTTACTGATAATGGTCTTTGGCAGATCATTTCCCTCTTCATCTTTTCCGAACTCAAACCATTTGTGTTCAATGATCCTTGTCCACGGTGTTTCTTTATCTGTATAATTGACCGCTGCATTTCCCTGAAAGTTCGGCACATCAAGAATCTCATTTTCAAAACGTACCGAACGGTATTCCAGATTTCCCAATGCATAGTCAAAATAGGCATCGATGGCTCCGGTATAAACAACTTTTTCCGCCATCGCATTCCATTCTGCCTTATCTTCCAGATAGTCCTCGTTTAACCGGACTTCAATACCTTCCAGCAAATTCTCTACCAGTTTTGTGTAACCACCGATCGGAATTCCCTGATACAATGCGTTGAAATAATTATTATCAAATGTAAGCCGAACCGGAAGACGCCTGATAATGAATGCCGGAAGCTCTTTGCAGTCACGCCCCCACTGTTTTTCGGTATAGCCTTTCACCAGTTTTTCGTAGATATCACGCCCCACAAGGGAAATTGCCTGTTCTTCCAGATTTTGCGGTTCTCCGGTGATTTCCTTCTTCTGCTCCTCAATTTTGGCAGCCGCCTCCTCCGGTGTGACTACACCCCACATCTTGTTGAAGGTATACATATTAAAAGGCATGGAATACAATTCCCCTTTGTAGTTTGCAACCGGTGAATTCGTAAAACGGTTGAACGTTGCAAAACGGTTTACATAATTCCATACCTCTGTGTTGTTTGTATGGAAAATATGGGCACCGTATTTGTGGAAATTGATGCCCTCTACTTTTTCTGTGTAAACATTTCCGGCAATGTTTGGGCGCTTATCTATTACAAGCACTTTCTTTCCGGCATCGGCTGCCTGTCTGGCAAATACAGAGCCAAATAATCCGGAACCTATAATTAAATAGTCATACATTTTAATTCTCCTTTTTGAGATCCCAATAAAATGTCAATTATGTAACTGTTATCTTCTCCCTCTTATGCGCTATACTAAGTCGATCCCAATATCTACATCCTGTCCTTCTTATCAATAAGATTGCGTAATAAACTGTCCTTCCGAATATACCTGATAAAAACTCTGAAAACACCTTTTTAATCTTAAATCCTCCTTTAAATCACTCTTCATGAACTCCCCATATGTGCCATCATGTGTCAAAATAACAGTAATAATATAATGATCTCCAAAATAAAGGCATTTTTGCAAAACAAACCATGGTTGTCCATTATTTTTTTCACGGTCACTCACAATTGAATTTATAAACTCTTTTTTTCCTGCGAAAAAAGAGGCAGAAAAATATACTCCTTTTTCACTCTCAATATACCGCCATTGATCCTGTGTTTTCTTCTCTAGTTTGCAATCATATTCCGTACACAAAGAAATGCACACCGCATTGTATATATCTTCTACATAATTCCATTTTTCATCTTCGGATTGATAATTATCCATATTCAAAAAATACGACTCGATAGGAAACGCTAATACACGAATATAATTTCCTTTATTCCGCTCATCCAGACTGATATAAAACTCACTATCACACTTCTGAAAAGCTGTAGTACTATTATCATGCCGTATCAGTCCATCATAATTTCCATATACATATTGATTGTTGAACACTTTTTCCTCATTTGCACTTGTAATATTACTATTTTTTTCGGTTCCACTCTTCTTACCATAAATCAGCGCAAAAATACTAGCCACTATAACTATCACTATCAGTATCAAAAGAACTATCACTATTACAAGTATTCCCTTTAGATTACTTAGGTGATAATTCTCAATTTTTACGTCACCGTTTTCTGCCTCAATGTTCATTACATCTTTTTCTTTATGTATACTATTTCCAGTTACCGATACTGTAGTTTTTTTCTGATCCGAAAAAAGATCTTTTACCCATTTTAAAACCTTCATAGACCTCCTTTCTTACATGAGTTATTTTTTTAAATTATTTCTAATAAAAAATTAACCTTGTAATTTTCTAACCTGTTCTTCAAGTTTCTCAATTCTTCTTAGTAAACTATAAACCGTTTCTTCACTTGGAATAGTTTCTTTTTCAAACGCTTTTTTTAACCATTCTTTTGCTCTGAGAATCTCCTGTTCTAATTTACTTCTAACTTGTTTATAATCAATTTCTATAACTGCATTTATCCTATCATAATCAAACGGTTGCGTAACAACCCTGTTTTGTGTCCCCAATTTTTCAGCCACAGTCAGAAACCGATCTATTCCCCTTTTTTTATTTCCCAGTGCAAAATAATTTTTTTCATAAATAATTCCCATGCAAGTCCCATGATGAGAATCGGTAATCAAAAAATCACATTTTTTTACCAGCAAAACAAACTCTTCAATAGCAGGCTTTTCAACAAGTTGTCCTATATGCCAACAATCTTTATTTATGTTATATTCCTTCATTCCCAAAACAGATAATATTGTAAGCTTATTTTTTTCAGCAATATATTTAACAAATTTCTTTTTTTCTTCATCGGGATCTAAGATGTAACATAATAAATAATGTTCTGGTAATTCGTTTTCCTTTTCGGAATCAACTAATTGATCAAAAATCGTTTTTCCCTCCCAAAATATAGGATCAATAATCTGTTCTGCATTAATTCCAAAAGCTTTATGACATATCTCTACACCACTTTCTTCACGCACACTGATTGCGTCGAATTGTTTAAGATAATCCCGTGCCGTATATCTCATTTTTAAATCAGTATTAAAATGACTTGCACCAAACGATGTTGCACAGGCAATCTTCTTTTTTTCTTTGTCTACAAAATCCAAGAAAAAAGAATATCCGACTAACTTAGTTGTAGACTCTGTCCACATTTGATCTGATCCCAACAAAAATGAATCACAAAACCGATTCATTTCATTTAAATGTTTATAGTCTCTTTTATTAGCAATCTTAAAATGCTTGGACATAAATTTCTCAACAATTTTTGTATCGGAATCCCAGTCTTTCCCATTTAGCTGTGGAACTGGTATAAAAATAATACTTTTTCCAGTTTTTTCTATACTTTTTGCCAAAACATAATATGTTAATGCACTTCCATAATTAGAAGCAAACCACCACCCAACAATACCAACATCCCATCGCAATCCGCGTCCATACCATAATGCTTTATGATACCCATCTTTATCTAAATGCGAGAAAAAAAATCTTCTTGATAAATGTTGTTTTTGTGGGTAATTCAAGCTTCCATTATATTTTCTAATTCCTTCTAAATCAATTTTCTCACTCAATTCCATTTCAGATTTAAGGGCTTCATAAATACTTTTTCCTTTATCTGAATTTACCAGTATCAGTGATGTTCCCAACTGATCATTGTAAGCTTTATTAATTCTTCCAACTTGCCAAGCATCACCCATGGTAAAATCAGCACATCTTTTTTCCTTCGTGTATGGGCATATACTACAATTTTCTCTTGTTATAACACCCTCTAAAAAACCTTTGTACCAATAACTATCCTCATGATTCTTTCGAATAATATTTCCATTTTCTAAATATGCAGTAGCCGTTGTCGACCATTTAAAAACAGATTTATCTCTAAAGTCAAGCTTTTTTACCGTCTGCCCTTTTGTAAATTCCAAAAGCCATGATTGATATGCCGCAACAGAATTTGCTCCATGACAGATAAAATCACATGTGATCAACTTTTCATAGTTTTTTCCAAGATAACTTATCAGACCAGCGATTTCACATGGTGTTCCTGTATATAAAACATAATTTCCATTTTCCAAATAATTTCTGGCAGATTGAAAAGCCTCTCTTGTTTCACAAAAAACATACTTTGATCCCCGCATAAAAGCAACTTCTGTCATTGTCTTTGCACATGCCGTATAAACTCCATCAAAATTATCAGTATAAACAGCACCAAATACCACACCTGAACGGTCTATAACATATTGAGCAATAATCGAAAAAAAACCGCCCGAAGAACTTGCCATTCTTACTTCCTTATTTTTGTTCCACACCACATATGTATCAGGTGAATCATATAAATTTACAGGATTTATAACCTGGCAAACCGACTTACACTTACCACAATTAATACAATTTTCATTTATAATTGGGTACATAAACCCGTTTTGATCATACTGCATAACGACAGCATGTGCAGGACATATATTTTCACATGCCCCACATGCAGTACATAAATTCATATTTATACATTTTATGCTATTTTCTTCCATAATCTTTTACAAACACTCTCTCAAATCCAGAATATCTTCTGCATTTATTATTAAGTTGTTTGTCCTTTCTTCTAGCTTTCTTTTTGATAATTTAGGATAACGGATATTACAATTAATTATTGCATCACAATTCGGATAATTCACTGTATTATATGGAAGTCTCGGAATTCTTCTCGGTTCCTTAACATCCTCTACAATATAATCAATTACAATTCCCAACTGATCAGCATAGTTAATTAACAGATCTGTTGCATAAGAATAATAGTACAATATAACGTGCTTAATATTTCTTTCTCTTAGCCTCTGCGCCAATTCTTCTACTTTTTTATTATTACTTAAAGTTTTATATGCCCTTATAACCCTTTTTCTTTCTCTTGCTTGTTTTTCTAATTCATTGTTTATTTGAACCATTTTATTTACAGATAAATTTTTTTCTATTTTTTCAATTATCTCAGGTTCTTTTTGCTTAATAATACGATATATATCTTCTAAATACGAGTAGCTATATCCATGAAATTTTATCTCATGAACCAAATACTGAAGTGCATCGTTTCTTCTTGCCTTATAATCATCAATATCATATACGTTCTTATATTCATCCAACAGATCCAAGGCATCAATTGTCAATAAATTTCTCATACATTTTACACATACACCGCAATTAAAATCTTGATTTAAACAAGAAAACAAATGTTTTTTTGTAAGAGGATGTTTTGAAATATACTTGAATTTTTCAAACCGGGTTTTTGCACCTCCCGCAGAATAAAAAAATGTCGGGCCATGGCTTATGCAATGTAAGCTAAGCAAATCTGCATACGAAACATCTCTTCCACTGATTGATTTTACAGAAAAATCTCCATAATCCCCCCCCCGACGAGCTATATAAATATGTACCAATCAATTTCGATATCGTCATTACCATTATTCCCATTGCATATACAATAAACTGGTCTACCGGAATTTTTAAAAGACTTTCCAAATTTGTCGAAAGATTGATTACCGGGAGTTCAAGTTCATCTGCCAACGCTTGCTCTTTTGCATGAAGATTTTTTACAACGAATGCTCTATTTGAACTGTAATAACTTCCACCAAATGCACCCTCGTTAAAATTAAGCAAATGTGTCAAAGATAATTCTTTCGAATATTTCGATTTATAATTTTCAATAATTGTATATAAACAATCAACTCCACATGATACCCCTGTAGCAACCGCTCCTTCATTTGGAATTTCATCATCCGTTATCTCTGCCTGTATATTCGTATTATAAAGTTTCGGATCATATTTTGAGAGTGTTTGAATATATTGTGTATTTAAATTATATAAGAATTTTCCCGAAACTTTATCTTTGCATTTAATATCATGTCCATGACGCATTGCATATGGTAACACTCCCCACAAAAAAGCATCTAACCGATCCGTAACCGCATATTTGTGCCATTCCAACCCTTTAATGCGAACTGCTAATTCAAAATTATTTTCGTCAATCTCAAGCAGACTTGATAAAATTAAATCATCTCCCTCATTTTTGCTTTTTATTTTATTTAAAACAATCATTCAATTTTCTCCTTTTAAATACCTTCCAGTAACATGATTTTCAATTCACCTGAAATATCACCTTTACACTTCTATAATTTTATCAATATCAAGTCGCTTTTTTTTCCCTGTAAAAAATTTTCCCAACTTAAATGCCTTAGATTTTAAAGTTTCCTCTATTTCAAAATTTTCTTGTTCAATTTTTTTCTTTATTAGATTTAAATCACTCTCTGAAGATGTATTGCTTTCTGCCCATTTTTTAAACTCT
>QWCV01003909.1_pt1 | contig 10353 bp, 10 predicted proteins | sample 1972621 | NCBI WGS metagenome assembly QWCV01 (sample SAMN09866699, study PRJNA288562) | Human gut metagenome isolate pre2_stool, whole genome shotgun sequencing... | isolation source: gut | host: Homo sapiens | place: USA: California
TGACTGGCGCGATAATCAACGCAGTACGGGGCAATGCAAGTTTGAAAATAAATGCAAGGCTGCAGTATGAGATGATGGTCAGCAACGACGCATTGATGATTTTGGCATACAGCTCATAGCCGTCCGCCATAACATGGCGGTGGTATGTGCCCGCGAATGTCAAGCACAGCAACCAAATCAGGCTGAACAGAATAAGGAAAAGCCAAAACGGCATCACATCGCCGATGGCATCGAAAGCAGCACCGTTGATTACAAGGCTGACGGTCAACGAAAGCAGCATCACTGCCAAATCGATGGCGATCAGGCTGGCGACGAAGGCGAAACGCCACCGGGGAGTCGATTCAGCCTTGCCGCGCCTATGTCCTTCCTTTTCCGCAGGAAACGGGGTATTGGAAAAAGTCATCGGCTCGAACTGCTTTTGCAGACGCTGATTCTGCATGGACGCGTATGCCTGTCGATGCGCATTGGACGAGACGATATGAATCTCTTGAGTCCTCATACCTTGCTCGCCGTTTGGTGCGCCGGATTCACCGGTATTCACGCCTTGCATGTATCTCTCCCCCCTTCAGCTGCATACGGCAAACAATTTACCACAGCCCCCCCCCCAGAAATTAAGAGGGACCTATGGGGGTACCATTCGCTATATCCAAATCCTTCTCCGGTATGGCTTATTCGCCAGCAGTACCTGTATCTGAGTTGTCGTTACCGCCGTCCGAACCACCATTGCCATTGTCGTTCGAATCGCCATTACCACCGTTACCGCCGGTTGAACCACCGTTGCCGTTCGAATCGCCATTACCACCGTTCGAACCGCCATTATCGTCGTTAGAACCGCCGTTACCGCCGCCGTTCGAACCACCGTTGCCGTTGCCGTTCGAACCGCCATTACCACCGGTTGAACCGCCATTGTTATTGCCGCCGCTCGAACCGCCATCGTTCACACCGTTTCCAGAGCCCGGACCAAATTGCCACGTATACGTGTAGCGTCGGTTCGTAGTGCCGTTACCGGTATTCGAATTAGTGTTTGAATTGGTATTCGACTGGGCATTAGCCGCAGTTTGTTCCGCCACAGACTTGTTCACGCCGTCAGAAGTCGAGGAAATCACCTTCGAAGCGTTCTGCATGGCCGTAACATCGGTGCTTTTGCCATCGAGGAGTTTCTGGGCAGCGTCAATCGCCTTGGCAAGCGCGTCACGTGTCGACTCGTCCGCGACCTGGCCTGCAGAACCGTCAAGCAACGTCTTTGCGTCAGCAATGGCCTTCTGCAATGCGGCAGTCGTCTTATTCACTTCCAAAGCTCGCTTGCTGGCGTCCACAGCTGTGGCTGCTGCGGTAACGGCCTTGGTCTGTTCTTTGATATTGCTGATCTGCCTGCTCATGCTACGGGCGTGCGCACGCAGTGTGGTTTCGGACAGCAACACCGAACATCCGCCGACCGTCTTGAGGTTTTGCGCCTTGGTCACGGCCTGAGTGAGTTGGTCGATTGTGGCGGCATCCGCCACCTGGTTTGCCGCAGTGCCCTGCAGACTGGTTGCCTGTTCGATGGCGTTTTGCAGTTTTTCGTTGGCTTTGGAGTATTTGGATTTCGCCTTCTCACATACCGCCACTGCCGCACGCTGTTCTTTCGAATTGATACGATTGCGTACCACGATGACACCGGCAATAGCAACCGCCATTGCAGCAATCGCAGCGACAATGGCAATAATCTTTCGCTTGTCCGCAGACGGCTCTTTCGGTGCGACCGGAATGGTTTTCAGCGGATCATGTTCCGGATCTTCCGCGGCCAGCTCCTCTAGGTCGGTTATGCCATCCGAAGTGTCAAAGGCCTAAGTCGCTTCGGAGTCCTGTTCATCTGTCGAAGAGACGAGGGGTGGCAAAGTGGCGGTTTCCTCGGCATCGGCTGGTGCAACCGCATCATCGAAATCGATGGTGTCGAGCGGCATACTGGGTATATCCGCGATTGTTGGCGCAGCCGAAACCGGCTGTTCCGTTTGCGCAGGTACGGAGGAAGCGATGGTGCGGAGCTCAGCAAGCGAAGCCTCATCCGCACCATCGGCTTCTTCCGAATCGGTAGGCTGCAATTTGGGGAAGGTCAGCGGAGGAATATCCCAGCTGGTGTCCACCACATCCCGAGATATGTTGGACAAAATACCGTTCATAGACTGGGAATCATCGTTCTCAGTTGCCATACCACCCTCATTCCGTGAAGAAGGAAAACGTCAGATTCTCTTCTTCTTGCCGTTTGCACGATGGCTGCTACGCGGAGCACCATCTTCATAGTAGTAGTAATAGTTGGAGTGGGAGTTGACCTTCTTCGGATCTGCACGGTTGAAGATGAAGCCAAGCACCGGCACCTGCGCGGTGGCGAGCGTGTCGGCCGCTTCCTGCAGGGACTTCTTCTCGCACACGTTGCGGCTGACCACCAGCAGAAGGCCTTTGGCCCAACGGCCGAATACCGCGCCATCGTTGGACACCGTCAACGGAGCGGTATCAATAATCACGTAATCGTATTGGGTGAGCGCCTGCTCCACCATGAGCTTCATGGTTTCGGAACTCAGCAGCACGCCAGCGTTCGCCGGCCTCTTGCCGCCAGGCAGAATGTGCAGGTTCGGCTTCCAGTAGCTCTGCACCACGTCCTTCGGGCCCATCTGTCCCGACAGCACGTGCGCCAGACCGGCAGCACCTTCAATGCCCAAGTGGTGAGCGACGGACGGGTGGCGAAGATCAGCATCGATAAGCAGTACTTTCGCACCATCTTCAGCAAGGGCCACCGCAGTATTAATGGACATGGTGGTCTTGCCTTCGGACGGCTGCGCAGACGTGATGACAAGCAGCTGGCCCACGCCTTCGGTGCGGTCGGTCTGCAGGAAGTCGATATTCGTGTGAATACGGCGGAATTCCTCGGCAATAGCGCCGTTAGGCCGGCTCACCAGCACCGGACGCTTATCATCAAGCGAAGCATCCATCGGAACGGAGCCCAAAGAGGATGCTCGGACGATGCCGCGCACATCGGAAGTCTCTTCGACCTTAGTGTTGAGGAGATCCTTGATGAGTGCGGCGAACACGCCGATGATGATGCCGAGCACCACACCGACAGCCAAATACAGGGCAGTCTTCGGCGAAGACTTAGACGTCGGGACCTGTGCCTTCTGCACGATGGAAAGCTTCACCGGGGACTTATCTCCGGAGTACAGGTCGCTTTCAATGACGTTCTTCAGCGATTCGGCAACGGAATTGGCGATGTCCGCGGCCTGCTTCGGATCTCCATCCACCACGGCAATGTTCACGAATGCGGTGTTGGTCGGATTGGTGACGGTGACCTGGCCGGCAAGATCCGTCACGGTTTCATCCAAGCCAAGATCATCAATAACCGGCTTGAGCACCTTCGAAGTGGTGGCAAGCGTCGGATATGAGGTGATTTGGTTGGAAATGTAGCTGCCACCAGTGGACTGCTGGTTAATGTCGACACCATTTTGAGAAGCATTGTAAGTAGCCATGGTCTGAGCCGTAGCCGTATACTTCGCCGGAGCCAGGAAAGTATATGCGCTCACGCCTGCCACTACCACCACGAATGCGATAATCGCGGTGACCAGATGCTTACGAATGATTTTGAGCAGATCCATCAGAGTGATGCCGTCATCCGCTTCCTCAACTACCCCTTGCGGTGCGGTAGGCTGCTGCACATTAGCGTTCTACAGAAGTCACTGAACTTCCCCATCTCACGTTGACAATATCTTTTCCAAGAATAATTTTCCCCCTCGAACTATTCCTCATCCCTTCATACATTGAACACATTTTTTGGGAACTCAAACAGATGGGCTGTGAAATAAGGAACATTCCCTGTCGATATCGTGCGCGTACGAGACTTATCGGCAATATTCTGTGGCCGATTTTGGCGGCCTATTTCTGGCGACAAGAAAAAGTACCACCGGCCGACCGTGCCAAGTGAACAAGGCCGCCAACACCTGCTGTTAGCCTTTCCTACGCCCAACTTAAGGCGATTTGGGAGAACGACAAGGCAAGCTGGAAGAATACGCTGTCCCGCCAGCAAGGCGTGTACATACGTGTACATAATAACCAATACCGATAATGGGAAACTGTATGTGGGAAGCGCCACCGGAAGGAACGGCATATATCAGCGTTGGAAAAACTACATAGATAATGGCCACGGCGGCAATACAGAACTAAGCAAACTTGTGGAGCAGCAGGAGAAGCGTACGTAGAGACGCATTTCCGTTACACGCTTTTGGAACATTACGATTCCACCGTGCCCAAAAACGTCGTCCTCGCCCGAGAAGCCTATTGGAAGCAGGCACTGGACACCCGCAAACACGGATACAACGATAATTAGGCCTTGCCAGATATAGATACCCCAAGAATTTCCTCAAATCATTGGTAGTGACCGGTACAGGCTTTCATCATCATTCCGCCACGCCCTGAAAGTGACGGAATGTATGTGCCCAGCTCCCCATTTCGCTTATATGTGGCAGATTTCAAGAGATGGAAACTCCCATTTCGCTTATACGCGGCAGATTCCGAGAGATGGAAACTCCTATTTCGCCTATATATGGCAGGTCATAACGGGCAAAAGCCACTTTGGGGGTACATTTTCCACAGTTAAAGGGTATATCTCTGCCGATTACCTGCCACAGATAAGCGAAATGACATTTTCACGCCGCCCAAATCCGCCACTCATAAGGCAGATGACCCTCTTCACCGCCAGTCGAAGCGCCGCCCATTGGAACGTCTCCAGTCAAAACACTCCTCGTCGAAGTGCCGCTCATCGACGCAATCCATAAGAAGCACCGTCAGTCAAAGTGCCATCAGGGTGCTGCCTCAATGAGGCAGCACCCCTAATACACCATCAGTCTCGAGGAATCAGCTCTTTTGGTTGGGGACGAGCATGATCTCGCCGTCGGCAATGCCCTTGAGATGCTGGCCGTAGGGGCTCTTGCCGTAACGATCCGCGGACTCCATGAGCTGGCCGCGCGTGATCCAACCGTTCTCGAACGCGATCTCCTCCACGATCGCGATCGGCAGGCCCTGCGCCCGCCACTGAGCCTCTCGCCTCACCGTCCAAACACCAAACTTGCAGCGGACACCATGCCGCAAGAACCTGCCAAGAGATGAGGGCCCACGGAAGGAAACGACGAATTTTGTTGCACGATTCCGATTTTCGGGGCAAATTTCGAATCGTGCAACATTTAGGGACACAGAACGTGCCGAAGCGGCCGGAAGCATGCGTCCATGGCAAGAAAACGCACCCAAGGCCTAGCAACGTATGCTTTGTCATAAAGCAGAACATACGTAACATCCGGATACCATGAGATATAGGGGGATTAACAATCTTCGCTATAAGGTTTCACGAAAGGCATAGTAATGGCCAGAGATTCTCGGAACTACGAAGCTCCCGGAAAGTTCTCCAATGTTTACAGCTTTCGGCTTGTCTGTATCCAAGTCTGCAACACATCTACATTTTGCAAGCCCATCTCGCAGCATACATAACCAATATAATCAGGGATATCCTTTTCCAAATTTACGAGTAAAGATTCAAGCTGCTGTAGGAATTCCAAATACCGTTTCTTGTCCGTGACCAGCCTCAAATCCTTAACAAGCTGGAATACAGTGATGTTCCTATCATGAGGATGTGCACAATACAATCGCTCATCATGAGCACATATATTTCGAAAATCCTTTATTCTCCGGTATATCTTGTCAAGCTGTATAGAAGTAATCTCTTCCCCATGACGGTGAGAATCCTTATATAAAGCAGTAAAGCTACGCGCAATATTTCCACGGACAACGCTACCCTGCGCCTGGAAAAACCAATAAATCTGACCAATAGTGAGATCATTACACAATACCCAAAGCGGCACTTCCCCCTCATATTCCTCGAGACAATGCCGAAGATATTCTTTCCTATCAGGGAATCTAGGATTTCTGTTTAAAGAGATGATTTTCTCTAACTTTGGAATAAGTAATACAGCTTTGTCGTGCGCTTTGCCTGTTTCCGCATAATTTGCGATATTCAGATAAGGATTTTTCTCATTTGCATTCTCTTTGGTGAATTCGTATGAGCATATTGTCTTCAGAATAGCTTCTGACAACGTAGTCATACGAAACAACAAGAATCGCAAGTTCCTATCAAAAACGAAAAGAGCATACAAGTCATTGAACGACGTGCCGGTAAGATATCGGTCTTCATGTGTTCTTTTTCCGGCTTCTTTATCGAAAAAAGGATCCTTGTACCCGTTAACAACCGAATAATAGCCTTCACGTTCCAAAATCCACGGAGTGCGCATGTCAGTCTGCAGACCACGCCTGTTAAGCTGCTGCACTTGGCTTTCTACTGCCATAAATGGTCTATACATAACGCCTCCCTAATGCACGAAAACCGTTCCCTATCTAGGGAACGGTTTTCGCGAACTAGACAACGCCTAGCTTTATCGCATCTGGTAAATCTACTCATGAATATCAGCAATGTCAATTCAGCGTGTCTCAACAGGATTTCCGTTCTGGAGAAAGCGCAGTGCATCTCACACTAACGGATTCCTGCTATGCAGGCTATTGCAGAGACATTGAAAGATGGAGAGCCGGAACACCCGGAAACAGACCCTGCGTCAGCTCTTTTGGTTGGGGACGAGCATGATCTCACCGTCGGCTATGCCCTTGAGATGCTGGCCGTAGGGGCTCTTGCCGTAACGCTCGGCGGACTCCATGAGCTGGCCGCGCATGATCCAACCGTTCTCGAAAGCGATCTCCTCCACGATCGCGATCGGCAGGCCCTGCGCACGCCACTGAGCCTCTTGCCCCACCGTCCAAACACCAAGCTTATGGCGGACACCATGCCGAGAAAACCTGCCAAGAGATAAAAGATCCCGGAAGGAAACGACGAATTTTGTTGCACGATCCCGATTTTCGGGGCAAATTTCGAATCGTGCGACATTTTTCCTGCCGAAATGCGGTTTTCCCACCTATTCCATACCCCCGAACCGGCTTTTCCGACACTTCCACGCGACTACGGGGGTGTGTGATGTAGCACGATTCCAAAAAACGGCCGAAAAATGGAATCGTGCGACATTTACGGAGTGCAGAACGTGCCGAAACAGACGAAACCATGTGACCATGGCAAGGAAAACGCATTCCAGGTTCCACTTTTCATACATTTCGACGACCCGGGCCTCCCTATCGGGAATAGGGACCAAGAGTCCCGGAAACATCACCATTTCGTATATGTCAGCAAAGAACAACTGACTTTCTACATATTTTGCTTTCAACTGCCCAAACACGCGACTAGACTACTTGAATTCAATATGCTGAAAAGACTTGAATATCTGCACGTAGTCAATGCGCATATTCCCGCACAAGGAGAATGATTCAAAATGACGGAAACCATTGCATCACTTATCGGAGCCATTGTTGGAGCAATCATCACTACATCATTCTGGTTTGTTCAGCACCGCATTGAGCAAAAAGACGTTCTCAATAACGAACGAAGGCAAGACAAAAGAGAACTCGTTAAAAATATCATGCGCAACAGGATGGATCAACGAGCACTCTGCGTTGAACTTAACCAAATTCCGCTTACTTTTTACGATGATCCACAGGCCAAAGAACTTTATAGAAAACTTCTGGAGCCACATGACGTTGCTACAAGGGATACGATTTTGGCAGATCTGGTGAATCATCTGGCTGAAACAATGAATTTCGATGGTGAAATTCGTCCTTCGGATTTCAGCAGAGGACTATACGTCGAATGACATATAACGAAAATAATTCCTGAGCATTATGCGCAAGACTCGAATAATGCCCGTGTCTTACCGCACGTTCCCGATACACTGGTTAGTAGAGCAATATATCACGTTCCTTGGGACCGAACATACGAAAAAACTTTCGCTTAGTTCCCAAGGAAAAATTCGCAGTCCTTTATCGAGGCTAAAGTTCTTTAATTAAATCCCGATAAGCTGATGCTGTAATTGATATTACATACCAAACCCAACCAGCTAAATGAGCAATGAGAAATATCACTAAAGCTGAAAACCACACGGGGAAGATACCCTTTTTATCACACAACCTAAGTGATGAGGCTAGTCCAATTACTAATGTTATGATCAAGGACAAGGCGGATGCATAGACAACTGAATAAAACATCTGGTCAATCATCTCTATAACTGCCGTTTTCTCCATTAGAGGACTAGATGCTTCTGACGCTCGTCTATGTTTTGCATCAGAATATGCCATTCGCAATTGGAAAACAAATATTGCATGAGCAAAAAGCAACCCACCAAGAACTCCAACTCCTGACACAATAATGTCAGCATTGCCCACTTGCATCTTACGTACGAAAGAAAGCACCGAACAACCTATTGGAATCAATAAGACAATAACAATTGCCAGCAAATCAGGGTGACGTTGTTTCCTTCCTTTTGGGACAAGCATATTCAAACATTGTCTAAAAACTCCCATTTCCCCTCACAATATTTGCGAAGTATTCCACCTAAATTTAAGAGAATCTTCTGACCATTCACTTTGTTCATATGCAGTAGACCATTCCAAGCCAAGACACTTATAACGACTCGCTACCAATTCTGCTGCTCTCTGCTGAAAGGCATCATCCCCGAGAGGTAAATCGCCTTTCTCAGTAAGAACTTCTCGGAAAACTGGCGCACCAACTTTGCCGAGTTCTATAGTCTTCGTTCTCCCTTCATGTTCAAGCGTAATAGTGCATTTCTTATCCAACGAATCAGACTCTTTATCTTCAGACTCTTTATCTTCAGACGTTTTGTCTGGCGAATCAGACACTTCAAAAAGCTCAACGACATCAATCTGTCTGTTGAGAATCTTCTTTTTAATCCAAGGTTCGAATTTGTGCTCCCCTTTAGGAGGGGTAAGCGTTTGACTCAAATTTGCAATAATAGGTTTGTCCTCGAGACCAGCGCGATGTGACAAGCTCTTCTTATAAGCAACCACATTAATCTTGACTAAATCGCTGACTTGTGCCCAATCATCAGCCTCATAAATATTGCTTGACTGATACGTATATGAATCATCATATTGTTTCATTGCTGCAACAAAACTATTAAGCAAGAAATAGCCTTTGGAGTCTCCGACTTTTTCAACAGCGAATATAGCCATGGGCGCCGATGGCGGCTGATACATGACCACCCTGCTACTGATAGTCATGGAATCCGTATACGCCTTTGGATATTTCATAGCACCAGTTTCTACATCATAAACTTTTCCATCATCCCCAAATGCGCCAGATTCGATTGTCACACATACAGAACTACCCGCACATTTGACACTGGTAACCCGCATATAAAGATCAGATTCATCACTCTTCAGCCCACTCTCGGGGATGCTCATGATGAACGCATGAAAGTGTTCCAGTAAAGATCGTCCTTGAATGGTGGGGCAACCGGCTTGCTCGCTTGATCTCCGATGCTTTGCTGTCAAACCTTTTAGTTCCAGCGTAGTCTTCTGCATTCACAGTCCCCTTTGCCGAAAAAGAACGATGATATTACTTATCATTCTATGACTTTAACAAGATACACTTTTGACGTTTCAGAAAACTAAACGCACATTATTTCAATATTTCTTAAGCGATTTCCTCATAATTTTAGCGATACAGGTTATTGGTTCTCAGCGGAAATTACACCGTATAGCCGTTAAAACGATAATATACACGGAGTTTACCGTGCCCATACACCCCGAAACGCAACCAGAAAAGCAAGTACCATCAATCCCAACCGCCGGCGCTTGGGAATACCAACACCCCAACAACAAGATATCAAATAGCTAGACCGTTGGTGAGTGCCAAAGTCAGAAAATGCGAAAAAGCCGGGCGCGGACTACGTCATGGCAATTACACGAATTAAAATTAGAATATCGCATATTTTATACAAAAATTAAAGAAAATAACGACAAAACCACCATTCTTCACATACGCAATTACCATAAAACGGGCGGCAAAAAACGACCGACGACAACGGAACAGTGCCACGACCGCACAATCGACGGAAGCGACATGGCAGCATGGCAACACGGAATCGCGACCTATGACACGACTCCGACTACCGCACTTCGAGGGTGGCGAGGAGGGCGCGGTGGTCGGAGCCGGGGATGTATGCGGTTTTGAGGTTGCCTACGGTCACGCCTTTGTCATGCACGATGTGGTCGATTTCGGCGATCGGCATCATGGCCGGGTACGTCATGTGCAGGCCTTCGCCCGCCTGCTGGCCGGAATCCAAGAAGCGGCTGCCGAGCAGGTATCGGAAGCTGGCGTGGTCCCATGTGGAGTTGAAATCGCCCATCAGCACGTACAGATTGTCGTAATGCTGCAGTTGGGCGAGC
>QWCV01003914.1_pt1 | contig 10337 bp, 6 predicted proteins | sample 1972621 | NCBI WGS metagenome assembly QWCV01 (sample SAMN09866699, study PRJNA288562) | Human gut metagenome isolate pre2_stool, whole genome shotgun sequencing... | isolation source: gut | host: Homo sapiens | place: USA: California
AGGACAGCGAAGCCTAAGAAGCCGATAGTCGGGGAGCCCGCGGTCAGACCGCAGACTGCGGCTTCGGCAGCTGTGTGATGGAAGACCTTTCTGCAAACCCAATAGCAAACGAAGAAGAGGGCGACGATACCGATTAATGAGACGAGCGTCAGCGTGAGATCTTCGAAAAGCATCTCGCGGGTTGCTTTAGTAATAGAGACAAAAAGTGCGGCCGGCAAAGCGAAGTTTAAAACAACTTTGTTGAGTGCCTGGGTTTGACTCGGCGTGAAAGCATTCATCTTCGCACCGGCATAACCTAATGCCATCACAACGAAGATCGGGACAATATCATTAAAAATAATGTTGAAAAACATGCAGCCTCTGCTAAAAATTTCTTCCGAAAAATCCTCCGGTAGGGCCTAGTGAAAACTTTTCGGACCGGCAAGAGAAATTTTAGATTTGCAGTGGTGTCTTCGAATCGCAAACAGTATTAAGTTGGGTAGTCAGGTTCAAAAATCAGAATACTTTGCAAGAGCGACAAGGAAACTATTTTTAGTTGTTGTAATTTAGTAACAGTGGCGTTTTAGGTTGAAATAGGTTGAATTTTTTACTCTACGACAGGTTGTTCGAATATTTTTTCATTAAAAACCAAAATAAGCCTTGTTTTGTTGCTGTACATTTAAAAAAAATGTTTATATTTGCGAAAAAATTTCCCGCTAACGCAAATGTAAAAAACGTAAATTGCCTTATTTCTTGTCAGTATTAACACCATATTTGAATACGGATTTCAGGGTAAGGCTGAATATTTACATCGTAAAAATCCTTTTATAATGTGGTCACGCGAAAACCTCGCGGACATGCTTTTTGTTTTTCGGATGAGAAAAACGGTTTATCGCAAGGTGATAAAGGGCTTTAAGAGAGCCTGGGGCCGTAGATAAGCACATTCAAAAAACGAAATTTGCTTTGTTTGTTACTTTTATGGATAGTCATATGGCTTCTTCTAACCTCAACGATAAAAAACCTGAGTTGGCAGATGACAAAGAAAAGAAAGTCACCATCGGAAATTACATTTCCCTGATTATGGCTTGCGTTTTCTTCTCCGGTGTCTGCGCTACAAACCAATGGTGGGGCATTTTCGACTTCACCACAATCAACGGCTCCTTCGGTAAGGTTGTCACAGCTGTTTCCCAGAACGCTGACGGCATTCACACCACGATGGCCAACTTCCGCGGTAAAGGCGGTTCCGGTGCTATCGACGGCTTCATGTTTGCTTTGACACTGGTCCCGACAGTTATGTTCGCTCTGGCGATGATCACTGTTTTCGACCACTACGGTGCTCTGAAAGCTGCTCGCCAGATGCTTACTCCGATTCTTCGTCCGTTGATCGGCGTTCCCGGCGGTGCTGGTCTCGCTCTGATCGCTTCTCTGCAGTCTACTGACGGCGGCGCGGCTCTGACTCGCCAGCTCAAAGATGACAATATTTTGACAGCTAAAGAGCTGAATAACTTTGCTACTTTCCAGATGACAGCCGACGCTCTCATCACTAACTTCCTCTCTTCCGGCGCGGTTCTGTTCACACTGCTTGCTGCTGACGGCAAGCCTGCAGTTCCGGTCAGCATCGGTGCTTGCTTGGGTATTCTGTTCCTCGGCAAGATCCTCGCTGCCAACATCATGCGCGTCATCCAGATGGGCGGAAAGATTAACCTTAAGAAGAGCGCTTAATAAGGAGAATACGAAATGGCTACTACATCTAAAAAAATGATGATCACCGACGTATTCGTTAACGGTGCATTTCAGGGTTGGAACATTGCTACACACTCCACGATTCCTAACGTTTTGATGGCTTTCGTGATCATCAAAATGCTGAACATCTCCGGCGCTTTGGACTTCATCGGTACATGCCTCGGACCGGTTATGGCCATCTTCGGTCTGCCAGGCGAAGCTGCCATGATTCTGCTCGGCGGCTGGATGTCCATGGGCGGCGGTGTCGGTGTGGCAGTTGCCTTGTTCGATAAAGGCGCTGTTGACGGTACACAGCTCGCTATCGTGATTCCCGCTATTTACCTCATGGGTTCTCAGGTTCAGTACATGGGCCGCTGCCTTGGCGTTATCGGCATCCAGGGTTCCGATATGTTCAAGATCATGGCCGTTCCTCCGATCGTCGCTTTGCTCTCTCTGTGGGTCATGCGCCTGGTCGTTCTGGGATCGTAATCTGACGAACTTTCAAAGGATTTAGTAATCAATGGCTACCGCAATTCTCTTTAAAAATGCAGATCTGTACGCTCCTGAACATAAGGGCATCAAACAGATTCTGACAGTCAATGAAAAAATCATTGCTGTGGAGGATGAAATCTCTGCCGACCTTCCCGGTCTGGAAGTGATAGATCTGAACGGCGCAATCGTTACGCCGGGTCTTATCGACCAACACATTCACGTGACTGGCGGCGGCGGAGAAGGCGGTCCCCTGACACGCGCTCCGGAGCTTAACTTCTCCGAGCTCGTGGAAGGCGGAATCACTTCCTTTGTCGGTGTTTCCGGAACCGATAGTGAAACCCGTCCGATCGAAGCTCTTATGGCTAAGGTTCGCGCCTTAACCAAAGAAGGTGCTACCGGCTGGATGTGGACTTCCAACTATCGTTATCCTCCCACAACGGTTACCGGCGACGTCCGTAAAGACCTCTTGACGATTCCCGAATGCTTGGGTGTGAAGATTGCAATGGGCGACCATCGCTGCTCCTTCCCGACAACTCAGGAAGTTTTAAGAGTTCTTTCCGACTGCCGCGTCGGGGGCATGATCTGCGGACACGATTCTTATCTGCATGTTCACCTCGGTGACCTTCCCATCGCTTTCCCGGCTTTCATGGAATGCGTAAAAATGGGAATGCCGATTAAGCATATTCGTCCGACACATGTCGGCCGTCACCCTGAAGTTTTTGCTCAGGCAATTGCATTTACCAAAGCCGGCGGATACATCGATATCACAACCAGCGGCGGCAACTACATGGGTTCTGCAGCAGATGCTTTTGTGATGGCATTGGAAGAAGGTGCGCCGATCGATCGTATTACGTTCTCTTCTGACGGCCACGGCTCGATGCCTCGCTTCGATAAGAACGGCGAAATGATCGGTCTGACGGTTTGCAAAGTCTCCGACAACCTGAAGATGCTTCAGGAACTTGCCGGTAAGATTGGTCTTGAAAAAGCCTTGCTGCCTTTGACACGTACTATTGCCACGGCTCTTTGCTTGGGTAATAAAGGCGTAATCGAAGCTGGTAAAGACGCAGACCTTCTAGTGATGGATAAGGATCTTAAACCGCTCCACCTCTTCATGAAGGGTCGTCAGGTCATGAAAGATTCGGAAGTTATCGTTAAAGGTGCCTTCGAAGAATAAGAACCAACTAGTTTTGATCTTACAAGCCTCTCGGGTGACAAAGCCCGGGAGGCTTTTTTTACCTCATTTTGGGAGTAAAAGTTGGAATAAATTTAGAGAGAATGTGGGGGTATTTAATTAATTTATTCGCTTTAATCGAGAAGTTGTTGTTTCTAACAACCATTGTTTGTCATCCCCAAAAAGACAGTTTTTCAATTGCCTCAGATAATTACCTCCCTATCATTTTAATTGCAAGACATCTTCTGAATCGATTTCTATATAGGTTGGGGTTGTGTTATGACAAAAACCAGTACGATTAGAGTTCATAACAGAAAAACTGTTAATTCAAGGAAAAAATTACTTTGCGTGATGGCGGTTTCTGCTGCGTCATTGCTGTCTCATTCCGCGCTCGCAAATACCGAAACAATTTCGGTTCCTCAGATCGTCAATGAAACAACCCTCCAAGAAGTTAGGAACCGCCTGGAATCCTATAACGAATTTTTCTTAACAGAGCTTGGGGCTATTTGGGTTGACGGGGTTCAGCTGGATTTATCTAATGTTAAATTGACAGGAAATCATGTTCGGCTGCAGGTCGGAGGCACTGATTTCCCTTATCAAAATGCTCAGGCGATCTCCAGCGGCGGGTCGCTGACGGTCGGATCTATAACTGCAACCGGTACAAACATCATCCACGTTATTGGCACGACAAACCGTGACTCGACATTGACTGTCAAGGGAGATATCAATGCATCCAATTTGGATGTATGGATTGACGGACAAAATACCAATACCAGCACGAAGGTATCTGTTGAAGGAAATTTCACTGAAACAGAAGACAGTAAGGTGGGAGTTCAGTACAACGGTATTTTAGAAGTTAAAGGCGGTCTGACTGTAAATATTTCCAATGAAGGGGGCTTCTACATTGCAAACAGTAAGAATGTCCCAGTCAGTTTAAAAGTTGGTAAGGATTTTACCTTCAGCAATCATATAACGAAAAACAATAAGTTCGACCCGAACGATCTTTTCTTTGATGCAAGTATAGGTACAGCCGCTGCGGAAATCGGTGGAAATTTTATTCTTCAAGGTGTTAATGATGCACCGACAACTTATTTCCAAATTGCCAATAGTAAGGCAGCCGGTGTGAAAGCAGCCAATATTCAGGTCATTGGTTCCGATAACAACACTACTTCATTGCTGTTCAGCAGATTTTCAATTGTGAATGTAGGTTCCGGGAACGGTGTGATTGAACTGAAACCTGATGGAAATAACTCAAAGGTTCAGCTTTTTATTGGGGAATCAGATTATAAGGCCAAGTCTGTATTGGCTTCCGAGCTGAAGATGAATCAGAGTGAAGGTTCCGACGGTGTTTCTGTTTATCTAAATAATAATGCCGTGGATCTGAAACAGGCTTTCGTGCTCGTTCCCAAAATTACCGGTCATGGACAGATTGAGAACCTCGGCGGCTACAACGTCCTAAGAAGTGCTGAGAGCACCTATACTGGGAAAACCCTTGTAACAGACGGTACATTAGTTCTTGTCGCTCCTACAGGAGCCGGCCAAAGTAATATCGAAGTTAACACTGAAGCAGGTAATACCTCGAAAGGTCTTTATCTTCAGTTTCAATCCGATGCCGGTCCGATTGAAAACAAAATCTCCGGGGACGGAGTTATTCGGGTTGCGGGTGAGGTTTCGGTTAAAAGTTCCGACATTTCCGATTATCACGGTGAGTGGGATGTTTTAGGTAAATTGAAAACGGTCGATGGGTCCTTCACTACTTCCTCTCAATGGGGAACGGGAAATGTCAACATTGAGCCTCAGGGATCGGTGGTTGTGACCAATAACTCGAACGGTTCTTTATTTGTCTTTGACAATACCTTATCCGGATCGGGGACGCTTTTAGTGAATTTTTCTGGCTCCGGGAATGGTACAGATTTATATACCCCTACTTTCAAGATCCAACAAGGTACGACTTCGGAGTTTACCGGCATGGTGGAGTTAGCGGGAGAAAAAAATAAGAAGGTCGTTTATATTCTTGATAGCGATGAGTTATCGACATCAGGAATCCGCGTTAGCGACAACTCAGTTCTCTCTGTCGGCAGGGATGATTCCTCTAAGGAAACTTTCACGTTAGGTAAGCTTGATATTGCGGGAGGAGAACTCAATATCGGTGACATTCAAACCGGCAGCCCGACTTCGAATAAGACGATCCGAGTTACAAAGAAATTGAACGCTGATGGTGAAGGAACTGTTCGAATTGATACTTCAGCCGGATTTATAAACGCTATACCCGCGACAGAAAGCGAGTTGGAAACACTGCCGCTTATGGAGCAAGATGACGGTTTGCAAAAAACCTCAATGATGTTGGTGAACGCGAAAGGGGCAGAAATTATCGGATCCGGCGGAGGTTTATCTTTGGTAGACCAAAACGGGAAAGTTCTCTCTAACGCATTGACCTCCAAAGTTATTCAAAACGGAGTTCATGTTGCCAACGCTGGCTATGACTGGAAACTGACGACAAGCGGATCGGAAGAAGAGGCGAGCGGTCTTTATCTCAACTACGGTCTGACTCAAGTTGAATTATTAGGTCAGGGGGATTCAGCGCTTATTTTGTATGCGACCCCCGGACTTCCAGAAAACTCCTTAGCCAATGACCTCAGTGCCAAAGTCGTTGGTAGCGGCGATCTTAAAATTTCTGCAGTCGGAGAGACCGTTTCCTTGTCTAATCCGGAGAACACCTATACCGGCGGAACTTTTGTAATGTCCGACAGTACGTTAAAACTTGGAGCTGATTCTGCTTTAGGTGCAACTAAGGAGGTCAATTTAGCAGAAAGAGCTATTTTGAATCTTAACGATCATTCTCAAGAAATTGGAAAATTAACAGTTGCTACTGATGCACAGGTTGATATGGCAGACTCGTCTCAATTGACGGTCAAAGAGGGAGGAACCGTCTCAGCCGGTGGATTAAAAGGATCGGGGAATTTAATTGTCCAAGGAGGAACGTTAGAGATTTCAGGCGCTAATGCTGATTTCCATGCATCAACTTCAATCAAACCGGATGCAGCGGTAGAAATCAATTCTGTCTTGGGACTCGGTGACAACGAAGTACAGGACAACGGTACACTGACGTTGAAAAACATTGAGAAGCCTTCTGATAGCGGAAAACCGCTTCATTATGAGACCTTTCTCACCTACGATGAGTTTGCCAATACTCTTATCGGTTCAGGCAAGCTGAACGCAGAGAACAGTTCTTTTGCCCTTACAGGAAACAATTCGGACTTTAACGGAACAATTGAAGTTGGTTCAGATTCTGATATCGCAGTTTTTAAGAGCAGCGCACTCGGTGATGCGAAAATAAAAAACAACGGGATGTTGGATCTTTTGTTTGACGAAGATTATTCTTATATCGACAATTTCCTCTCCGGCAATGGAACCACAGTAGTTCACGGATATGCAACGGTTTCTAATAATTCTGTCCAAAACAACAGCTATACCGGTGATTGGCTCGTTTTAGGTAAATTAAGCTCAGATAAAGGGGCTCACACCAGCCAGGAACTCTGGGGCAGCGGAAAGACCGAGTTAAATGGGGGAAATATTGAAATTTTTGTTCCCGACAACGGCTTTACTTATAACAATACCTTGATTAGTACCAAGGATAGTGAAGGAGCGTTATGGATTTACTCTGATCCAAACGCAAAAGGCACCAATCAAGAATTTAAGTTCGATAACAACCTTAAAAACAACCAAGACTTTATAGGTACTATGGTTTTGGATGGTAAGAACGGTGGAAGTCTTTTTTACGTTTTAAATCATAACGATAAATTGGGTTCGTTAGGCGTGGTTGTCAAAGACGATGCGGAATTAAGGACCGACGGGGATAGTACCGCAGCAACGCTTGAAAGCTTAATGATTTCTGGCGGATCGATTGATTTTAAAAAAGAAATTCAATTCAGCGATACCGAATCGTCGGCCCAGATTTTAATTGATGGCGACGTCCTAAGTGGTCTAGATGTAAGTTCAACTGGGACTGTTAAGGTAAAGATGGGCGATCAAATTACAGTTCCTGAAATTCCTGATACAGAATCGAATAATGCAATTATGGAGCACGATGATTACATTGAGAAAGCTCCGAGGATTCCATTGATTCAATTGAAGGATGAAAATAAAAGTGTGGTTAATGGCTATGCCGGAGGAATTGAATTATTCGTAAACGGTCAGTCGGCTCTTTCACCGGATGAGGGAGGAAGCCTTTCAACCTCAGTTAAAACAATTTCGATCTTACAAGGAAGTCTCAGGACTGAAGTTGCGAAAGGATTCTATGGTTTTCAGCTGTCGACACTCGACTCGTCTAAAGACTCCAACGGTCTCTATTTAACCTATGGGTTAAATGAGGTTCAGCTGCTGGGAAAAGATGATAATGCTCTGACGTTAGTTCCATCGGAATCAACCGCCTCAGGGGGAAAGGATCTAAGGGCAAAAGTAACCGGAGACGGTGATCTACGAATTGACGCGCCTAATGACTATATCTCTTTGTCGAACCCCAATAACGACTATACGGGGAAAACATTTGTTGACCCTGATAGTACACTGAAATTATTAGCTGATTCGGCATTGGGAAGTACCTCGGAAGTTCTTTTGGAAGAAAACGCAACTCTGGATCTGGCAAATACCTCTCAAACTGTCGGCCGTTTGAGCGCCGGAGAGAATGCAAAAGTTCATTTCGGTGAACCAAAGGAATCCGATGACGGTCTTGATCAAAAGTCGTCTCAATTAACAATTCGTAAAGGCGGTCAGATCGTGTCTGCAGATACCTTAACGGGAAGCGGGACATTGACGGTGGAAAGCGGGGCTTTGGATATTGAAGCCCCAAACCCAAATCTTCATACGAATAATGTTCTGTTTACAGAAGCCAAAGTTAACATGAAGTCTTCTTCCGGTCTGGGAGACGGGACGATTGAGCTTGATGGTGAATTAAATTTGAATGGTGTCAATGACGGTCCTATTCAAAATCAGTTGTCAGGAATGGGGCGATTGAATCTGTCCAGCAGTGATTTAGCCCTCACGGCGGATAACAGCGGCTTCGAAGGCGATATCCAAATCGATCCTCAGTCTGAACTTACTGTGTCCAACGCCTCGAATCTGGGTAAAGCGGCCGTTTCGAATAACGGTTATCTAATCATCAACAATTCGGATGACTGGACATTATCGAACGATATTACCGGAAGCGGCTCCGTGCGTAAGGAAGGGCATGGAACACTCTCGATTACCAATGACACACTTTGGAACGGAAAAACAGAAATCAACGAAGGGGAGTTGCACCTGGGCACGCCGAATTCTGTCGTGACTAGCAATAGCAGTTCTGTTGTAATCGGCCAGAATGGAACTTTAAGCGGATTTGCTGTCTTAAAAGGAGACTTAGTTCATGCCGGAACATTGAATATCGGTACACAGGACAGTGAGCCTTCCGTTTTTTTAGTGGAAGGAAATTATATCGGTAACAACGGCTTAATTAATTTTAAGGGATATTTAGAAGGTGATTCTTCCCCAGTGGATAAACTCATTGTCAGAGGAAGTACGTCAGGGACATCCAGAGTGGTTGTCACAAATATGGGAGCAATGGGCGGAAGGACATCGAAAGGCATTGAACTTATTCATGTCGATGGACAGTCAGACGGTACTTTTATCCAGGAAGGGCGAATAGTCGCCGGCGCATTTGAATATCGTTTAGTACGCGGAGAAGGTGCGAATTCAAATCATTGGTACCTGAAAACTGAAGACGATCAGGTTCGTCCGGAGATAGGTTCTTATATTGCAAATGAAGAAACCGTACAAACATCCTTTGTAACGCGACAGCTGGACAGAGGCGGTAAGACTGAATATACGGACTTCTTCACAGGAGAGAAAAAATCTACAAGTCTGTGGTTAAGACAAGTGGGTCGATACAACTCTTGGCAAGATTCCTCGGGAAATACCAAAACTCGCTCTAACCGATATATTTCCCAGATCGGAGGAGATATAGCAGCATGGACGGATGCTGAAAACCAACAAGCGTTGCACTTAGGATTGATGGTCGGTTATGCCCACTCCAGAGCGATTTCTCATTCGGTGGTGAATGGTCAGCGTTCCATTGGTAAAACTGACGGTTATGGACTGGGAATGTATGCAACTTGGTTTGAGGATGAAATTAATCAACAGGGTGCTTATGTCGATGCCTGGTTCAATTACAGCTGGTTTAAGAGCTCCGTGAATGGCAATGACAATCCGAAAGAAAAATATAGATCTAGAGGTTTAACCGGATCGCTGGAAGCCGGTTATACACAAAAACTTGGCTCTAATAACTATGGCGACTGGTATGTCCAGCCTCAGGCTCAAGTGATCTGGATGGGCGTAACCACCCCGAATAGGACAGAGAAAAACGGAACTCACGTTCGGTTTAACGGTCACGGCAACATTCAAAGCCGAATAGGTACTCGATTCTATATCCAGGGCAGAGTGCCCGGTTCTGATCAAGGAGTCGGAAGTTTTCAGCTCTACACTGACGTGAATTGGATTCATAACACTCGCAAGTTTGGGGTGACGATGAACCAAGACGGATTTACTCAGGCGGGTGCTTCCAACTTGGCTGAATTGAAATTCGGCGGCGAAAGAAAAGTCGGAAAGAACCTCCACTTATGGGGCAACGTGGGTTCAAGATTTGGCTCTCACGACTATCGAGAATTGTCGGCAACTATTGGAGCGAAGTTCGTTTTCTAACATTTTGTTTCATAGGTGAGCTTTAACAACATAAGACGAAGGAAGTAATAAAGCCTTCGTCTTTTGCTTTGTTCATTGTGCGGCTAAGAGAACTTTTGAGACGAATGGTGTAAATAAAACTCTTTCTATTCTCTTATTACCCTATCGGAAACCCTGATTAAGTTAAGGCTTATTTCTCGCTATACCTATTCAAACAGGGTATTCCGTGCGAATATAGAAACATAAAAAATCACCCAAATTA
>QWCV01003916.1_pt1 | contig 10335 bp, 10 predicted proteins | sample 1972621 | NCBI WGS metagenome assembly QWCV01 (sample SAMN09866699, study PRJNA288562) | Human gut metagenome isolate pre2_stool, whole genome shotgun sequencing... | isolation source: gut | host: Homo sapiens | place: USA: California
AGGAATTCAGCTCTGATGGAGAAAATCTAGAAACTATTCCTTTTAAAGAAACAGCTTCTTATGTTGAAAAAGTAAAATATAATTACGAAATGTATAAAAAAATCTATAACTAGAAAGGTACAGCAATATGAAGAAGGTAGTAAAATTAGTAAGTATACTCTTAGCTTTGATGGTGTTTGTAGTAGGTTGTAGTGCAGATACTGAGAAAAAAAGCGAAGAAAAGAATACATCAAAACAAGATGGTTCACAGTACATAAATTTAACTATGATAAAACCGACTACAATCAATCCAATATTAAATAACGATAAGTCAGTAAGTTATGTATTGAACTTGGTTTATGACAGTTTATTTGAATTTGATGAAAATTATAATCTTCAACCTAAATTAGTAGATTCTTATAATATTTCATCAAATAATAAAAGTATAAATATAACTTTAAAAGACAATATAAAATGGCACAATGGACAAAGTCTTACAGCAAGTGATGTAAAATATACATATGACTTAATAAAGAAAAATACAGATAGTTCTTATTATAGTTTAGTATCAAATATAAGCAAAATAAGTGTAAATGGAAGCAAAAATCTAACTATTACATTTAAAGATGGATATGCATTTTCACTAGAAACTTTAATTTTTCCAATAGTATCTAAAGACAAATTAGATAACTTAAAGAGTGATAAATTAAAACTTGCAAGCAACAACTTAATTGGAAATGGTGCTTACAAAATTAAAACTTATGAAGATAGAAACTATATGTTATTAGAATTAAATAAAGATTACTATGATCTAGATAAAAATAATAATAAAAAAGAAGTCTATGTAAAAATGGTACCAGACAATGAATCACAAACAGAGATGGTATTATCTTTAGATAGTGATGTAAGTAGAGTTACTTTAGGTAGTATAAGTAAATTTGTAGATAATGATAATTTTGTAATAAATAAATATCAAGGAAGAAATTATGATTATGTTCTTTTCAATTATGATAATGAATATCTAAAAAATCTAGATATAAGAAAAGCAATCTCATTTGCAGTAGATAGAAATTCTATTATAAAAGATGCTTATTCAAATAGAGCAAAATTAACTAATTTCCCTTTAAATTCTACATCAGTTTATTACGATAATGAATTAAAACCTCTTTCTTATAATACAGAGAATGCCAATAATTATCTGAAAAAAGCTGTTTTATCTTTAAGTAAAACTGACGATAATAAAGAAAAAGACACTACAGATGATAAAGATAATACTGATGAAGAAAAAACTGAAGCTGATGACAAAGCTACAAATAACAAGGAAAATACTTCAGACAAAAAAGATGATAAAAAAGATTCAAAAGACAGCAAAAAGGGTAGATACTTTAAAGATGTAACAAATTCTGAAGTAAGAGCTTTATTAAAAGATGTAACATTTAAGATAATAGTAAATAAAAACAATAGTGAAAGAGTAAAAGCAGCAACTATAATAAGCAATAATTTAGAAGCTATAGGCATAAAAACAGAAATCAAAGATTTAGAAGATGATGAAATGACAAAAGCTCTAGATAAAAAAGACTATGATTTAGCTTTAATAGGATGTGAATTACCTGCTGTTTCTGATGCTACATACATCATAAAACAATTAGGATATGATGATAAACAATTAGATAAATATCTAAATGCATTACAAAATGCAAATTCAGAAGATGAAATAAAAAGCACATATAAGACTTTACAAAAGTACGTAAAAGAAAAAGCTATATTTATAAGTTTTGGTATATTAGATGACTATGTAGTATTAAATGGAAGACTTGATGGTGAATTAATTTGTAATGATTTCAATGTTTACAGAGGAATAAATACAATAAAAATAAAATAACAATTTCTTTATTGATTAGTAGTGTTTTTTAATATAACGTGTTATAATATACCCATACAGGGTATATTAGGAGGTGTAATTAATGGAAAAGAAATTATTAATTGAAGGAATGAGTTGTAACCACTGTGTTAACCATGTAAGAACCGCTTTAACAGAAGATATCAAAGGTGTAGAAGTAAGAGAAGTTAGTTTAGATGGAAAATATGCTATAGTTAATATGGAGGACTCAGTTAAAGAAGAAGAATTAAAAGCTTTAATAGAAGATTTGGGATTCCAATTAATAGCAATACAATAAATATACATTGTATCCAAAGAAAAACTTGAAATTATAGTTCAACTTTTTCTAAAAAACGACCTTTTAAGGTCGTTTTTTGTGTCATAGTACATATTAAGTTCTTATAAGCGTGATAAATTATATTTCGTTTAAAATTCCATAGTTAAAAATAAATGCAATAAGGCAATATGAAGGCATAATTTGAAATGGAATAGGAAATAAATATATTAAAGGAAAAAATTAAATGAGGTGTAACAATGAACAAAATACTAGAACAAGCACAGAATATAAAAAATGATATAGTTGAATATAGAAGAACTATTCATGAAAATCCAGAGGTTGGAGATACATTACCTAAAACAAAAGCTTATGTAATAAATAAATTAAGAGAATTTGGTTATGAACCAACAGAAATATGTGAAAGTGGTATAGTAGCTACAATAGAAGGTCCTAAACCAGGAAAGACATTCTTATTAAGAGCTGATATGGATGCACTTCCAATGGAAGAAACTCCAAACTGTGAATTTGCAGCTAAAAACGGAGCTATGCACTCTTGTGGACATGATATGCATACAGCAATGTTACTTGGTGCTGCTAAATTATTAAAACAAAACCAAGACCAAATAGAAGGTACTGTAAAATTAGTATTCCAACCAGACGAAGAAGGTTTTACTGGTGCTAAAAAAATGATAGAAGCAGGAGTACTTGAAAATCCAAAAGTTGATGCTGCTATGGCAATGCACGTAAACTCTGGAACACCTTCAAATTTAGTAGTATGTGGATTAGGTACTAGTATAGGTGGATGTAATAGATTTAGAATAGTTGTAAAAGGTACTGGATGCCACGGAGCTATGCCAGAAACAGGTGTAGACCCAATATTTATAGCTAATCAAATATATTCTGCTATACAAGAAATAACTAATAGAGAAATAGTTGCTACTCAACCAGTAGTTATAACAATAGGTAAATTTGTAGGTGGAGATGCACCAAACATAATACCTGGAGAAGTTATTATGGAAGGTACTATAAGAACATTAGATAAAGAAGTAGGAGAATATGTATTCAAAAGAATGGGTGAAATAGTTTCTGCTACTGCTAAAATGTTAAGAGGAGAAGCTGAATTAATAGAATTATCTTCTGTTCCACCACTTGCTAACAATAAAGATTTAGCTACTGAAGTTACTGGATATGTAAAAGATATAGTAGGTGAACAAGGAGTATTTTTATTTGAAGGTGGAGGAATGGGTTCTGAAGATTTCGCTTCTTATTCTTATGAAGTTCCTAGTTTATACTTAATATTAGGAGCTGGAGCTAAAAACGAAAATCCTTTATACGGTGAACCTATGCACAATACTAAAGTAGTATTTAATGAAGATGTTTTAGTAACTGGTGCAGCAATACACACATATAGTGCAATAACTTGGTTAAAAAATCATAAATAATATGAAAAAAAGCCTGTAAATTAATAAAAGTTTACAGGCTTTCTTGTGTTTATCCATGAAAAATAATTTTTTAAAAAAAGACCTCTATTATAATTAACAGAGATCTTAATGGGGAGATTGAGTATATTTGATTTTACATCTATATTATTATCACTTTTATAAAATATATACATATAATTTAATATTTTTTTGAAAAAATCATATAATTAAGTAAATATTTTAATGATATTTGTAAACTCACATTTTATATTGCGATGAATATAATAAAATAAACGAGGTGGAGGTATCATGGAATCTAGAACATATAAAGATAATTTTAGAAATTTGATACTCGATATGGTACAACAAGAATTAGAGAACTATGTATCTCAAAGGGGTGCAAAAAAATATTTTGAAACAAATGTAGATAAAGTAATAGATGAAAATATAAAAAAGGTTCGAACTAGAAAAGATAATGAGAATTTATATCTAAAAATCTTAACTTATGGCTCATATCAAGATAATATTGTATCAATAGGGAAATTAATCAAAAAACAAGAGCTGTTTAAATCTAAACAGCAAATTTATAATTTTGCGAGATATCTAAATTTAAATGTAAATAAAAAACTTTCATATAATCAAATGCTAAAAATAATCTCAAAATATATTTATGATAATAGAGATTTATATTCAAGTAAGTATGTTATTTATAAAAGGGCGAATAATGAATATGTAGTAGAACCGAATGCTGTGAAAGAAGACTTAATAAAAAGTTATAAATCAAAGACAAGGGAAGAGATGCAAACAATAGCAAAACTATTAGATGTAGATATAAATGAAAATGAGGGAGCAGAAGATATAAGAAAGAAAATAATAAATAACATAATAAAAGATAAACTTAGAAAGCATAAATAAAGATTATATATAGTAAATAATAATATAAATAATAAATAAACATATAGTAAATAATAATATAATAAGACGCTACAAAGCGTCTTTAATTTTTAAAGAAGAAAGGTTGTGATTTATATAAAATCAAGAAAAATTTTTCTTTTAATAATGATAATACTAATTGCAAGTTTTTTGGGAACAAGCCAAGATAAAAATACAGAAAAAATAGATATAAAAATAATAAGTTACAATATACATAGTGGTACTGATAAAAATATGGCACCAACATTGTTTGACACAATAAATTTTCTTAAAAAAAGTAATGCAGATATAATCTGTTTACAAGAGGTAAATGAATCATCAAAAGTAGGGTTCCAAGTAAGCAGTCTGAAAGAAGAATTAAATATGAATTTGCATTTTGGAGCAAATGTTGTCAAAAATAACACTAATTACGGTTTAGCAACTTATTCAAAATATAAAATAATAAGTCAAAAACATGTTTATTTAAGCAGTACAAGAGAACAAAGAGGTTTTTTACATACGACTGTAAGAGTGAAAGACAAGAAATTACATATAATAAATATACATTTAGGACTAGGGGATAAAGAACGCAAAAAACAGATAAATGAGTTGCAAAATTATATAAAAGGTCTGAAAAAAGATTATTTTGTTGTTTTAGGGGATTTTAATGAAGGAAATTTATCGTTAGATGACGAAATTATAATTGATGTAGCTGAAAAATTAAACAAGTCAAATATATTAACATTTTCTACAGAACTAGATAGAATAGATTATATGTTTGTTTCAAATAATATCGAAGTGAAATCTTATGAAGTATTAATCAAAAATATGTCAGACCATTATCCTATAGTTGCTAAAATTTCAATATAATTATATTATAGTATAGTATGAAAAAATTAATAAACCTAGGAGGATAAATTATAATGAATTTTAGATTTTGTCATAATAATTTTAATGTATTAGATTTAGAAAAAAGTATAGCTTTCTATGAAAAAGCTTTAGGACTTAAAGAAGTAAAAAGAAAAACAGCAGATGATGGAAGTTTTATACTTGTGTACTTATCTGACGGAGAAACATATCACACTTTAGAACTTACTTGGTTAAGAGATTGGGATAGACCTTATAACTTAGGCGATAATGAATTCCACTTAGCTCTTGAAGTAGAAGATTTTGATAAAGCATATGAACTTCACAAGGAAATGGGTTGTATATGTTTTGAAAATAAAGAAATGGGAATATACTTCATAAATGATCCCGATAATTATTGGATAGAAATATTACCAGCTAACATGAAATAACTTTTATTTAGTAAATGGGGGAATAAAAATGAAAAAAGCTTTAGTAGCATTGGGAATAGGTGCAGTAGCAGTTTCTTTAAATATGGACAAAGCTTATGCTGATTCTACTGTAACAGTTAATGTAAGTGCATTAAATGTAAGAAGTGGACCTGGCACAGATTATTCTAAAATAGGAACAGTTTATAAAGGAAGTTCATTAACAGTACTAGAAACTAACGATATGTGGTATCATGTAAAACTAAATAATGGTTTAAAAGGATGGGTGTATTCTAGATATGTAAAGAAAGAATATTCATCAAATACAACATATAATACAGGCTCAATTAATATAAGTGCTGTAAATGTAAGAAGTGGTCCTGGTAATGGATATAGTATAAAAAAAGTGGCATCCTATGGAACAAAAGTAAAACTACTAAATAAATCTGGTGGATGGTATAATGTAGAACTTCCAAGTGGAACTAATGGTTGGATTTATAAAAAATATATAAACACATCAGGACATACAGAGGATGACGACAACAAATCAGATGGATTTAATTCATGTAATGGAAAGGTAACATGCAAATCTAATTTAAATGTAAGAAGTGGACCTTCTACAAGTTATAGTATAAAAGCTAAACTTACTCATGGACAAGTTATTAAATTAACAGATAAATCAAATGGATGGTATAAAGTTAGTTTGACAAATGGAATAACTGGTTGGGTAAAAGACGATTATATAAAAATAACTACAGAAAGTGTTACAGACAATTCACAAAATAGTAATAACAATTCAACAAGTTATAGATCAGCTGTTGTAAACTTAGCATACTCATTACTTGGTAAGCCTTATGCTTGGGGAGGTAATGGACCAAATTCTTTTGACTGCTCAGGATTTACAAGTTATGTATATAAACATGCTGAAGGGAAGACAATCCCAAGGGTATCTTCCTTACAAGCTAAATATGGAACTTTCGTTTCAAGAGGCAATTACTTGCCAGGAGATTTATTATATTTTGCGACTGTTAAAAAAGGTGTTCCAAGTCATGTTGGAATTTATGTAGGAAATAATACATTTATACATGCAAGTGGAAGTGCTTCAAATCCTGATAAAGTTAAATTATCAACATTAAGTGGATATTATTTAAATGCATTACTTGGAGCAAGAAGATTTTAATTAAATAAATATACATAAAAGCAAGCCCCCTTAAATATAATTGTATAAATAATATTTAAGGGGGCTTAACTAATGAGTAATAAAAAGATATACAAAGGCTTAAATAAAAGACGTAAATTTCATTTTAGAAAATTTATAACTATCTTGCTTTGTATTATTTTAATAGTTGGATACACTTATAAGAAGATAAAATTGGACGAGGTATTTAAAAATGTAAATATATCTAACAGTTTGTATTCTGTAGTAGATAAGTTATATTTTTGGAAAAATCCTGGGGTTGAAATGTTTAACTTATCATCAAAGGACATCAAAAAATCGGACAACACATCAAATAAAACACAAGAAAAATCAGACAATAAATCTCAAAGTAATTCACAAGCTAATACAGAAGTAGCTGTAGTTGAAGGAATAGATGTTTATTTAATACAAGTAGGGTCATTTGATAATGACCAAAAAATAAAAGATGTAAAATCAAAATTAGAAGAAAATAAGATACCGAATTCTACAGTAGAAATAGATAAAGTTAATAAGTTACAAGCATATGTATCGTTTAAAGAAAGTGATATAAGAAATAAGCTTGAAAGTACAAAGCAGATATTTAATGATGCTTTTTTGACTAAATTGGAAATTCCAGTTCTTTCTCTAGAATATACTGATGAATATTCTTATATAAAAAGTATTTCCGACAATTTAAACTCTTTATTGAAAAGTTATGAAAAAGAATCGACTTATATAAATGAAAATAGAGATAATTTAGATAGCACAAAATATAAAGCAATACTAAGTGAAAGAGAAGATATTATAGATAAATTAGAAAATGAAGTAAATAAAATTGATTATAATGAGTTAGAATACTTTAAAACAAATTTATTGTCTTATACTTCACAAATAAGAAATAATATTTCTAACTATGGAGATACAATTGACACATCAAATGAGTACAAATATGAAAGTTTATTAATATCTTCAATACAAGAGTATTATGAATTTATAAATAAAATTAAAACTGCTTAAAAGGTTGATTTTTTCAACCTTTTTTGATTTTTTATATAACTAAAATATAAATTGAAATTTAAATTATTATATAAAAAAAATATTATTTATGAGACACATCTTTTATATATTGGTTAAAAATTACTAATAATTGGGATAAATAATTAACAATTGTTAAATTTTTCAAATAAATATAGTATACTATATGTATGAAAAGAATAAATACAATATAAAAAGGCAGGGGGTAAATAAAAAATGAGACTCTTAACATTTAAAGGAGGAATACATCCTCCATACAACAAAGAGTATACAAACAAAGTAGCTCTAGCGAAAGCCGAAGCTCCAAAGATCGTTTATATTCCTCTTCAACAACATATAGGTGCTCCAGCAAAACCTATAGTGGAAAAGGGTGATGAGGTCAAAAAAGGGCAAATTATAGGTCAAGCAGGCGGTTTTGTATCAGCCAATGTGCATTCATCTGTTTCAGGTAAAGTTATTGATATAAAAATGCATGAAGTTCCAGGTGGAATGGGACAATGTATTGTAATCGAAAATGACTTTAAAGAAGAGCTAGATGAAAGCGTTAAACCACATGGTGAATTAGAAAGTCTAGACCCAAAAGAAATCATAAAAATCATACAAGATGCAGGAATTGTTGGTATGGGTGGTGCAACATTCCCAACACATGTAAAATTGTCTCCACCACCAGATTCAAACATAGATGTAATAATACTTAATGGTGCTGAATGTGAACCGTATTTAACTGCCGACCACAGATTAATGGTTGAGATGCCAGATGATGTAGTATTTGGTATAAGAGCAGTAATGAGAGCATTAGATGTTCACAAAGGATATATTGGTATAGAAGTAAATAAACCAGATGCAATAGAAGCTGTTACTAAGGCAGCGGAACCATATCCAGAAGTCGAAGTTGTTGGCCTTGAAATAAAATATCCACAAGGTGCAGAAAAACAACTTATATACGCATGTACAGGTGGAAGAGAAGTTCCATCAGGAGCATTACCAGCAGCTGCAGGTGCTGTAGTTACAAATGTTGGTACAGCGGCTCAAATAGCAAAATCAATAAAAACAGGTTTACCTTTAATAGAAAGAATAACTACTATTACAGGAGATGCAATAAAAGATCCTAAAAACTTAATAACTAAAGTTGGAACACCAATTTGTGAAATAATAGACCAATGTGGTGGATTCAAAGAAGGCGTAAACGTAGGAAAAGTTATATTAGGTGGACCTATGATGGGTAATACTCAATATACTACTCAAGCAGCAAGTACAAAAGGTACTTCAGGTATATTGTGTTTATCAGAAGAAAAAGCTAGAATTCCTGAACCTACAGCTTGTTTAAGATGTGGTAGATGTACAGAAGTCTGTCCAGCATTTTTACAACCTTTATACATAAGTGCAAACTCTCTTAAAGGTGATTTTGATAAAGCAGAAGAACATAGAGCACTTGATTGTATAGAATGTGGTTCTTGTTCATTTATATGTCCAGCTAGAAGACCTTTAGTAGAATCTATAAGAAATGCTAAACGTCAAATACAAGCAAAACGTAGAAAAGCACAAGCAGAAGCAAAAGCAAAAGCAGCAAAACAATTAAGAAGGATCGAAGGACCATGCAACACTCATTTACAGTAATGTTGGCAGCTGAGTTTATTGGCACTGCCATTCTTATGATTTTTGGCAATGGAGCCGTTGCCAATGTTGAACTTAAAAACACTAAAGGTCATCACGCAGGCTGGCTAAACATTGCTATGGGCTATGGTTTTGGCGTTATGTTCCCAGTGCTAATGTTCGGTGGAATTTCTGGCGCGCACATAAATCCTGCTATGACAATTGCGCAAGCTGTTTGCGGAATGTTCCCTTGGGCAAACGTACTTCCGTATATTGTGGCTCAGCTTTTGGGTGCATTGGTCGGTCAGCTTATTGTGTACGTAACTTATTTGCCACATTACAACGAAACCGAAGAGCCAGAGGCTATTCTTGGCACGTTCTGCACTACGGATGCTTACAATAACAAGCTTAACTACTTCCTAAACGAATTCTTTGGCACGCTCGTGCTTGTTTTGGCTGCGCTTTGCTGCCTTACTTCTCCTTGGGGAGAGAAGAATTTGGCTGGAGCATCAATCGTAGTCGGCTTTGTTGTTTGGGGATTGGTGACTTCTATGGGTGGTCCGACTGGTCCTGCTTTGAATCCTGCTCGAGACCTTATGCCGCGTTTGCTCCACACCATTTTGCCTATTCCACACAAGGGTTCTTCTCGTTGGGGCGAGGCGTGGATTCCAGTCGTAGCCCCTATTGCCGGCGCAATCTTGGGCGTGCTTATGTTTAAGTCGCTATTTGCGTAAAACGGTTGCTTTTAACTGTTATTGATTGCGGTTGATTGTGATTAATTGCGATTA
>QWCV01003922.1_pt1 | contig 10321 bp, 5 predicted proteins | sample 1972621 | NCBI WGS metagenome assembly QWCV01 (sample SAMN09866699, study PRJNA288562) | Human gut metagenome isolate pre2_stool, whole genome shotgun sequencing... | isolation source: gut | host: Homo sapiens | place: USA: California
AAGGACAGTGCGGTGAACAGTCCCGGCAGCCGGAATGTATAATGCATCTTCCGGACTGCTTTCCATGCAAAAGGAATCATCAGAAGCAGCAGTAACAGCATCTTAAGGTTCGTCCAGCTGACAATATTTAAAAACGTTCTGACGAAGGATTCCCAGATTGCCATCAGCGGGGAATACAGGGTATCTCCCTCAAAGTTCCACTCCAGTCTGGTCTGCGTCCTGGTAGAGAAGCATACAATGCACAGGCTGGCAATATTGACCAGTACCACGAACCAGGTTCTGCGGAATCCATCCTTATTTTTCGCTAAAAATACAATTTCCAATAACACCAAAAGGCAGAAGGTTGATAAGCTGGTCGCCAGGTTATCTCCGCCCACTAATATTGCCAAAATGCAGGCGATCACCAGACTTAGGATTCTGTCAACCTTTTTCAGTTCTCTTGTGGCAAGCTTCAGCACCAGTCCGATCAGTATCAGAGATAAGCTGTAGATTCCGGTATAGTTTACCGCCCCGGTATACCAGTAGAAGCTCTCCTCCGGGAACGGACAATACAGCAGCTGGATCATGATCATTGGGATGCTGATAGGGAGGATCAGTCCTCTGTTCTCCTTGCCAATGCACTGCGCCAGCAGGTACATCTCGGAGAAAATGATGGATCCGATCATCAAATACGCCACAATCGCGTAGCAGTGTTCCCCGAAGATTCCGGGCTGCAGTGTTGCCAGTGCAATATTGGCGAAACGCGCTTCCCAGAAACTCTCTTGTACGGTCTCGATAATTGCCTGAATGAATGCGATCACTCCTCCATGGTTCTGGAGCACCTGATAGGTATGCACTCCATAGGACCAGTCATCTGCCGAAGCGTAGTTGTATTTCGAGATTGCAAGTAGGGGCCACAGGATCACAGCCAGTGCGATTACACATGCAGCGCTGATCAGCATAAGTTTCTTTTTCTCTGTCAGTTTGGTCAGTTTCACTTTGATTATTCCACCTTTTCTTTGGTATAGGGCTCCACAACGTAATAATTATTATAAAATGAAGTAATATCGTATTCTTCTTCATCAAACAGGTCGATCAGTCCATAGTTCACCACGTACACTACATCTTTCCCCTGATTTTCCCGGATGGTATCCTCTGTCACGTATTCAAAATGATATTTTTCCGCATAGGGCAGCTGTTCTCTGCCGTCCTGCACGTTGCTGACACCCTGGAAATACCGGGCATCGATCTGGTGACTATACATGGTAAGGATCTGTCCCACCATATACTCGCCCTCGCCCAGGGGATCCGGGTCTATGTAATACTCATCGCATTCTATCGTATGGGCGTAATCCAAAGCATTCAGATAAGGTTCATAATAGTAGATCCGGCTTAAATCTGCCCATTCTCCAAAATAGGTGGCAGCAAACGTCACTCCCAGCACACCATATAACGCAACTATGGGGATTGCCGTGATCTTCCACTTTTGAATGCATGCCGCCATGCCCACAGCTGCCAGGATGATCACCGGGTAAAATGCAATATTGATGCGGTGCAGCACCGGATATCTGGTAATGGCACCGATGATCACTGTAAGTCCCATCCATGCGAACAGGATAAACACCGGGGTCTTGTATTTCTCCTGCAGTTTCTTCTTATTCAATTTCCAGATTACTGTGATCAGACCGATCAGGAAGAAAATATCCGTCACATAATACACCGGTCCGAATTTGGCTACCGCACTGGGCACTGCCTGATCTCTTCCGAAAAATACGGTTTCTATCATGCATACCAGATTCTCTTTCAGCTGGTACCAGGAAAAGTTGGCAAACAATACATCCTCTCCGCGCACGCTGTCCTGAAAAGAGGGAATCGTAAATAGCGGTGTCTCGATGGTCTCTTTTCCCAGCACTGTGATCAGCATGGACAGGTACTCCGGCAGCACGATCACCGCATAGACTGCAATGCAGCCCAGGAATTCTTTCCAGTTGATCTGCTTTTTCTTAAGCAGGTAGATTGCCACGGCCAGCAGGAAAACAGGTACAGAATAGTCCGATACTGCATAACAATAACAGCACAATCCGAAGAACACCATGGACACATATAAGAAGACCCTGTTCCACTTTTTTCCCTCTATTCTGTGCAGTCCTGCCAGTAAAAAGCAGACGGCAAACAGGAACATATGGGGGAACATGTTACAGTCGATGGACCAACGGCTCTGCATGTAGTGCCAGGGGCAGATCATTCCGAAGAGCAGCGCGATCATAGCTGTCCATTTGCCTGCCAGTTGTCTCGTGAACAGATACAGCGCCAGGAGCCCCAGACAGCTGGTGATCAGGAGCGGCAGTCGTATCGTAACTGTGGAAAATCCCAGTGTTTTAATAAATGGGACCATACAGTAGGATAAAAATACGCTCATCTGGCTATTCTTCCACGCTGTAAAATGCACCGGATACCGCATACCGTAACGGTCTGTTCCGTATTCCGCCAGCGCCTTGGCATCCACCGCCGCCATAGCTTCGTCCTGGTGCACGCCGATAGGCGGTGCACCGAAATGGTATGCTCGGACGAAGATTGCGGCGAGCAGGATTACTGCTACCAGGAATATTTCCGTCTTTCTTGCTTCCAACAGCGTCTTGATTCGCTTATTGCCTGTGATTGTCTGTGTGAATTTCATTCTCAGTCTCTTACCCTTTGTCTTGCTTAAGCTTATCTATCATCTTAACTTCTTAATTTACATAATATCCGGAGACCAGTCGATATCTACGTCTCCGCCGGAGCTTCCGCCGCTACCAGAGCCGCTGTCACCGCCGGAGTTGCTTCCACTATCCGAGCCGCTGCCGCCTCCGGAACTACTATTGTCTCCGGAGTTCGTGCTTCCACCGGAACTACTTCCGCTTCCGGAACTGCTACTGCCTCCGGAACTGTTGCCGCCGCCAGAACTACTGTTTCCGCCACTAGAGCTGCTTCCACTACCCGAACTACTTCCACCTCCGGAACTGCTACTGCCTCCGGAACTGCTATTGCCACCTGAGCTCGTGTTTCCTCCCGCGCTGCTGCCGCTTCCGGAACTACTTCCCGCTGTATTTGTCGTGGTTGACGGTTTGTTCGTTGTGGAAGGTTTGTTCGTCGTAGACGGCTTGGGTGTTGTCGCAGGCTTCGCCGTAGTTGTCGTGCCGGTCTTATTTTTATTATCCACAGCCGGTTTATTCGATGCAAGTGTCACTGTACCGGTATTCTTATTCCCGTCAGCTGCCTTGATCTCTCCTGTGGAACTGCCGTTTTCTCCCGGCTGTTCCCCTTCCGCAGACTGCGCTGATGCCACCTGCGTTCCGGAAGCATTTTCTCTCTCCTCATATGCCAGGAAAGGATCCTCCTGTATGAGATCCGCCGCTTTGCCGGCACTTACCCAGTATTTTCCATCGTACCACTGGATCTCGCCGTCGAACACTCTCACTCTGACGATGTTGTCTGCGGTCTCACTGCCGCCCGGTTCTATACTGCCTTCTTCTCCCTCGGCAGTCTCTTCCGCATTCTGTTCTGTCATAGGCTGCGCCTCATACGCGCTATACTCAGGCACGCTCTGTAATCCCAGCATATCACCCCCGAAGGAATAGCTCTCCACTGCCGCATCACTATCCAGCCCCTGCCACAGGCATCTGCCGGTAGACGCATCGTAGGCATACAGCACTGCCTTTTGGTATCCGCTGCCTTCTAACAGCTTCTTAAGTTCTGTCTCACCGGGCTGTTCCAGCAAGGTTTTCCCCTCATCATCGAATTCTCCCTGATAGGTGATATATTCCAGTTCCCCACGGCTGTTCCACAGAGAAGAAAGGTCTACACCGTTCTCACCGGAAGAAATATCACAGGTATATTCTCCTGTCAGGACATCATTTTTCATCGTACCCTGTTCCCTGGTGATGCTGCCGGTTCCGGCATCCAGGTAGTAAGACGCTATCGCGTCTCCCGTGCAGATCACGATCTTCAGGGTATTTTCTGTATTTTGCAGGAAAATACTTCTCCCGCCGGCAGTATACCACACTTTTGTTACTTCCGCGCCATCTGCTCCGTATCCCACCTGAAAATAGAGTTCTCCGTCCCCGTCCAGGTAATAGCTTCTCTGTCCTTCTCGCAGCTTCGGCATCAGTGTATCGAACCATTCTTCACCGGTCAGGGCTTGTATTGCCTCTCCCACTGTATCGTCCTGTGTCAGATTCTCTGTCAGAGTCTCAGCTGCCTGCCGGATCTGCGGCTCTTCTTCCACCAGATTTACCGCAAGGGTCTGCAGAAATTCAAACGCTTCTGTATCGTCGTAGAGACGGTAAGACTGTTCCAACAGGTCTCTCTCTTCCCGCACGCGGCCGATTTCGCCGTAATCTTTTGCCAGTGTCAGATATTCCTCTCTGGTCAGTTCTCCCTTGCGGTACTTGGTCTCCATATTGACGATCTCCACTTCCAGTGAGGACAGGATCGGCTGTGCTTCCAGGGTTCCCACCACATGTTCCTCCTGTGTGTTGCCATCGCCGCAGCCGGTAAACACTATTGCCGTCCCGGACAGTATTCCCGCCGCCAGGAACGCTATTTTCTTCTGTCTGTTCTGCCATTGCTTCATAAATTTATTATCCTGCTTATCCTTTATTACTTATCCTATTGTCTTATCCTATTGTCTTATCCTATTGTCCTGTTGCCTATCCTATTGCTTGTCCGCATCCTGGATCAGCTTCCGCAGATACAGGTCTGCGTCTGATCCTTCTTCATATATTTTTATCTGTAACAGTTGTTCCGCCAGGGAATAAATATTTTTTGCTACGGTCGGTCCGTAGATCGTAATATCCCGTCCGTCCTTGGTCAGGGTCGCGTAGCCCCGGAACGCATAGTCCACTTTATACTGGCTGGCAGGCATTCCCACCAATACAGAGGTATAGCGGTATCTGTTATCCACGGTCTCGTAGATGCTGTCCTTAAATATTCCGGAAGCATCGGTTCCGTAAGCCATTCCCTGCAGCACCTTCTGACCTCCCACCACCATAGGATAAGTCTTCCGGTTGGCATCGGTCATGATCAGGGTCCCGTATTCCTTCAGCCGGTAGCCGTCCACGCCATCTGTCTGTAACAGTTTTTTGCGCAGATCCGCGCTGATGCCGGTCTTAAAGCGGATTCCTGATTTGTCGGTGATACGGATAGAGAATCCATGATAAGTCAGCAGATTCGTAAGCTTCGGCTGTGCCGTCACTTCATAGGCATAATCGTTGTATTCTAGGGTCCATACGTACATTCCCACGGGAACTCCATTTTCATTATAGCGCATAACAGTTGCGCTTCCTGCCGTATCATCCGGCAGTTCCAATGATACTACTCCATTTTCAGCCTGTACCTCGTATTCTATGCCGTCTATGTACACGGTCGTATCATCATACCCTTCCGGGATCTCCAGGGTGATCTTCGTGGAAGGCACCGGAGTGGGTGTGGGTACCGGGGTCGGCGTGGGCTGCGGGGTTGGTGTCGGCACCGGGGTCGGATCCGGCTCTCCCGGCATATTTTCGTAGACCGGAATTCGGAATACGAAGGAATTACCCAGCGCATTTGCCGAACTGTACAGTCTGAATACACTGGCTGCCTCGGAAGTCGGCGCGGAGATATTCTGCATGTACTGATGCTGGTACAGTCCGTAGGCACTGTTCTTATTTACATTAAACTTCTGCAGATACGGGGTATCCTGTCCCTTATTGATGTATTTGTCCGCGAGGAGATTTGCACCTCCCAAAATGGAAAAATACGCTCCCTTCCATTCATTCGCTTTCGCGTATTCCAGTCCGTTCCGGATGATTTCCTCCGTTTTCTTGCCATTTGCTCCCACATTAAAATAGTTGTAATAGCCTTCATATCCCTCCACGGTACCGGAGATAATGGGAGACGTTCCTTTTCCCTGCTCCTGCAGGACTCTTGCCGCCAGATGGAAGGGACTTACCTTTCTGCAATCCTCTTTTCCGATCATATAGAAGATGTACTCAAAAGTCATATTGGTTCCGGGAGCATTTGCACTGCTGTTCATGAATGTATTATCCAGAAAACTTTTCAGTGCTGCCTCCGTATGATAAGTCTCATTGTAAGTTAACTGCTCGAACTGGAAAATCGCGCCTTCCCGCAGGGCATTCCGGGGATCCATATAGGCTTCCAGTGCCTGTCTGGATGCGTTATACCATCCGGCGCCGTAAAAATCTCCCTTCGCCCAGGCCGGGGAGCTTGCACTGACCAGACTCCTGCCGCCCTGCATTTCATTCGTCACTGCGGTGTTCCAGTCCAGTTCCGTGTTGTATCTGACGAATATCCAGTTGGGATATTTTTCCTTAAGTGCGGTTAATGCCGGCTGATACCCTGCCGGGAACTGTTCGATATCCGCATAATTCCCCTGTCCATCTGCGGCAAGCATAGCTGCGCCGCCGGGATTCATCCCGTAGTATTCTTCCCATTCCAGAAATCGTTCATCGGAGCACGCCAGGTAATCTCTGCGGACATATCCTATGTAATCGGTACCGCTCATGTCCGTGGACACTTTTTCCCAGACCTGTCCGTCTTCGTCCACCGTCACATCCAGGATCTCTACCATCTGTCCGCTGGGTACCGTCACTACTGCTGCGCTGTCTTCTGACGCATCGCTGTGGAGCTTGTATTCATCACACAGGTAGACTAACGCCATGACCTCTCTGTCTTCCACGATCTGTCTAAGTGCCTGTCCCGCCTCCGCGATCCACGCGAGATCCTCTTCATCCAGTGCGTGCGCCTGATAGGTATTGCCCTCATAGGTAAATATGAATGCCACCAGGAGTATCGCTCCCAGAATCGCCAACTTTCTCTTCATTTACTCTATATGCTTCACTTTCTTATGCAGCACCCGGATTTCCCTGGGTGCTATGGTAAATATGGTATGGTAAAACTTGTTTTTCTTAGTAAGATAAGGATTTTTCATGGCTCTGCGCCAGGTTTTCCGCATGTATTTTACCACATTCCGGTAAAATACGTTATCCTTTGTCATCTGTTCTGTGGGAATATGCAGCAGGTAATCCAGTCTCTGGAAGATGCCAAAGCGGAATGCAATCTCCGCAAGTTCCTCATCCTCCGGCCAGGTATCCGCCACCAGCTTCTGCACCATATCCGCATTGTCTACATTGTCTGCGTAGACTCTGGAAAATCCGGTTTGCTTTCTGGTATTGCTGTCCGGGCGGTAAAATACATGGTAAGACTGTCCGGGAACGCAGACAATGCCAGGGATCGCCGCACCGGATCCGCTGCGCCGGGTCAGCAGCTTCACCAGCAGATGAAAGTCTTCATTTAATACTCCCACGGGGAATCCCTCTTCCTCAAACAGATCTCTGCGTACTAATTTGGTACAGAAGGAGCAGTCTCCTCTGTGCATTAACAGCTCCCGCAGGAACTCCTTGGCCGGAATCTCCTGTCTCTCCGTTACCGGTTCGCAGATATTTGGAAGCTTCTTCCCCTCTGGGTCGATCTCATCCCTGCCGGTCTGGGCAATGGGCAGATGTGTCGTCTCTATGGCTTGAAGCAGTCTCTCATACATATCCGGTTCCACATAGTCATCGCTGTCTACGAAGCCGAGGTATTCACCCGTTGCTTCCTGAATTCCCAGGTTTCTGGCAGAAGAGGATCCGCCGTTCTGTTTATGGAAGACCCGGATCCTGACATCCTCCGCCGCCAGCGCATCGCACAGCGCAGAAGTGCCGTCCGTGGATCCGTCGTCCACCAATAGGATCTCAATCTTATCGTAAGTCTGCTTCCGCAGGCTTTCCACGCAACGGGGCAGGTATTCTATAATATTGTATACTGGCACGATAATGCTTATTGTTATTTCCATATATCTTCCTTTATGCTATGCATCCGATCCGACGTAATAACATTTGACATGATTTATACATCGAAGTTACCACAGGGCACAGGAGTTCTTGCCACATCGGATGGATCAGAGCTTCCCCTGCAGCATCTCCCGGTACATTTTCCGTTCTGAAATCACCGGTGCCACTGAACAGGGTCCGCAAGTCGGCAGTGCATATCCGGCTGTCTCGTCCGAAACCGCACCTTCTAATGTCGTATCGGCTGCTTTCAGGAAGCCTTTTCCGACACAGAATTCCGTAAGGCGCTTCGCTGCAACCTCTGCATTCCATTCTTCCGCTATCGTGGCATAGGCATTTCTACCGATGCGATGGCACAACTCGCGGTCCTGCAGGAGGCTTCTGACACTTGCAAGCAGCTGATCCTCTCTCCCGGTCTCGTAGGCATAGCCGTTCTCCTCCGGATGGATAAGGTAAGGCACCGCCCCGATCATGGCATCCGCCACCACCGCACAGCCGCTGTTCATGGCTTCATTGACGACAGCTCCCCAGCCTTCCTTGCGGTCGCTGGTGACCAGATAGATCTCTGCCCGCTCCATAGCTTTCCGCACTTCGGCAGGCTCCTTAAATCCCGGGAGATCTACTTCCGCTTCCAGTCCGTATTCTGTCCGCAGTCTTCGTACCCCCGGCTCCAATTCTCCTCCGCCGATCATCTCCAGGTGAAACGGGATTCCCTGCTCCTTCAGGCTCTTCGCCATACGAAGCGGCAGTTCCGGGTGCTTCCAGTCGATCATCCTGGCTGCCCACAGGATCGTGGCAGGCTCCTTCTCCGCCATCAGCTGTTCCACATCATAGACCTTTTTCTCAGGAAAATATCCCCATTTCAGCATTTTCTCCGGATATGCCCGTACGATATGGAAATCCGACGGCACATAGGCTCCGGCGCACAACAGATAGACTTCTTTGTTTCGATAACATGTGTGATCTTTGTATTTTTGTACCAGACCTCTGGGGGATATGGCTTTCCACTGGGCTTCCTTATACAGTCGTTCGCTGTAACGGATCACCGGTTTCCCCTGATGCAGTCTGTCCTGAATGAAGCTTTCATCATCGGTACCGCCGAACAGTACCACATCCGCCTGTTCTATGAGTTTTCTGCCCTTTTCCGGTTCTGTATAGTAATGCACCAGATACGGGTAGTCCGCTTCCTTCCATCCCATGCGGAGTCTCTCCTCTTCCACCGGTTCTGTCTGCAGAAAAGCAAAGCTTCCCCGAAGCAGTTCCTCCATGGCATTGCAGAAGGGAATCTGGTGATGATTCAGATAATTAGACACCATTACAAATTTTTGCATAGATTTCCACCATTTTTTTATAATTTTGCTCCGGATTGTGATTTTTCTCTGCATGTTTTCTTGCATTTATGCAATAGTCCTGTCCTTTTACAGGATCACTCCACATCTGAATACACGCGTCTGCAAGGGATTTGGAGATTTTTTCCAGTGCTTCGTTTTTTGAATCACAGTCGTTATTTTTAATTACAAATCCCGGATAGAGGATCCCATCCTCTCCACCGGTAAAAATACTGGCGATTCCACCCACCTCGGCACTGACGCAGGGCATGCCTAAAAGCATCGCTTCCCCCAGGGAGTTCGGCGAATTCTCAATACTGGACGGGCATACGAAGAGATGGCTCTTTAAGTACTGTTCCTTCATCTGCTGAGCGGACAGTCTGCCGAGGAAATGGATCTTTTCCTCCAGATGTCCCTCTTTTAACAGCTTCCTGAGGTACCGTCCATAGGCGGAGATCTTAAGCTTCTCCTTCCATGTACCGTAAGCCGTCAGGCTGTTGCCTGCCACATAGACTTCTGTATCCGGGAATTGTTTAAGGATCCGCGGCATGGCTAAGAGCATATAGTGCAGGCCCTTAATCGGATAATCACCCTGACTTAAGAAGATGGAATGTGGAATGCACTGTTCTCTGCTCCACTGTCCGGTGTAAAAATTGCTCCGGAGCGTCTCATTCATGGGATAATAGGTCACCCCGGGATGCCATTCTCCCGTGTAATGTCTGTCCCATGCCGTTCTGCCGGTAACATTTCCGGCGAGGCGGATGGCTTCAATCTCCATCTCACCGCGGCGGGCGAATTTCTCCTGCTGGAGCTTCAAGGTATCTTTTTTCACCAGATCCCGGAAGGTCACGGAATTCACAACCTCTTCCGGCAGATCCGCGAAATAGCACTTCGCATACACTGCGCACAGTCCCTGTATTCCTACCAGTATCCGGTCTTTTCTCGGAAATGCTCTGCACATAGCCAAGGTGTGTGGATATTCCGTTCCGAAGCAATGCACCACGTCCGGTGCGAAATCCTCACAGATCTCCCGCAGCTCCTGTTCCAGTGCAGGATCATACAGATCCGGGCGGGTCGTATCTTCCACAAAGTCATAGGCAGTGAAATGCGTCTCCCCACATGGAATGCATATGCCCCGTGATCTGCTCC
>QWCV01003958.1_pt1 | contig 10225 bp, 10 predicted proteins | sample 1972621 | NCBI WGS metagenome assembly QWCV01 (sample SAMN09866699, study PRJNA288562) | Human gut metagenome isolate pre2_stool, whole genome shotgun sequencing... | isolation source: gut | host: Homo sapiens | place: USA: California
AAACCGCAAAATACCATGTAATTAAAAAGATTTATATACCTAAAAAGAGGCTGATATCGGCCTCTTTTTTGTAACAAATAGAATAATGTTTTAATAAAATAATAGTACAAGTACAAAAATATTATTTGTATAAAAATAAAAAAAATGGATACAATATTACAAATAAATATTGACAATATATATTTATTGATGTAAATTAATATTATAAAAATTGGAAAAATTTAAAAGCAATGAAGGGAAGAGTAATTATAAATACTGAGTTCGAGCGAGCTGGTTATGGTGTGAGTCCAGTACGAAGTTTATAACGAAGAACATCCCGGAGCTACTAACCGAAATCATATTGAGAGTAGACTTAGTCGGAACCAAACCGTTACAATTGGTGACGTATAATAGTACGTTAATTGAGGTGAACATTAGTTAATTTAGGTGGTACCGCGGAAGTACAGTCTTTCGTCCTATAGATAGGATGAAGGGCTTTTTTTATTGGAATGATGGGGATCAATTCAATACTATCATCTGAAATATGATTTTGAAAACTACAAATTATAATATATTAAAATTAAGAAAAAGGGAGTATAAGATTATGTGTTTAGTAATACCAAAAGAATATAAAAATAGTTTAAGTGTAATAGAAACTCAACAAGCAATTAAAGATTTAAAGGATTTCTTTGAAGATAGATTAGGTGAAATGTTAAAACTAACAAGAGTATCATCACCATTATTTGTTTTACCTGAAACAGGTACAAATGATAACTTAAATGGTGTAGAAACTCCAGTAAGTTTTGAGGTACCATATCTTCATAAAGATGCAGAAATAGTACATTCACTAGCTAAATGGAAGAGAATGGCGCTTAAAAAATACGGTTTTCCAGTTGGTAGAGGGTTATATACTGATATGAATGCAATCAGAAAAGACGAAGAACTAGACAACTTACACTCATTATATGTAGACCAATGGGACTGGGAACTTGTAATAGCAAAAGAAGACAGAACTATGGATACATTAAAAGAAGTAGTTAGAGATTTATTTGAGGTATTTAAAGAAACTGAAGAACATGTTCATGAGATATATCCAGAAGTAGGATGTGAATTACCAGAAGAGATAACATTTATAACTTCACAAGAATTATTAGATATGTATCCACATTTAACACCAAAAGAAAGAGAAGATGCCATAGTTAAAGAAAAGAAAGCAGTATTTTTAATGCAAATAGGAAAAACATTAAGCGATGGTAAAAAACATGATGGAAGAAGTCCAGACTATGATGATTGGGATTTAAATGGAGATATATTATTCTATAACTCAGTTTTAGATCAAGCAATAGAACTTTCTTCTATGGGAATTAGAGTAGATGAAGATGCATTAGAAAGACAATTAAAAGCAGCTGGATGTGAAGACAGAAAAGAATTAGATTATCATAAAGCATTATTAGCTGGAAAATTACCATACACTATAGGTGGAGGAATTGGTCAATCTAGAATATGTATGTTCTTCTTAAATAAAGCTCATATAGGTGAAGTTCAAGTTGGAATTTGGCCAGAAAAAATGATTGAAGAATGTAGTGAAGCAGGAATAGAATTATTATAAGATAGATAATATTTAAAGATGTAAATAGGGAACTGTATAACATTTAAGTTTATACAGTTCTTTTTTTATAAAGCATAGAAGATTATAATAGTTTAAGAGAATGATCTATTAATGATATTCGATATATATTTATTGAAAAACAATAAAAACAAATTGACATACAATAAAGATAAGGATATAATTTAGTTAATAATGATACAGGGGGTTATGAAGTATCATAAAAAAATTGTTTTTAGGAGGGGTATATATGTTTAAAAATAAATCTTTAATAATAGCGGCTTTAGTTGTAATTGTGATGGGAGCTATTTCAATTTTGTATTTTGGTAGACCAGTTGGAACTGAAGAATCATACAATATAATCGCCATCAATAATACTGGAGGGGATATAAAAAGTGTAGGTTATGAGACTGAAAAACAATCTGGTGGTGTAATTAATGCAGATAACAGCATGATAAAAAATAAGGACGAAATATATTTAGAGATAGATGAAGCAAAATTTAAAATGTTGATTACAGACAAAGATGATAAAGAGTTTTTGAGCCAAGAAATGACTATAGATTTAAATAAAGACAAAAAATATGAAGTATTAATTGGAAAAGATAAAAATAATAAGTATACATTTGATATAAGGGAGACATGGAGATGAGTTTTACAGGTATAATTTTTTTAATAGCTTTGATTCTTATCATAGGAGTTATTATAGGATTTTTAATTAAATCAAAATTATTAAGTTTAATATGCGGTGTATTATCAGTATTAATAGTTTTATTTTGGTTTTTAGTAGCATCAGGTATTTTAACAAACTGTGGATAAAAAATATAAAAATATCATAAATTATGAAAATATTTATCTCTAGCGTTTCATGTGGTATTGAACAAAAGAAAATAAAAATATAAATCCCTCAAAATGTAACAAATCTGTAATTTTTGAATTAATCATAAAAATAAAAGGTTACAAATTTGTAATAAATTACTAAATGTGTTATAATTCTAAATATATAGGAGGTGTTATTTTGAGGAAAAAAATATTAACATGTATGCTAGTAGGTATATTATCAACAAGTTTATGCTTTTCAAGCATGGCACCTAGTTATGCTACAGGTAAAACAGTTTCAACTTCATCTGCTACATCGACAAAAACAGGTAGAGTTACTGTATCAAATTTGAATGTAAGAAGTGGTGCAAGTACAAAGTATAGAAAAATAGGATCTTTATCTTATAATAAGAGGGTTACAATTGTAAAAACTCTTAAAGAATGGTATAAGATAAAATACAATTCTGGATATGGATATGTGAATAGGGCTTATATAAGTACGTCATCAAGGGATAGTAAGGATTTAGATGGATTTTTATTTGTGGGGGATTCATTCACAAATAATATAAGAAAAAATATTAATAGCAATGCAAAAAATACAGTAATTAGAGCTAAAGGAAGCGTAACAGCTAAGTACTGGATTAACCACTTTGGTCAAATGCCAGCAAATAGTAGCAAGATAAAAGGTGTAATTCTTCAAATAGGTATAAATGATATAGGGGAACGATATAATATTTCAAATACTAAGACATTAATTAAGAAATTAAGTAATAGATATAGAAACAAAACTATATATGTTCATAGATTATTTCCAATAGGAACAAATTATAGATTTGGAAATAAATATAAAACACAAAAACAAATAAAGTCATATAATGCAAGTATAAAATCATATTGCAATACATTAAAAAATGTAAAATACATAGATGCAACAAGTGGTTTTATAAATTCCAATGGATATTTAAAATATCAAGATCCAGAAGGGCTTCATATTTCATGGCAATATTTGGGCAAATACTACAACAATATTGAAGCTGCAGTAAATAGAGTTAGATAAAATATAGTTTAATATTAATAAATTAAGTGAATTAAAAAATGGGTATCTGAAGTTAAGATATCCATTTTTTAATAAAGTTATTTAATAACTAAATTACATATTTAATCACGCTATTAGGAAAAATATATTTTATTTCTTTCATAAAGAATTCTTTCATATCAGTTAATTCTTCCTTAGAATAAACATATTTACCATATCCAAATTGCCCATATTTAAATTTTCTATCATCATTATTCATTGGTAAAGTAGTCTCTGGGAAGATTTCGAGTATTCTATTTTTGGCTTTAGTAGTATATCTATGAGAAATTACTTCAAATATAATTTGTTTATTAAAATCATGTGGTAATTTATTTTTTATACTTTTAATCAAATCTCGATATTCATCTTTCCAATTTTCATATAGAAAAACAGGAGCAATTATAAATCCTATTTGATATCCAGCGTTAGCAACTTTAACAGCTGCTTCAATTCTTTTACTAGCAGAGGCTGTGTGATGTTCATAGATATCTATTACTTTTGGTGTGTTTATACTGAATCTAATTTCTGTGTGATTATTATGTTTTGCATCTAATAAACTGTCCACATCATTGTATTTAGTTACAAATCTAAATCGTCCTTTTTCTTCTTGGCCGATAAATTCTATAGTTCTTTTTAGTGCATTAGTATATGGTTCAAGTGGTATAGGGTCAGATGTTGCGGCACCTTCGAATATAGTTACAGATGGAAGTCTCTCATCTATGTATTCTTTAGCTTTTTTTAGAATATCATCTAGATTTACAAATACCCTGATATAAGGTTTATCGCCTAATTGAGTATTTAAATAACAATATTCACACCTTCCCATACATCCACTCACTAAAGGTAATTGATAGTTGGCAGATGGCTTACATGTTTGAAATTTTAAACTTTTGCGTTCACCGACAACTAATGTTTCCTTACCTGATCTATATTGTTCATATAAATTATCTCCAGGGATATTACTCTTAATTCTATTGGAACTTGCATTTATAATTTCAATTTTGGGATTATCCTTTACTTTATTATAAATATTTTGGCCTATCTCAGTATCTAAGGATCCTTTTTCAAATATAACTCTTTTAGGAATAAACATTGTATCACCTCTTAGTAAATTTTTTTACTTTATTGTTTGTTTATTTGAATTTTCCATACAGATATAAATAAAAAATAATTAAAAACAAATAATAAAAAAAATAGACAATATAGTTGGAGACAATGTATGAGAAAACCTAAATTAATTATTAGTAAATGCCTTAATTCAGAAAAATGTAGATATAACGGACAATCTTATGATGATAAAGTTATATCTTTATTAAGAAAATATGTAGATTTAGAAACAGTATGCCCTGAAACGGGAATAGGGCTGAAAGTACCTAGAAACCCAATAAGGATTGAAAAATATGATGATAAATATAAATTGGTTGAACCTAGTGACAATATAGATTATACATCTCAAATGATGGAATTTGCAGAAGAATTCTTAAGTAATATAGATGATGTAGATGGGTTTATATTAAAAAGTAAATCTCCATCTTGTGGAATTAGAGATGTGAAAGTTTATCCTAAAAATCAGAAATGTAGTATAAATAAGAAAGGACAAGGTATTTTTTCATCTAAAATTATAGAAAAATACTCAACAATTCCAATAGAGGATGAAGGTAGGTTAAAAAACTATAATATTAGAGATGAGTTTCTAACAAAAATTTTTACAATAAATAATTTAAAATGTGAAAATAGTATTTTGGATTTTCATAATAAAAATTCATTACTATTAAAATCATACGATGAGGAAATTTATAATGATTTAAATAATATAATTATTAAAGAAAATATGGATGAAGATGATAAAACTTTATATAAAAACAAAGTATATGAAATTTTAAATAATAAAAGAGATAAAAGTAAAATATTAAATCTTATTAAAAATATATTTGAAAAATATAAAACTTACTTAAGTAAAAATGAAATAAATTATTTTATCAACTTATTAAATCTTTATGAAAATGGGAAAATACCATTTAGTTCAGTTATAGTTGCAATACAAATATATGCTACTAGATTTGATGATAAAGATTTGTTAAATCAGACATTTTTTAATCCCTATCCAATAGAGTTAATAAGTATAGCTGATTCAGGAAAAGGGAGAAATTTATAAAAAAAGAATTGCTCATTAATAAAAAAATCTTTATCCTAAAGACCTTTAAAAATGTAGATTTTTTTGAAATGCATTAACGGAAATTATATTTATCCACAATTTAAAGCTGATTATAATTTCCTGTGCATTATAAAAAAGATAGGATTGAATACTATCAATCCTATCTATATATCAAAAATACTATCTAATTAGCAGATTTCTCCACCAACAGCTTTTATATCTTCTTTGTTTTCAACAGCAGCTTTTATACATAACTCTAAACCTTTAGTTATATCAGCAGCAGCCATTGATGGTGTGTTTGGTTTACAAACAACTTGAGATGGTATATAAGGAACATGGATAAATCCACCTTTTATGTTAGGGTATTTTTTATCTATCATGTATAATATTCCGTACATAACGTGGTTACAAACGAATGTACCAGCAGTGTTAGATACAGAAGCAGGTATACCATTTTCTCTCATTTCTTTAACCATAGCTTTTATTGGTAAGTTTGAGAAGTAAGCAGGTTGCCCATCTTCGAATATAGTTATGTCTATTGGTTGATTTTTTTCGTTATCTTCTATTCTAGCATCATCTATGTTTATAGCAACTCTCTCTGGAGTTACATCAAATCTTCCACCAGCTTGTCCAACAGATATTACTATATCAGGGTTGTGTTTAACTATATTTTCTTCTATTTTCTCTAATGATTTTCTGAAAACAGTAGGTATTTCTAATTTTATTACTTCAGCACCAGCTATTGTGTCAGGAAGTTGTTTAACAGCTTCTAATGCTGGATTTACTGATTCTCCACCAAATGGATCAAATCCTGTTATTAAAACTTTCATTTTTATTTCTCCTTTAGTTAATACAACAGACTCCGGAATAATATATCAAAATCTGTTGTATATTTATTTAATTAATTATAATAGTTTTTTTATATTAGAACCCTAAAGTATACATTAATATTATGTGAGCTACTAATAATAATGCAGCTAAAGGTGCTTGAGCTTTTATAACTCCGTTTTTATCTTTCATTTCAAGTAATGCAGCAGGTAAAACGTTGAAGTTTGCAGCCATTGGAGTAACTAATGTACCACAGAATCCAGCAGTTAATGCTAATATTGAACATATAACTGGGTCTCCACCTTGAGCAAATACGAATGGAAGACCTATACCAGCAGTTATTACTGAGAATGCAGCAAATGCATTACCCATTATAGCTGTGAATATTGCCATACCAACACAGTAAGCTATAACACCTGCAAGTATATTTCCTTGAGGTATAACAGATGATATTATGCTAGCTATTTTATCACCAACACCAGCAGCAGTGAATAATACACCTAAAGAAGCTAATAATTGTGGTAATATAGAGAATACTCCTATTGCTTGGAACATTCTGTTAGTATCTTCAACAGCTTCAGATGGTTTAGCTTTAGTTATTGCAAATGCTAATAATAAAGAAAGTGTAGATGCTATACCTATAGCTACAGTTCCAGGAAACTCTGTAAATGAAGCAACAAGCATTGCTATTACAGCTATTGATAAAGCTGGAACAAATATTTTTAAACCTAATTTTTGAGCTTTCATTTCTGCGAAAGTTGTATCTAACTGTTTTAAAGTGCCAACATTAATTTGTTTAGTTGCTGATAAAATTGCTATAACGATTACAAGACATCCCACTAATACAGAAGGAAGTATTCTTGCGAATATAAATATAAATGCTAATATTCCCCAAAATAGGGCTGTACCTATTCTAGTTTTATGATTTTTATCTTTTAAAGTAAACACCATTGTTATTGCCATACATAATCCTATAAACATATAAAATACGTCTAATAGATTATTTGAAAGTGTTGCCATATCCATTATTTATTACCCCCTAAATCATTATTTTTAGAGTTGTATTTTCTACTCAATTGTCTATCTAGTAATATATTTTTTCCAACGCATAATACAAATGCTATTATAGCAACTGGTATTGCAGCTTTAGTAAGCGCCATTGGATCAACAGTCATTCCTAAAGAATCTAAAGTACCAACTATTAAAAGGATACCTGAGTTTGCCATAAATAAGTTTTGACCGAAGAAGTTACCTATATTATCTGCAAGTGCAGAATGAGCTTTTATTTTATCTAAATCCTTTTCTTCTAATTTACCGTATTTTACAGTAGCGGCACTCTCAGCCATTGGGCTTATAAGAGGTCTAACAAATTGAGGGTGACCACCAAGTGCAACACCTGCTGCTATTGTAGCTTCTCTTATGAAAGAATATCCACTTAAAAGTGTACCAGTAGATAATCCTTTTGCTTTTTCTATAAGCATAACTGCTTTTGATTTTAATCCATATCTTTCACAAAGTCCTATAACAGGTAGTGTAAGCATGAATAAACATGTTGTTCTATTAGTGACAAACGCTTCCCCTAAAGTTGAAAGAATTTGTACTATATCCATATGAGCTACTAATCCAGTAACTACACCAGCAGAAACAACAACTGCTATTGTATCTAGTTTTAGAGCAAAACCTAAAATGATAATCAAAATTCCAATTAATTCCATTATAATATACCTCCATAAATGATTTTTTAAAAATTATTGAATTTTGTATTTATATTTTACAAGAAAAATAGGAAAACGTACAGACTAAATGTAAAAAATATAGAAAAATGTAAAAAATAAGAGAAATTTGAAAATAAATATAAAGAAAAGCTAATATTTCCATAAAATCGGATTAAAAATTAAATTAAAATTAAAAAAATAATTTTAAAAATAAACTGCAAAAAATAGGATTTTAAAGAAATAATAGAAAATATTATAAAAAAATAAAAAAATATTGCAATATTATCAAAATGATAGTACAATGAAATGGTTGGGCGTTATCAAAATGATAGCCGAAGTATTTTTAAAAAAAATTAAAAAATGTAAATATTATTATATACTTTTTTAGGTATTATATCCTATAATATACATAGGGTTTATAATAAATTAAATAAAAAACAAACAAAGACACAGGAGAAAGAGGAATGTTAGAAAGTAATTTTTTTACAAAGTTCTTACAACTTAGTGATTTTAGAACTTTGGCATTTATCGTAGTATTAATAGCATTATTTAAAGTAATCAACGTACTTCAAAAGAAAAAGGTTAGCTTTTCTACAAGAATGACTACTGGTACAGTTTTAGGATTAGTTTTAGGAGTTATAGTACAAGCCGTTGCTAAATTCCCAGATTCACCAAAGGATATAGCTTGGATAAGTGAATTATCTGGATGGTATGGATTTGTTGGTGGTGGATTTATAGACTTATTAAAAATGTTAGTTATTCCACTTATATTATTATCAATAACAAGAGTAATAATGAATATGAAAGGTGATAACCTTGGAAAACTTACAACAAAAACAATAGGATCATTAATAGGTTTAACAGTTTTCGCTGCTATAACAGGTATAGTATTAGCACTATTATTTAACCTTGGTCAAGGATTTGATGCAGGAAACAACACTGCTGAAATAAGAGAAGCAGTTTCTTTATCTGAAACAATAAGAGCACTTTTACCAAGTAATATAGTATCATCTATGGCAGAAGGAAATATAGTTGGTGTAGTTATATTCTCAGCATTTATAGGAACTTCAATAAGACGTTTAAGCAAAAAACATGCAGATACTATTGAACCTTTTGTAAAATGGGTTGAAGCTTTTTATAAAATAATAATAAGTGTAACTATGACAATAATTAAATTTATGCCATATGCAGTTATAGCTTTACTTGCAAACACTATAATTTCAAATGGAATAGGTGTACTTGCATCTGTTGGTAAATTTATAGTTTGTCTATATTTAGCAGTGATTATAATGTTAGTAGTTCATATGACATTAGCTATGTTAAATGGAGTTAGCCCAATAACATATATAAAAAATGCTTCAGAACCATTAATTATAGCATTTACTTCTCGTTCAAGTTTAGGAACATTACCTGTTACAATTGAAACTCTAGAGAAAAAATTTGATGTTAATGAAGGGGTTGCAAGTTTTGTTGCTAGTTTAGGAACAAATATGGGTATGAATGGTTGTGCAGGAATTTATCCAGCACTTACAGCTATAATGCTTGCACAAATAACTAATACACCTATAGATTTAAGTTTCTGTATAATGCTTTTAGTAATCATAGCAATTAGTTCATTTGGTATAGCTGGTCTTCCAGGTACTGCTACAATAGCAATATCTGTAGTTATATCTGGTATGGGTATGGAAGCATACTTCCCACTTCTTGGAGCAGTAATTGCAGTTGACCCAATAATAGACATGGGTAGAACTATGTTAAACGTAAGTGGTACAATAGCAAGTTCAATTATTGTAGATAGAAGTTTAAAAAGAGATGAAGAAAAAGCAAATAAGACAGTTCAAAAAGCTGTTTAATTTCTTTTAAAATAGAATAAAATAATTTTGAGATAAGAGGGCGTGCTATTAGATGGGAGAAATTCTGTCTTTTGGTTCGTCCTCTAAATTTAAGACAGATTTAGGAGGAAATATGAGAATAATTATAGTTGGAGGGATTGCTGCAGGAATGAGTGCAGCTGCTAAATTAAGAAGAACTGACAGAGATGCTGAGATAGT
>QWCV01003962.1_pt1 | contig 10219 bp, 9 predicted proteins | sample 1972621 | NCBI WGS metagenome assembly QWCV01 (sample SAMN09866699, study PRJNA288562) | Human gut metagenome isolate pre2_stool, whole genome shotgun sequencing... | isolation source: gut | host: Homo sapiens | place: USA: California
AACAGAAAACGCGCCAAAGCACATAACGAGAGCAAGCAGTACCATCAAAGAACGTATGTTACGCTTCATCTTCCATATCCTCCTGTTCCTCGGTTTTGGATAAAACAACAGGCGAACCGCCGGTATTGCCGCTGCGGATCGCCTGAATGAGCGTAGCCAGTTCGTCGGGGGATACATCCAGCCCGCGTACCAGACCAACGATTTCCGTATTTTCCAGTTCCGTTTTTTGCTGTTCCAACTCCCGCAGCCGCGCTTGCTGCGTGGCAATTTTAGCCCTGACCTTTTCAATCTCGGTCATTACTTTTTGAATTTTCGAGTTCATAAAACTTCCTTTCCGGGCGGTCAGAGCCGCCCAAACGCATAAAAATGTTGTTGCCAGTAAGAGGTGTTGATATTGGCATACTGAATAGGGGAGCCGCAGTGGATCATCATTCCATCGCCCACATAAATGCCCACATGGGATACCGCCCCCGCGCTGGCATACGTCCCCGTGAAGAAAATAATATCCCCCGGCTTTGCTTCCGAACGCGGCACAATGGCACATTGATTGTAAATGCCCTGCGCCGTGGTGCGGGGAAGATTGTGAACGCCGGAATGGGTGTAAACCCAGCACACAAAGCCGCTGCAATCAAAGCTGGTAGACGGGCTGGAGCCGCCCCATACATAGGGGTAGCCCAAATATTTCTCCGCTTCAGCAATCAGCGCGGCAAAGGACGGGTCGGAAAGCGCCTCTCCGGGTATCTCATAATGCTCGCCCTCGGAGGGATTGGCATAGATGTTGTCCCCAAACAGGTAAGGCTTGTTTCCCTTTAGCTGTAAAATAGCCGCATAGCGTTCCTTTTCGTCCTCGGTCAAGTTCTGCGCTGCCACAGTCCCCAGAGAGCGATTGCGGAGGGTCACATGGAGAATATAATATTCGTATGCTTCTTCGCTTTCGTGTTCGTTCCCGTCCTCGTCCGTCCAGGTTACAGTGCGATAGCGTATCTGCACCTCCTCGCGGGTGGTAAGGGTATATTGCTGGTCAAACAGGGCTTGTAATTCCGCTTGTACCTGGGCGGGGGTGAACGCATTGAATTTTGCGGTCAGATAGGAAATCAGTTCGTTAGGGTCGTGTCCGATGGTGTCCACGTCGTACTGATACTCGTCGTATCCTGGAAACTCGTTTTCAATATTGGCCATCCGGCGTTCCAACTGTTTTTCCAGGTCGATATAGTTATCCTCCACCTGCAATATGTCGGGATCTTCGGAAGTGTACGACGTACCCAGGATTGCCCCCATCGCGCCCTCCATTGAAACCGAGCAGGAGGACAGCGAGGAAAACAGCAGCACAAACAGCAGGGCCACACCGCCAACGATGACCAGAACGCCCTTATTGTGCTTGACAAGAGCCACCGCCGCCTGTCCGACGTTGCTGACCGCCTCCTTTGCTTTCTTGGCTACCGCCGCACCCCGGCTCCCGGTCTTATGGGCCTTTCGGTAGGCTTTGGCATATTCCCGCTTGAGCCGCCGTTTCTGGAACATCGCGGAAGCGGAGTGCTCCTGCAACTCAGGGTTATCCCGTATGGCAGCGCGGTAATGGGCATTGACAGTAGCCTTAGCGCTTTTGGCTTCCAGCCGTTCTACCCGGCGATACGGCGCGTCTTTTGCCTTGCGGTAACCGCTCTTGGCCGCTCCAATCGCCAGATTTTCCGCTGCAAACTCTGTTTTATGAGCCGCTTCCACACCCACGTTTTCCTGTTCCACCTGACGGATTTTGTTATGGACGGCCAGATCAGCGGAACGCCCCGCCTTGAGTGCGCCCTGCGCCACAGGATTTTTCCGGCCGCGTGGTTTTACCTCATCCTCAAAACTCAGCGTATGGCGCACCTTGCCGGATACAGCGTCAAACTGGCGGTTGATACGGGGCCGGTGTTTCTTAGGTAATGCCTCCTTTACCTGTTCCAGCTTTTCCCCCAGGATTTCCGCTTTCTTTTCCGCATGGGCGGCCCGTTCTTCCGGCGAAAAATGCAGCCATTTACTTCTGGCTGCATCGTCCGCGTCATAAATATTTCGTTTCCGCTTCATCGGGCCACCTCCTTATGCCGCCAGGTCGGAGGGCTTGGTGGTCATCACGCGGTATAGCTGCGTATCACGGGGAAACTTATCTTCAAAGGGGATAATCTTGTCCCCAAAGAATAGCAGCCCCTCGCCCTCGCCGCTGTTGGTCACATGATTAAGTTCTTGGGGAGAAATGCCGAGCCGCTGCGCCAGGATATTGCGGTCGCTGGCCCCCTGGTTTAACATCAGTACAAAATCGCTGTTCTCTAAAATGTTTTCAATTTCAGAACTTTCCAGCAGATCCTTGACATTTTGCGTAAGCGAAGTCGGGATTCCATTCCACTTGCGGAAGCGTTTATAGATTTCTGCGGTGTACGCGGCAGTTTGCGGCTCCTTTAAGAGCAAATGGAACTCGTCTAAGAAAATGCGGGTCGTAACCCCGGCATAGCGATTGACAGCGGTGCGCTGCCAGATATGCTTTTGCACGTTGGACATAACCAGCTTCTTTAGCCCTTGTCCTAATTTGCTGATGTTATAGCAGACAAGGCGGTTGTTCAAATCCACGTTTGTCCTGTGGTTTAAGTAGGACAGGCTGCCGGTAACGTAAATCTCCATAGCCGTAGCCAGATCGTCCGCTCTCGCGTTGTGCTGTTCCCGCAAGCATTGATAGAGGTCGCCTAAAATTGGCATATTCCCCGGAACAGGATTTTTCAGATAATCCCGATACACCAGACTAATGCAGCGGTCAATCAGGGATTTTTCAATGGGCATTAACGGGTTTCCATAGGAGGCCATCATCAATTCGCACTGTGACAGCAGGAAGTCCGCTTGCATCAGCATAGGCGATTCGCCCACATCAGTGGACAGGTCTAAATCCATCGGATTCAGATAGCTATGGCTGTCCGGGGCCAGATAGATGGTCTGCCCCTGAAGCTGCTCCGTCAGGGCGGTATATTCATTTTCCGGGTCTAAAATCAGGATATGGTCGTCAGTGGCAAAGAACGCATTAGCCATTTCCCGCTTGGCAAAAAAAGATTTTCCGCTGCCCGGTGTACCCAGCACAATCCCATTGGGGCATTTCAGGGTTTTGCGGTCAGCCAGAATAATGTGTTTGGTCTGCGCGTTTAGTCCATAGTACAAGCCCCCTGGCTGAAATACCTCACAGGAGCGGAACGGCAAAAAGATTGCCGTCCCGCTGGTGGTAAGCCCGCGCTGGATTTCCACTTGGTTAAGCCCCAGGGGGAGGGCCGATAGATACCCCTGTTCCTGTTGATAGTCCAGCCGGATCAGATTGCAGTTATTCGCATTGGCAATACCGTTGACGGAATAAATGATGTTCTCCAGCTTTTGCTTGGTGGGAGCGGTATGCACCAGCAGGATTGTGACCATGAACATTTTTTCATCGTGGTTTTGCAGGTTTTCCAGCAGCTTTTCCGCTTCTTTGCCAAAGGTCACAAGGTCGGGAGGCAGAATATCCATATCAAACCCGGAGCGTACCGCCCGTTTCTGTTCGTCGATTTTTGCCTTATCCAAATCGCTCAATTTCCGTTTGACCGCCTTGAGCGCGGCCCCCTGGTCGAGCGCCTTTGCATGAATACTGACGATCTGGCTGCTCTCAATATTGAGAAGCGCATTTAACAGTGTGTCATACAGCTTCGTGGCCTGGATTTGCAAAAAAGAAACCGCGCCAACCGACGGGCCGACGCGGAAATACCGGCCCTCCTTAAATAAGAAAGAACTCGGTGCAATATAATCTTTGCTGGACAGGCCGGTGCCCACCAGGGAGTCCCAGTTAAATTTGAGTTTTTGCGGCTCGTCCAGGTGCAAACAGTGATGAAGCAGCACCAACCGCTCATATCCGTTCATTCCGTGGGCTTCTGTGCCAATCCCCTTGAAACGGACAAGCACATCCGCTTCAATCTGTTCCAGCCTGGAGGTGGCTTGCCGTAGATCGTCGGCCTCCACCGTAAAGGTCAGGCACAGACTGCGCTCTGTTTTACACCGGCTGGCCTTAGTAAGCAGCATATCGGAAAATTCCTTGCGGATAGGGTCAAACCCATCGCCAGCGGGCGGGATATGGAGGATTTTTTGATATTCCAGCATATCCGGGTAGTAGCAGACCACTGATAACTGGAAACCCACCGAGGGGCCAAAGTAATTGACTAACCGGCAGTACAATTCAAAAATGACCGCCTTATCGTCATCGGAAACCTCTGTGTAACTGCGATCCTCAAAAGCCACGCTTTTGCTGTATAAGCGGTTGCCCAGGCTGCACACACCATTCTCATACATTTCATCATAGGGAATAGTCTGTTGTGCGCTGGCGGCGATTTTGCCTTCCCGCTTTGCCCGCTTAATGGCCTTTGCCAGTTGCTTTTTTTGTGCGGCGGTCAGCCTTGTGTCGGGCCGGATTACCAGTCCGTCGCTCCAGCCTACGGCCCTGCGCGGCTCCCGTCTTTTCAGTATTGGAAACAAGCTGTTTCACCTCCTCGTCGAAATAGGCTTGCCGCTCCAGGGCGGCAAATCGGTTTTGTGTCCGATAAGGACGCGCTTGCTGCGTCAGGAAACGGACACGGATATAGTTTTTCAGCAGCTTTTCCGGCGGCTGGCCGTTTTTTTCGTACATGGCGAAAAAGAAAAAGGGCAACGCCGTGACGATCAGTAAAATCAATGCCACATCGTTCCCCAAAAGATTGCGGGTCAAGAAATAGGTCGGCACCGCCACCAGCGCGGCCAGCGCAAAGAAAATAAGCTGGCGGCGGGTCAGGCCGAATACAACCTTGCTCTTGACCTCCGTTAAATCCTTTGTGATATTCACATGAGCCAATCATCTCACCTCCCGTAAGATTTTCTCATATCGGTATTTCATTTGCTCCGGCGCTTGGGGGATTTGGGGCTGACGCGCACCTGTCCAGTGCTTTCCACCAGCTAATCCAGCACATTTCCATCCCGCTGCACGAATACTGGCACCATTTTCTGTATCGAGTGTGTAAGTAATGATTTTTCGATAGCCCATTTCCTTTGCAGTACGGGCGGCGGCAGCATAGAGAAAGCTGCATACATTCCGACCACCGAGCGTACATAACCGGGTAACTTCCAGTGTAAAACCGTCATCCAGATAGCGGCTGACGGGCCTACCCGCAATTACAACACCAGCAAGCATTCCATTACATTCGCAGCCAATGGAAAACTTGTGCCCTTGGACAGGCGCATGGTGTCGGTGATACTGCCTTACAAAATCATTTGCTTGGGCTAATGTCAAAGGAACAGGAATCAGCAAGGCGGCCACCCCTGAATGGAGTCTGCCGCTTCATTTCCCCACACGTCCCATCCAGGGGCGCGGCTGCGGGCAAACAATTCAATCCGGGGAACGTCGCCCATCAGCCGGACAATGCGGCTGCGGGCTTCCTCCGGCTTTTTGCTGTGTTCCTCGATATGGGATAAAATCACTTGATGTACCCCGGCATTATGCCGTTTCGGGTGCCCTCTGGTGGCTAACAGGCAGATTTCCGCATTGGCCCGTGTCCAGTAACCCATGCCGGTAAACAGCGTAGGGGCTTTGCGATTTAGCTTGACCCACACAAAAGCTACGGACTTATAGCAAAATCCCCAGGCATCCATTAGCGGCCACGCCTCCCGTAAAAGGGGGAATGTTATCCAAAGGAATAAGGCGCAGTCCTTTGCGGCCAGAAGATGTACTGGCAGAGCCTTGATTTCCTCCAGGGACATAGTGGAATAATGGCTTTCCGCTGACCGGCCCGCCCCTTTTTTACTCCATACGCGGTAATGCCAGGGCGGATCGGCATAGATGACAGTATATTTTCCAGGCTTGTTCAATTGGCCACCTCCTTAATGGGCGTTCAAAATACTTTTTGCCACACCCGCAGATTTGAACAGGCTGAAACAGAGCAGGACGGTATAGGCAACGCACGTCCAGATTGCCCCGTGCAGATCTCCGCCGGAGATGGACAGCGTTTTTACGAGAATGGCGTAAATGCCGGTAATGACCATAATCAGGAAGCCTTGCAGCCCCAGGGCCACCAGACCCCGGACGTAATTCGTCCCGATATTGCCCCACTCGTGATTGGTAAAGGTGGCAAAGGGCAGCGGCCCCACGCTGGCATAGATGTATATTTCAATCATCCTGCCATAAAGGATAATCGTGATGAGCGCACCCATAACCGTCATGGCGAAGCTGACTACCCACGTTTCCAGCATCAGGGCAAAAAGTTCTCCGAGTTCTTTCGCTTCCAGTTCCGTGGTAATGGAAGCCAGAGCCGACGATATATCAATGCTGGCGTTTGCGTCGATGACCCCAGCGCTTTGCTGCACAATGGTTTGCGCCACCTCAAAAATTGCAATGATAAAGTCGAATGTATGGTTTACGACGTAGACTGCAATTCCTGCCTTGATAATCCACTTGAAGAAAATGAATGTGTCGAAGTCGTGCATATTGTTTTTATCTATGACCATGTGGATTAGTTCATAGGACAGGATTGCAGCGATTACAAGGCCCGCGATGGGGACGATTACAGACTCGGACAGGCTGTGAATCATGGAGAAGACGCCGGAGTTCCATTCCTCCGGCGTCTTTCCAACTTCCCCTGCAATAGTAGCGACCTTGGTATTTACATCGCCAAACATATTCGATAAGTTCCCTGTGATCGCGTCAATCAGGAAACCCTTTATCCAATCTGTGATTGCGTCGATGATAAAATCCATAGGCCGTTACCCATACATTAGCTGAACAGGCCAGACAGCAGAGGGATTACTTTCAGGCCGAGCAAAATCACACCTCCGCCCGCCATCAACTGCTTGACACCCTGGCTTTTTGAGGCTGGATTATCTCCCCCGTAACCTTCCATCAGGTTGATAATACCCCATACGCCGACACCGGCTCCGATTGCGACCACGACAGTGGACAGAGAAGAAACAGCACTACTAAAGAATTCCATAAGATACCTCCGTGTTATCGTTTGATTGTTAGAAATTGGCAGTTACAGAAGCAAAAAAAAGATACCCCACCGTTTGAAAAGGGAAAATGCGCTACAAACGGTGGGGTATTACGCCACATTTAAGGAGTCGGCTTCTCCGAGGTCGTAGACCTCAAATTCGTCCTCCGGCTTTACTTTCAGCCGGTGGGATAAGTACGCCTTTACATCAAGGGTGTACTTGGAATTGGCATCGGCAGTGTACCGATACATCGGGTGACGGGTCAGGTCATACTTGCGGGAGTAAAAGGGCCGGACACCCTGCACCTGTAAAATACACCGGCTGGAGGGCATTACCGCCAATTCGTCCACGCTTTTCAGTTCCTTACCCAACTTCTGATAATTCAGGCCATAGCTACGGGAGGTGCCCCGCGTATCGCTGGTGTTGTAAGTGTCAATCGTTTCCTTGCCTAGCATAGTAGCCACCATTTTCAGGCTGCTTTCCTCCTTGCCGCCGAGAAACAGCAGCGACGAGCAGCAGCCCGCAATAGTTTCCGCGTTGTCGCGGTACATCCCTTTAAGCTGGCTGTACGTCTGGAGGACGATGTGGGCCGAGATATTCCGAGAACGGATAACGCTCAACGCCCGATTGCAAAGAACATTGAACATCTGGGAGTACATCATAGCCGAGATAAAATTGAACGTGGGGTCGCTGTCAGAAACGACCGCAAACAGGGCGATTTTTTCCTCCCCCAGCTTTTCCAGTTCCAATTCATCATACTCCATCATTTCCCGGACAGCCTGAATATCAAAGGGGGCTAGCCGTGCGCCGCAGCTAATCAGGATCGATTTCAAAGTTTTGCCCGCCGCCATCTTAAATTTCTTGTATTGACGGACGGCAAAATGGTCAGGGTCGCGCTGTTCCAACTGTTCATAGAGCAGATCAACCGCCGACTTGAAGTTTTCATCGTCCTCGCGGCATTCACAGGCGTTGAGCATATCCAGAAGCGTGGTCATGTTCTTTTCTTCCTCCGGGGCCTCGTAGTAAATGTAGGCGATAAGGGCCTGATACAGTAGGGCTTCGGCTTTGCTCCAGAAATCGTCACCGCCTTTGCTGTCTTTCCCCTGGGTGTTCTCCATGATAACCGTTACCAGGGAGAGAATGTCCGTTTCACTGTGAAGATAGTGGAACGGGTTATAGTGCATAGAACAGCTAAAGTCGATGGTATTTAGGATTTTCAGCTTATAATGGCCTTGCTGCACTAACGCACGTCCTACCTCCTCCACGACAGTGCCTTTCGGGTCAGAGCAGACGTAAGAAGCGTTCATCTGAAGCAGGTTGGGCTTGATATGATAACGTGTCTTTCCGCTGCCGCTCCCGCCAATCACTAAAACATTGAGATTGACGTTGCGTTTTTCAGGGTCGGCAATCTTCCCCAACGTCAGCCGTTCCGTATCGGTCAGCAGGATATTCTGCGAAAAATCGGAGTTGATGAACGGCGCTATATCTTTTTCGGTGCCCCATCGGGCCGTGCCGTATTCTTCTCCGTGCCGGTATTTCTTGGCGTTTTTAATCTTGGAATAGACCACCAGCCGCAGCAACACAGCCGCCGACACACCCACCAGCAAATCAAAAGGGTGTAAGCTGGGCAGCGGATTTTGAAAGGCCGCGCCCAACTTGGTAAAAGCCCCCAGCAGCCTGTCCAGCATATCCCCGCCAGAGGTCAGCCGGTAGGCTTCCCCCAGCTTGGTCGCAATCAGCCCCATAACCACATAGGGCAAACTGGCTTTCGCAGCTTTGGCCGTATTGATTTTGGGGAGTTTTATCATCGCGCCACCTCCTGTTGCTTATTCCTGGACAGGGATTGCGCCATCTTCTTAACGACCTCCTGAAGCTGCACAAGCTGGCGGCGAATGGAGGGCTTGGCCTGGGCCTGACGCTTGACTATCTTGCCAGAGTATTCCGCAAAGGCAGCAGTCAGCGCGTCCGCGTCCTTTGACTTGAAGAACACCAGATAGCGGGGCGGCTGGCTTGTTGTGTCCTTTTTCAGCGCAAAATCCACGCCATATTTCTGGGCTACACGTTCAAAGGACTTGATATTCCCGTCGGTCACTTCAATATTGGAAACACCCGCGCCCTGCCGGACAAGGTGTTTCACACTCTGTTTGCCCCGATAGATTTTCGGGTTTTTCTGGCTTTTCTCCATTTCAGCCAGTGCTTTGGTTATGGCCTTTTTCAGCAGATCAGCGGTCAGCTTTCCCGCCTTGACGCTGATTGCCACGGCCTTTCGTTCCATTTCTTCCTGCATTGGGCCATTCCTCCTTTCCGGCAGGGTGGAAGTGGAAAAGAGGAACGACTAAGGCGGCACCACCAGCCGATGTAGCAGGAAACGCATTAGCCGGTGGAGATTATCAACAGCCCTCCTCATGGCCCTGGCTCCTGATTTTCAGAATACCGTCCAATGTGGTGGCCGTAATACCGAGGCGCTGCGCTACGGCAATATCGTTCTTTACGGCTTCGTCCACTTCCTCGCCGCAGACGATCAGGACGTGGCTGCGCCGCAGCAGTTCCCGCGCCATATCAATCCCGTCCTTGTGCTCGGCGGGGACTGTATCATTCAGAAAATGCGGCAGATACAGGATCGGGCAAATCGGGGTAAAACCGGCCAGATAAACCTTGCGGCAGTAAACCGCCGCCTGGTCGGTATCGGTAAATTCCTGGCCGCTCCAGGCAGCAGAAATGTAAGCAAATGGTTTCTTCACAGGGTCGCTCCTTTCTCCGGCTTCGTGCCGGGTGGCAAACAAACGGCCCCGCGTCAAGAATAAAATGAACGCGCACCGTGCGCGTTCTTGACACAGTGCCGTTCATTTGCGGTTTGGTAATCAGGGCGGGCCGGATAAGACCGGCTCGCCGCCCTTATTTGAGTATGAAAAAACAGTTACCCGCTGCCGTAGAGGTCGTGATTGACCAGGGCAGTAAAGTAACTGCTTATGGTGGTGGGCGCATTGTAAAGCGAGGTCAGGAGGTAAGCGCGGATATTCCGAACCTTTGTCGTGTTCTCCCGCAAGCTGCTTATCACATACTCGATATGTTCCGAGTCCAGCTTAAGTAACCGGCTTCTTACAACCTCCTTTGGGAAGTCCTCGCCCCCAATGCGTATCATTTTTCGAGTGCTGCATACCGTGTCCACCAGGATTTCCAGAATTTCATCCAGTATGTCCCTGTCATAGCCAAGTTTCTGGCAAAGGTG
>QWCV01004656.1_pt1 | contig 10194 bp, 5 predicted proteins | sample 1972621 | NCBI WGS metagenome assembly QWCV01 (sample SAMN09866699, study PRJNA288562) | Human gut metagenome isolate pre2_stool, whole genome shotgun sequencing... | isolation source: gut | host: Homo sapiens | place: USA: California
GCTGCGTTCTGATTTCATACTGTGAACTCCTTCTGTTAAAGGCTCTCCCTTTGGGAGAGCTGGCGCGGAGCGCCTGAGAGGGCAAGCGTGTGACAAAAGAGACGGAATGCAGCGATAGTCAAAAGCCTTTATCAGAGCGATGTTATCGCTGTGTTCAGACATCTCCGTCAGCGTCCTTGCCCTCTCCGTCACCTTCGGTGACACCTCTCCCGAGGGGAGAGGCTTTTGTGACATGCTAACTCACCATTTATAATACCATAAAAATATGTTAGAATAAATACAAAAACCGCCGAAAGGAAGGAAAACATCATGGAGATCGAGCGCAAGTGGATGGTGAACGGCTGGCCGGAGGGGCTGCCGCTGAAAGAGGAGTTTGCCATGCGGCAGGGCTACATCAGCGTGCGGCCCACCGTCCGCATCCGGGAAGAGGCCCTGACGGGCGGCAAGACCCACTACGTCCTCTGCTTCAAGTCGGGCGGCGGGCTGGCGAGGGAAGAGATCGAGCGGGACATCGACCCTGCGCTTTTCAATGACCTCGAGACCAAGATCATCGGCAGGCCCCTTATCCCGAAGCTCCGCCGCAGCTACCTGCTGCCGGACGGTGCGGTGCTGGAAGTAAATCATGTGGACGAGGGCCAGCCGACGGAGTTCTGGTACGCCGAGGTGGAGTACCCCACGGTAGAGGCAGCCCGCAGCTGGCAGCCTGCCGCCGTGGGCCTCGCGGACTACCTCAGCGACGAAGTCACCGACCAGCCCGGCCAGAGCATGGGGGACTATTGGGAGCAGACCCGGGGCTGAACCGACGAAAGTTGTGGAAAAACCTTGAAGATTATGATATGATGGTCGTATCACTCATACTGCGGCCCCGGACGGGCCGGGAAAGAAGGAAACAACTACGAAACGACCCAAATTCACGCTGTCTGTGCAGTACAATTCGCCGGTCATCCTGACATTTTTCCTCCTCTCACTGGGGGTGCTGTTCCTGGGCCAGTACACCGGCGGCTGGACGACCACCCATCTGTTCAGCGTCTACCGTTCCTCGCTGAAAGACCCGCTGTTTTACATCCGGCTCTTCGGCCATGTGCTGGGCCACGGCAGCTGGGACCATTTCCTGAACAATATGCTGCTTCTCCTCGTCGTCGGCCCGCCGATGGAAGAAAAGTACGGCAGCCTGCCCCTGCTCAAAGGCATCCTGCTCACGGCCCTCATCTCGGGCATTCTGCAGTGTGCGTTGTTCCCTCGCACGGCGCTGCTGGGGGCGTCGGGCATCGTCTTCATGCTCATCATGCTGGCATCCCTGTCCGGCTTCTCGGGCGGCATCCCCGTCACCATGCTGCTGGTGGCGGCGCTCTATCTGGGCCAGCAGATCTATGACATCATCTTTGTGCGGGACAACGTGGCCAACTTCATGCACATCGTCGGCGGCGTCTGCGGCACAGTGTTCGGCTACGTCAATGCGGGGCCGCGCGCGCGGTTTTGCCGCTTGCTTTTTGATGGGCAGCGCTCTATTATATCATTTGTACAAATATTTCCCTTCGAATTTTCACAAAATCACCAAATGTAGTTTATCGGACGGAGGTTGTTTATGAGACGACTGCGCAGCCCATCCCCGGGGATGAAACTGCAAAAAAATCACGACAAAGGAGGACGGACTCTTTGAACGAACACGAAAAACCACAGATAGACTTCATGCACAAGCTTGCGCGCCAGATCGTGGAACGCCGCAACCTTGTGTTCCTGTTTGTCATTCTGGCTGCCATCTTCACGGTGTTCTCGGTGCGGTGGGTCAAGGTCGAGACCGACATGACCACCTACCTGCCCAAGACCTCGGAGACCCGCATGGGCCTCGACATCATGGACGAGCAGTTCACGACCTACGGCTCTGCCGACATCATGGTGGCCAACATCACGCCCGCTGAGGCCGATGAGCTTTCCGACCGGCTCACCGAGCTCAAGGGCGTCCAGATGCTGGACTACGACGACACCACCGACCATTATAATAAGGACGCGGTGTCGGCCCTTTACTCCATCACCTTCGACTACCCCGAGGACGATGACCAGTGCCTCGAGGCCCTTGACCGGGTGAAGGAATACCTCGCCGACTACGACATCTACGTCTCCACCTCGCTGGGCAACACCCAGCAGGAGACCATTGATGCCGAGGTGCGGGTCATCATGGTGTACGTTGCCGTCATCATCGTCATCGTCCTGCTCCTGACGTCCCAGACCTACGCCGAGGTGCCTGTCCTCATCCTCACCTTCGTGGTGGGCATGATCCTGAACATGGGTACAAACTTCATGCTCGGCACCATCTCCTTCGTGTCCAACTCGGTCACGAACATCCTGCAGCTGGCGCTGTCGCTGGACTACGCCATCATCTTCTGCAACCACTTCAAGGAAGAACACCAGACCATGCCCCTGAAGGAGGCCGTCATCGAGTCCCTGAGCAAGAGCATCCCCGAGATCAGCTCCAGCTCCCTGACCACCGTCGGCGGCCTTGTGGCTATGCTGTTCATGCAGTTCCGCATCGGCTCCGATATGGCCGTCTGCCTCATCAAGTCCATCCTCTTTGCGATGCTCTCGGTGTTCGTGGTCATGCCCGGCCTGCTGATGCTCTTCGGACCCTACATGGATAAGACCAGGCACAGGAACTTCGTGCCGGAGATCCCCTTTGTGGGCCGCTTTGCATGGCGCACCCGCAAGGTCATCCCTGTCATCTTCCTGGTGGTCATCCTCATCGGTTACCACTTCTCGAACCTTTGTCCCTACGCCTACGGCTACGATGTCATCAAGGTGCCGAAGATGAACGAATCCCTCATCGCGGACCAGATGATCGAAGAAAACTTCACCAAGTCGAACCTCGTGGCCCTCGTCTACCCCAAGAACGACGATTACAGCATCGAGAAAAAGATGCTGGAGGAGCTGGAACGCTATGATGAGATAGACTCCACCAAGGGTCTGTCCAACATCGAGGCCCAGGACGGCTATATGCTGGAAGACAAGCTCACCGCCCGCCAGTTCTCCGAGATGGCCGACCTGGACTACGAGGCCGCCCAGATGATCTACACCGCCTACGCCATCGAGAACGAGGAGTACGGCCAGATCATCGGCAACTTCGCCTCCTATAAAGTGCCGCTCGTGGATATGTTCCTCTACGTCTGCGACGAGGCCGACACCGGCATCGTCTCCCTCTCTCAGGAAGACCTGGACGACCTCCACGACGCCCGCGAACAGATGGAGAGCGCACTGGCCCAGCTGCAGGGCGACGACTACAACCGCGTCCTCATCTACCTGAGCCCCTCTCTGGAACCCGGCCAGACTACTTATGAGTTCACCGACACCATCCGCTCCATCGCCCGGAAGTATTACCCGGACGGCGAGCTCTACATGGCCGGTGACGCCACCAACGAGTACGATTTCCAGAAGTCCTTCGCCATCGATAATGTCGTCGTCAACGTCGTGTCCATCTTCATCGTCCTGCTGGTGCTGCTGTTCACCTTCCAGTCCGTCGGTATGCCCATCCTGCTCATCGTGGTCATTCAGGGCGCTATCTGGGTAAACTTCTCGTTCCCGTATTTCATGGGGACCAACCTCTACTTCATGGGCTACCTCATCGTCAGCTCCATCCAGATGGGCGCGAACATCGACTACGCCATCGTCATCGCTACCCGTTTCAACGAGCTGAAGGATAAGATGGAGCACAAGCAGGCCATGATAGAGACCATCAACTTCGCGTTCCCGACCATCCTGACTTCCGGCACCATCATGACCGTGTCCGGCATCCTCATCGGCCAGATGACTTCCGACGCCTGCATCGTGGGAATCGGCCAGTGTCTGGGCCGAGGCACCATCATCTCCATCCTCCTCGTCCTCTTCGTCCTGCCTCAGATCCTACTCATCGGCACCCGCATCGTGGACCGTACCTCTTTTGCCGTGCCGAAGCTGGTGGCCCGCAGCAGCGGCAATGGCCGTATGCGGGTCAACGGCATCGTGCAGGGCGAGATCCACGGCTCTGTGGCCGGTACGATGAACGCCATCGTGGACGGCGACGTCCAGCTGACCGTCATCTCGGGCAACGTCTCTCAGGAACTGGACGACAACGAAAAACAGGAGGTGCAGAATGAAGACCAGTAACCATCTGCTGCGCCGCCTGACGGCTGCGCTTCTGGCCGCTGTGCTGGCGCTGAGCATCGCACTGCCGGTGTTCGCGTCTGACGACGGCGATACCATTTACATCAACAGCGTCTCGGACCTGCTCTCGCTGGCCAGGAACTGTGCCTACGACCAGTGGTCGGTGGGCAAGACGGTTATTCTACAGAAAGACCTCTCCCTCGAGGGGATGCTGTGGGAGCCCATCCCGTCCTTCAGCGGACAGTTCAAGGGCAGCGGCCACACCATCTCGGACCTGACCATTACGGGCCAGTATTCCCCGGCGGGCCTCTTCGGCATCGTGGAGGAACAGGGCTCCATCGAGTCCCTGAGCGTTCGCGGTGTCGTGTCTGTCTCTGACTCTGCCGACACCACCACCGGCGGCATCGTAGGCGTCAACCACGGCACCCTCATCAGCTGCCAGTTCACCGGCGTCGTCACCGGCGACAGCGAGGTGGGCGGCATCGTGGGCCGCAACGAGTCCGAAGGCACCATCGACCACAGCACGGCCCGCGCCATCGTCACCGGCAAATCTTCCACTGGCGGCATCGCAGGCTACAACCTCGGTGCCATCACCGGCTGCACCAATGTGGGCAGCATCAACACCGAATATCCGGAAGCATCTCTTGACACCGACGGCTTCACCGCCAAGATGGTGGACTACCTCAACAACAAGATGGCCGCCGCCGATGACGACGCCACCAATTCCGTCACCAACGTCGCCACCGACACCGGCGGCATCGCAGGCCGCTCCTCCGGCATGATCTTGACCAGCGTCAACACCGGCACCATCGGCTACGAGCATGTTGGCTACAATGTGGGCGGCATCGTGGGCCGCACCGACGGCCTCGTATCCGGCTGTGTCAATCAGGGCCATGTTCTGGGCCGCAAGGACGTGGGCGGCATCGCCGGTCAGGCGGAACCCTATCGCGAACTCGACCTCTCCAAGGACACCATCAAGCGTCTCCGTTCGGAGCTGGAGGTCCTGCGCGGCCTTGTCGATGACACCACCGGCGTCGTCGAGAACTCCACCACCAGCATCTCCAACTCCTTCAGCGCCATGACCAGCCAGATGGACACCGCCATTGCAGCGGCACGCCAGCTGGACGACCAGGCCAGCGACTACGGCGACGAGGTGGCCGACGAGATCGACCGCGCCTCCACTCTGCTGGCCGATACCCTCACCAAACTCGAACCCGTCATGGACACCGGCGAAGATGCCATGACCAAACTGACCGACGCCACCGGAAACCTCAAGTGGGCCATGCGCGAGATGGCCGCTGAGATGCTGATGGCATCCAGAGCCCTGGCCAAGACCAGCGACGGTCTGGACAAGGTGAGCGACGCAGCCGAGGATGGCCGTGACGGTATGTCGGCGATCTCTGAGGGTATCAAACAGCTGTTGGAGTCTGTCGATACCGGCGATGACAGCGCTGCCTCGCAGGCGATCTCCACCATCCTGACCGGCTACGACTCTCTCTCTGCCGAGAAGAAGTCCGACAAGAACCTCAAGACCGGCATTGAGCTGCTGAAGGTGGCCAACTCCGTGGCCAGCGTCTTCACGCTGGGCAGCGGCATGGCCCCGGCAATGAAGGCTGTCACCGCAGGCATGGGCCTGCTGCGCACGGCGTCCCTCCTGTCCAACGACAGTGACATTGCCCGTGCTACTTCCCAAATCGCAAGTGCCATCGGCACCATCTCTACCATTGCCACCCAGATGGGCGGCATCGTGGGCAGCGCTGCCAAGTCCGTCTCGGCCTCCGACCACCCCGAGCTGGCTGCGGCTCTGACCAAAGCCTCTGACGCGCTGGACGACATGGGCGGCATCACCGACGGCATCATGGACAACATCAAGGACTGGGTCGGCAATAACGGCGGCGGCAGCATCAAGGATGGTCTCGATCAGCTGAGCGATGCTTCCGACAAGCTGAGCGACGCCATGGATGACCTGAGCGACTCCCTCGACCTGCTCAAGACCGACGCCGCCCTCACCAGTGCAACGCTGGCGCATACCTCCGTGGCCATGGGCCAGATGCAGGACGGCCTCGGCGGCCTGACCGATATGATGGGCCAGACCCGCGACATCCTCCACTGGCTCAACCAGCAGGACCCCATCAAGGTGCCTCGTCCCTCGGCAGAGCTGACCAATACCAAGGACTCCCTCTTTGATGCTGTCAGCTCCATCAACGACAAGATGGACGACATCAACAGCACCATGCGCACCGCCAGCAACCAGCTGACCGACAAGATGCGCGCCGTGACCGCACAGGTCAGCGTCGTGTCCAACCTGATGCTGGACGCTGTGGAAGAGATCAGCGACCCGGGCAGCAAGACCATCTACGAGGATGAGTCGGAAGACCTCATCGCCTCCCAGTCCGACGGCAAGATCGAGAACAGCATCAACCGCGGCACCATCGACGCCGACATGAACGTGGGCGGCATCGCCGGTACCATGGGCGTCGAGAACCTGCTGGACCCCGAGGAGGACAACAAGGACGAGGGCACTTCGCTGCTGCGCACCTCCTATACCGTCAGCGCCGTCCTCATCGGCAACATCAACGAGGGCAGCATCACCGCCAAGAAGGACATGGTCGGCGGCATCGTCGGCCAGGAGGAGCTGGGCCTTGTGACGGCCTGCGAGTCCTACGGCGACGTCACCGGCGTCAATCAGGTGGGCGGCATTGCCGGTGCGGCCAGCGCCAAGCTCCGCAGCAACTGGGCAAAATGCGCCCTCAGCGGTGAAAAGTACATCGGCGGCATCGTCGGTCAGGGTATCGACAGCGACCTCACCGACGGCAGCCTCATCGCCATCAACAACCGCGCCATCGTCTCTGTGCTGGAAGGCCAGCAGTACGTGGGTGCTGTCTCCGGCGGACAGGACGGCGACTTCTATGGCAACCTCTTCGTCTCCGACGATCTGCAGGGCATCGACCGCCTGAGCCGCGTCGGTCAGGCAGAGCCGGTCACTTATGAGACCCTGCTGGCTCAGGAGAATGTGCCGGACTCTTTCCGTAAGCTGACCCTGACTTTCAAGGCCGACGGCCACATCATCAAGAAGATCAGCTTTGACTACGGTGCGTCCTTCACTCTGGACGACTACCCCGAGATCCCCCAGAAGAATGGATACTACGCCGAGTGGAGCACACCCGTCCTCGACCAGCTCCACACCGACACCGTGGTCAATGTGGAGTACACGCCCTACATCCCGTCTCTGAGCAGCAGCGTCACCCGCGAGAACGGACGCCCCGTCTTCTTCGTGGACGGCTTCTTCGGCGGTTCCAACGCCGTGCAGGTCACCCAGCAGGACATCACAGCCGATGTCCACGGTGTGACAGAGCAGTGGCTGCTGGAGTTCACCGATGACGGCAATGAGACTCACCAGATCCGGTATCTGACCCCCGGCAAGGCTAAGGGCAAGATCTACGTCAAGCAGGCCGACGGCAGCTGGCATAAGGTGGAGACGGGCAGCTTCGGCAGCTACACCACCTTCACCACCACCGGCACCGAGGTCGAAGTGGCTTTCGTCCCCGCAAAGCTCCCCGTCTGGGCCTTCTGCGCCGGCGGCGCAGCCCTGCTGGTGCTGCTCCTTCTGCTGGCAAAGCGCATCAAGTCGAAGCGCGGCCCGAAGGGCGAAAAGCCCCGCAGGGAGAAGAAGGGCAAACAGCCCGAGACGGCGGACGCCCCCGCCGATGAGCTGGATACCCCCATCTCTGAGACGGATATGCAGTAAGTTATAAGAAAAGCAGGAGCTCCATCCGAATGGATGGGGCTCCTGCTTTTTGCAATGCTGAAAGGCTCTCCCTTTGGGAGAGCTGGCGAGCGAAGCGAGACTGAGAGGGCAAGGATGCTGCCAAACAGCTCTTACACAGCGATAATATCGCTCTGACAAAGAGCCTGCCTATCGCTGCGCAGCGGCTCTTTCGTGCCGGGCTTGCCCTCTCCGTCTGCTGCGCAGACACCTCTCCCAAAGGGAGAGGCTTAAGCTTCGGGGGAAAGCTTCACATCGTTCAGGAACGCCTCTATCTTATCGATCTGGTTCTCCGCCACGGCGCGGCCCGTCTCGTAGACCCGGCGCAGCTGGGCGGGGTCGCGCTCCATCGCGCCGATCTCCAGCGGGATGGGCGGGCGGATGACATAGTCTTTGCCCGATGCCTCCTGCATGGCGATGTAGGAGAGGGCCTCGTTGTATCGCTCGTGACGGTCGGCCACCGCTGCCACGAAGGCCGGATAGCGCAGATACCGCGCACGGATGGCGGGCAGCATGGGGTTTTTCTTTTTCACGAAGCCCTTGGGCTGGGTCAGGATGATGAGGTTCCGCTTGTAACCCAGGCTCTCGAAGAAGCGGACGGGGATGGAGTCGGCCACGCCGCCGTCCAGCAGGGAGTAGTGGCCGATCCGGACGGCCTTCGCCGCCAGCGGCATGGACGCCGAGGCCTCCATCCAGCGCACGTCCTCGGCGTCGCCGCTGCGGCACTTGTGGTAGATGGGGTCGCCGGTATGCAGGTCGGTGCAGACGACAAAGAAGTCCATGGGCGAAGCGCGGAAGGCCTCTTCATCGAAGGGGTCCAGCTTTTCCGGCACCTCGTGGTAGCAGAAATCCTCGCTGTAGAGGTTGCCGGTGCGCAGCAGATTGCGGAAGCTGGCGTAGCGCTTGTCGTTGCAATATTCGGTGTTGTAGCGGATGACGCGGCCGATCTGGTGCGACTTGAAGTTGCAGCCGAACACCGCGCCCGCCGACACGCCGATGGTGCCGTCGGTGGTGAGGCCATGCTCCATCAGGACATCCAGAACGCCTGCGGTGAACATCCCCCGCATGGCACCGCCCTCTAATACTAACCCTGTCTTCATATACTGACTCCTTTTCCCGGTGCGGCCCTCGTCGGCCGCAGCAAGCCGTTTCCGGTTGCTACCAGTATACTCGATTTTGCGCAGAAAACAAGAGACAACTGCACAAATCGTCCGCCCTGAGACACAGACTGTACTGCAAAAGTCGTACTTATAATCGAAAGGGCTGAAAAAACCGGAGAGAACGAGTCAAATTTGGGCAGAAAAAGCCTTGCCAACCGGGAGAGTATCCGGTATACTGATATGAAATATTGACCGTTTTGTGACAGGGAAATTGGGAGGAAGAGACGAACTATGAAAATGCTGGAAGACCGCATCCGCAAAGACGGCATCGTCCGTGAGGGCAACGTGCTCAAGGTGGACAGCTTCATCAACCATCAGATGGACATTCCGCTGTTCCGCGAGATGGCAAAGGAGTGGAAGCGCCTGTTCGACGGCAAGCCCATCAACAAGGTACTCACCATCGAGGCCAGCGGCATCGGCATCGCGGCTGTGGTGGCCAGCGAGTTCAACGTGCCGGTGGTGTTCGCCAAAAAGTCCATGAGCATCAACCTGGACTATGACAACTACGAGACGAAGATCCAGTCCTTCACCCACAAGAAAATTTATAATGTCATCGTCTCCAAGAAGTTCCTCACCCCTGAGGACCACGTTCTCATCATCGACGACTTCCTGGCCAACGGCTGCGCCCTGCTGGGTCTGCTGGAGCTGACCGAGAAGGCCGGTGCCACTGTCGAGGGCATCGGCATCGCCGTCGAGAAGGGCTTCCAGCAGGGCGGCGACCTCATCCGCAGCAAGGGCATCCAGCTGGAGAGCCTCGCCATCGTCGAGTCCATGGACAGCGCCACCGGAGAGATCGTGTTCCGCGACCAGCCGCAGCAGAGCTGAAAAATATCGACCTTCCAAGACCGCCGTCCAGCGGTCTTTTCTTTTGCCCATTTTTACGCCCCGTCGAAGCTGTCGCCGTCCTCGGGAAGGTCGGCGGAAGTCTCGGCGTCGGAAGCAGGCGTATCCGGGACAGCGGCACGGGGGACGCCTTTATAGACCAGCGTCTGCTCGAGGACCTCGGCGCAGACCGGGGCCGAGAGGCTGCCGCCCGCAGTCGTCCAGCTGTGGGGCTCGTCGAGGCAGACGAGGCACAAAAACTGGGGGTCGTCGATGGGAGCCACGGCCACAAAGCTGGCGATGCGGGCCTTCTCG
>QWCV01004806.1_pt1 | contig 10193 bp, 9 predicted proteins | sample 1972621 | NCBI WGS metagenome assembly QWCV01 (sample SAMN09866699, study PRJNA288562) | Human gut metagenome isolate pre2_stool, whole genome shotgun sequencing... | isolation source: gut | host: Homo sapiens | place: USA: California
ATTCGATGAATCATTCAATTTCTTTTTCAATCTGCTGATCATAACGCTAATTGTGTTAGGATCAATGAATTCACTATCGATTCCCCATATATTTTCCATTATCATCTCTTTTGTAAGAACCTGATTCTGATTCATAATAAGATATTCTAAAAGCTGATACTCTTTGACTGTCAAAAATATTTCCGTCTCTCCGACGAAAACCTGTTTTCTATCATAATACAAAATGACTTGTCCGCACAGAAAAGTATTTTCATTTGACTTTCTCTTTAAAACAACTTCTATACGTTTTAGCAATACCTTTATTGAAAATGGTTTGACCACATAATCATCTGCTCCTGTATCAAACGCTTTTAACATATCTTTTTCATCATCTTTTGCAGTTAAAAAAATAGCTGGAATTTTTCCATTTTTTTGAAGCTCCTGATATAGATTTATTCCATCTCCATCCGGCAATCCAATATCTACGATCACCAAATCTACAGAACTATCTATATTTTTAATTGCCTCTTTTCTTGAAGCGGCAAGAATCGTTGTATACCCTTGATTTTTCAAAGATGTATCTAATGCTTTTCTTAACAATTTATCATCTTCTATAATTCCTATTACCATACACACCTCCTGATTTTTCTAGAATATATACAAAAAGTCCATTACAATATACATAACACCTCTGTATATTGTAACGGACTTTTCCAAAAAAGAAGCCCTCAAATAGCATCTAATACCACACTATAAAGGAGTTTGAATTTCAATCTCTCGTCTCCATCAAAATCACTTTTCCAAACACGAAAGAGATCTTCACTTCATCTTCACCTTCTGCAAACTCATTACTCACACACAAGCTGTCTCCTGATGAGAGCAAATGATTCTGCAATGGATATTTTGCACCGCTGATACAGAAATCCTCAACCGGAAGTTGCATCGGAAATACTGAAAAATACTTTCCGAAAGCTTCTTCTCTGCGAATTGCGATTCCATGATCAAGCAGACGAATTCTATTATGACTGTCCAAGATCATCGCCTGAGATCCTGCTTCAAGTGCAATATTCAGGCACTGAACATTAGCCCAGAAATGATCCAGACGATTTCCTGTTCCTCCAAGAATCCAGATTTCTTTTCTTCTGAGTCCAAGACACATACGAAGTGCAATCTCCGTATCAGACGCATCCTTTACCGGATTGAACTCCCGGATCGGTACACTTGCTTCTTTTCTATAATAATCGATCACTTCTTCCGGTACACTGTCAAAATCTCCCACAATGTAATCCGGCTTGATCTTATGTTCATAAAGAAATGCGAGTCCTTTATCTACTCCGATAATAAATTCTGTCTCTTCTGCCTCAAGAATTGGAAGGATAAAATCTTCTTCCAGCATTCCCCCGCTCACAATAACTGTTCTCTTACACATTGCCGTTTAAAATCTCCATAAACTTTGCTGTATTATCTTTGATATCACCTTTAAAAACACCTGAACCTGAGACCATTACATTCGCTCCGGCTGCAAGTACTTCTGCCACGTTTTTATGATAGATTCCACCATCTACTTCAATATCAGTTGTAAGTCCTTTTTCATTCAGAAGGTTTCTCAATTCACTGATGCGTTCCAGTGATTCCGGAATAAATGCCTGTCCGCCGAATCCCGGTTCTACAGACATGATCAGAAACATCTCTGCCTGATCCAGATACGGAAGCAGTACATCAACCGGTGTCTTTGGTTTAATAGAAATTCCCACTTTCGCTCCTGCTGCATGGATTTTATCAATTGTTGCCTGCAGATCTTCACATGCTTCATAATGAACTGTAACGATATCTGCTCCTGCTTTCACGAATTCTTCCACATAACGGATCGGTTCTGTCACCATAAGATGAACATCCAGTGTCTGTGTTGTTGCTCCCTTGATTGATGCGAGAACAGGCATTCCAAAGGAAATGCTTGGAACGAACATTCCGTCCATCACATCAAAATGAATATACTCTGCGCCTGCTTCTTCTGTTAATTTCAACTGTTCTCCTAAAATCTTGAAATCTGCTGAGAGAATAGATGGTGCCAAAATATTTTTCATAAACTTAATACCTCTTTCTTTCCTTTAGTTCACGGTACATCTCCGTATAATCTTCATATCTGATCTTATGGATCTTCCCTTCTTCAACTGCCTCTTTTACAGCGCATCCGGGTTCATGAATATGGTCACAGCCATTGAACTTGCACTGTCCTTCAAACGGTGTAAATTCCGGAAAATAATATTTTAAATCTTCTTTTTCGAAATCATTGACGTAAAGAGAACTGAATCCCGGAGTATCCATAATATAAGACTCTTCTCCGATCACGATCAGTTCGGAATGTCTTGTTGTATGTTTCCCCCGATCAATCTTCTTACTGATACTTCCTGTCTCCATCTTCACTTCAGACTGCAGAAGATTGATCAGGGATGATTTTCCAACACCGGAAGGACCTGCAATCGAAGTTGTCTTTCCTTTTAAAAGTGATTTTAACTCACTGATATTTTCTTCTTCCTTCGCACTTGTGAAGATTACCGGATATCCGCATCCGGTATAAACTTCTTTCAATTCTGCAATTTCAGGATGACTGGCAATATCCGTCTTATTAAAACATAATACGACAGGTATCTCTTTTCGTTCCATCATGACAAGAAAACGATCTAACAGATTATAATGTGGTTTCGGTTTTGTCACTGCAAATACAACCAGTGCCTGATCAATATTGGCTACTGCCGGACGAATCAACTCATTCTTACGCGGCAGGATCTCTGTGATATTTCCTGTCATTTCTTTTTCATCAATTACCTCGATCACAGCATCATCACCGACCAACGGCTTGATTCCGTCTTTTCGAAAAGCACCCTTTGCTTTACATTCAAAAATTCCGGATTCTACTACATTCACGTAGTAGAATCCGGCAATCCCTTTTATTATCTTTCCCTGCATATACTTGCTCTCTGTTATCATTGATTCGTGTTCTCTTCTGTTCCGGAATCATTTCCGGAATTTCCACTATCCGGGGCTGATGGTTGAGCTCCTTTGCTGACCATATACTGGACAGTTGTTCCTTTTTCCACCTGTGTACCGCTGCTGACAGACTGATAGAATACCTGTCCTTTCGGATAATTATCACTATAATCTTCACCAATATACTCTGGTGTAAGTCCTGCCTGTTTCAGCAGTTTCTCGGCTGTGTTTTTATCTTTATAGGACAGATCCGGCACAGTAACCACCGTCAGCTTTGGTCCTTTGCTCACCACATATCCAATTGTTGTACCTTTAGATACTTCTTTTCCGGCATCTGTATCCTGTGAAATAACCAATCCTTTTTCTACAGTATCACTGTAATCTTCCGTTGCATTTCCGGACAAGCCAGCCTGTGAAAGTGTTGCTTCAGCATCCGACTGGGACTTTCCAGTAAGTTTCGGGACTGTTGCCGGCTGATTTCCCTTGCTTATTACAAGAGTAACTGTTGTTCCTTCTTTTACTTCTGCCCCTTCACTCGGACTAACAGAAACAACTTCTCCCTGTTCCACATCATCACTGTAGACCGGATCACCTTTCTTCACAACAAGATTCTTATCCTGAAGTGCTTTTTCCGCATCAGCTTCCGACATTCCAACAACATTTGGAATGGTTGTTGTCTTTGCTTCCTCACCGGAACTAATCACAACATTGACTGTTGTATGCTTCTTTACTTTCTTTCCATCTGCAGGATCCTGGCTGATAATCTTTCCTTTTGCAACAGTATCGGAAGGCGCAGTTGACTTATGGATTCCGAGATCATATTTGTTCAGTTCTTTCTGTGCTTCCTCATATGTCTTGCCTGTCACATCCGGTACTTTTACCATCTCTGAATCTGTTTGCTGTGTAGTCGTTCCTTTTCCACCTTTAAATACGCCCACTGCATTTCCTACAAGGAACATGATCAAAAGTGCGATCACAACACCGGCAACAACCATAAGAATCTTCATGATCTTCTTCGTGTCTTTATTTACTTCATTCTTCTTACGGCGATTCCGGTCATCATAACGGTCTTTGCGACGGTCGTCGTAGTCATCGTCATCATCATAGCGGCTTCTGCGGCGATCATCGTAGTCATCGTCATCATCATAACGGCTTCTACGGCGGTCGTCGTAGTCATCGTCATCATCATAACGGCTTCTACGGCGGTCATCGTAGTCGTCCTCATAATCATCATCATAATCATCGTCATAATCATCATTATAATTCTGACGATTCTTCATACGATTCAGTTCATCCGGTGACATAACAACCGTAGTCCGACCTGTATCCTGGGATGTTGCCGGCATACGTCTTGTCACACCATCAAGAACAACAAAATCCCCTTCCGGATCTACCAGTGAATGCTTCAGATCCTGAAGCAGCTCCTCGCAGCTCATATAACGCTTATTCGGCAGTTTCTGTGTACATTTCATAATAATGCACTCCAAACTGTACGGAATATCCGGTACTTCTTCTGCTGGAGACTTGATCACTTCATTCAAATGTTTCAAAGCAACCGTCACTGTCGAATCTCCGTCAAACGGAACATGCCCGGTGATCATCTCATACATCGTGATACCTGCTGAATAGATATCACTCTTCTCATCTACAATACCGCCTCTGGCCTGTTCCGGAGATGTGTAATGTACAGATCCCATCACTGTCGTTGTTACTGCCTGTGTTGCCGTTGATGTCGTAGCCCGCGCGATTCCGAAATCAGTAACCTTAACCTTTCCATCTTTGGAAATAATGATATTCTGCGGCTTAATATCCCGATGAATGATATGGCAGTTATGCGCTGCCTGAATACCTGTCACCATCTGGATGGAAATACTGATTGTCTCTTTTGCTGAAAGCTTTCCTTTCTTCTCAATGTAATCCTTCAGCGTAATTCCTTCTACAAGCTCCATGACCATATAATAAAGACCGCGATCCTGCCCTACATCATAGACATTAACTACATTTGGATGCATCAATCCTGCTGCTGCCTGAGCTTCGCTTAAAAACTTCTTAATAAACGTCTCATCCGAACGATATGTGCTCTTCAGCACCTTGATCGCAACAAAACGATTCAGCTTATGATCCTTGCCTTTATAGACATCTGCCATTCCGCCAGAACCGATACGGCCAAGTATCTCGTATCGTTTTCCTAAAAATACTCCTTCTTTAATCATACACTCACCTCATCTGCAAATGGCTCAAACAATACCACTCCGATGTTATCTGTTCCTCCATTCTCTTTTGCTGCTTCCACCAGCATCTCACCTGCCTCGACGATATCCCGGCTTCCCTGCACAATATGGAAAAGTTCTTCATCTTCCACCATATTACTTAATCCGTCTGTACACATCAGAATGATGTCTCCCCGTTTCAGACGATGTTCATAAAAGTCCACATCCACATCAGCTTTTGCACCGATCGCTCTTGTGATAATATTCTTATCCGGATGATGCTTCGCTTCTTCCGGCTTAATTCCACCAAGACGTACCATCTCTTCTACAAGAGAATGATCCTTACTTAGCTGTTGGATCCCCTGATTGATCAGATACAGACGGCTGTCTCCTACATTGGCAAAATACAGCATCTGTTCTTTCACAGTAGCGGCAACAACCGTTGTTCCCATCCCCTTCAGATGTTCGTCACCGGATGCTTCTTTGATAATCTCACGATTGGCAGCCTTGATTGCTTTCACAAGAACACGTTCGATATCCTCACCCTCGCTCTTCGCAATCTCTTTGATCATCACTTCCACAGTACACTTGGAAGCATAATCTCCTGCCTGATGGCCACCCATACCATCCGCTACCACGAACAGGTTCTGGAGAATACCCAGTGGTTTTCCCGTCGTAAAGACGTAGTCCTGATTTACCTGTCGCACCATTCCAACATCTGTAATTGAAAATGTCTTCATACCTTCTATTCTCCTTCAGTTTCTACGTAGCGGCGCCTGAGCTGACCGCAGGCTCCGTCAATATCAGAGCCCATTTCCCTTCTTATAGTAACATTTATTCCGCTTTTTTCAAGTTTATTTTTGAAATTCAAAGCACTTTTCCGGCTTGGACGAACAAAATCACGCTCTTTTACCGGGTTGACCGGTATCAGATTGATATGACAGTTCTTATGCTTTAATAAATGAATCAGCTCCTGTGCATCTTCATCCGTATCATTCACACCATGTACAAGACTGTACTCAAAGCTCACTCTCCGGCCGGTTTCTTTGAAATATTCGTCACAGGCTGCGAGTACTTCTGTGATATCATATTTATTTGCAACCGGCATCAATTTTCTTCGTTTTTCCTGATTTGAACCGTGAAGCGAAAGTGCAAGTGTAATCTGTAAATGCTCTTTCGCCAGTTCTTTCATCCTTGGAACTATTCCACAGGTTGATACGGTGACATTTCTCTGACTGATATTCAGTCCATGCTCATCTGTAAGTAAATGAATAAACTTCAGGAAATTATCGTAATTATCCATCGGTTCTCCGGTTCCCATGATCACCACATTCGAAACCCTCTCACCACTTATCTTCTGAATCTGATAGATCTGTCCAAGCATCTCAGACGGAGAAAGATTTCTCACCAGACCTCCGATCGTTGATGCACAGAATGCACATCCCATCCTGCAACCGACCTGGGAGGAAATACAGACAGAATTTCCATGCTTATATTTCATAAGAACACTTTCGACTACATTCCCATCATAAAGACGGAACAGGAACTTGTTCGTACCGTCAATCTGGGAAATCTGTCTCTCCAGCATAACAACCGGGAGAATCTCATAATTCTCTTCCAGTTTTTCCCTCAAAGCCTTTGAAAGATTTGTCATCTCATCAAAATGATCTACCAGCTTCACATGCAGCCATTCATAAATCTGTTTTGCACGAAATGCTTTTTCTCCGATCGTCGCCATCTCTTTCTGTAATTCTTCATATCCATAAGCACGGATATCCTTCTTCATCTTAAAGTTTTCCTCCTGTATTTCGTTTTTTCTGTGAGTTATTCACATTATTTGTCTGATTTTTCTATTTTTTCACATTTCCTGAAAATCATGCTTTTTTCTTTAATCTTGCAATAAAGAATCCGTCACAATCGTGAACTCCCGGGAAGAATTGGATACATCCCTTCTCGATCACATCACTTCGTAACTCCTTGCAAAGATTTTCTGTAATATCGTCCAGTTCAAATTGTGGGTATTCTTTCAAGAACCAGTGTACATTGTCCATGTTTTCTCCCGGATTTACGGTACATGTGCTGTACATCAATGTGCCGCCATCCTTGACGATTGCCTGTGCGCAAGTCAGAATCTTTCTCTGCAAATCTGCAAGTTCTTCAAGATCTTCCGGTTGTACGCGATATTTCAGATCTGGTTTTTTGCCAAGAACGCCAAGACCTGAACATGGAAGGTCTGCGATCACAAGATCCGCTGTTTTCTTATCATACTCATCAAATACAGAGGCGTCCTTGCATACAGCACAAATATTTCCAAGTCCGGAACGGTCAATATTCTGCCAGATCAGATCTGTCTTATATTCGGTCAGATCTCTCGCTTCAACCCGTCCTATCTTTTCTTCTGTTCTGTTCTCTCTCGCCGCCACTTCATCTGCCAGCTGAAGCTTCTCTGCCACATGAAGTGATTTTCCTCCCGGTGCTGCACAGACATCAATCACATGATCGCCGGCTTTTGGATCTGCCAGTTCTCCGACAAACATAGAACTGATATCCTGTACTGCAAAGAGTCCTTCCTGAAAACTTTCCAGACCTTCCAGATAATCATACTCTGAAAGATAAAACGCATAAGGAAGATACGGATGTGCTTCTACTTTCGCTCCTTCTGCTTCCAGTTTTTCTTTCAATACTTCCGGTGTAACCCGGTTCATACAACATCGGATCGTAATCGGCTTCTCTTTCTGAAAATCTGCTGCCATCTTCTCTGTGATCTCTTCCCCATATTCTTTCTTCCATAAAGAAAGAATCCATTCCGGGACAGAATATTTCACAGACAATCTTTGTACATCTTCTTTTGGATACTCGATCTCGTCCATCTTGCGGACAACATTTCTCAGAACTCCATTCACATATCCCCGCAGACCTGAAAATCCTTTTCGAACCGCAAGCTTTACTGCCTCACTGCACACCGCATGATCCGGTACGCTATCCATATATTTCAGCTGATAGACACTGCTACGAAGAAGATTACGGATGACCGGTTTCATCTTCTTAACCTTTGTCTTAGAAATCTGATTCAAAATATAATCAATTTCTATCATATGTTCCAGAGTACCTTCCACAACTCTGGTGATAAATGCACGCTCACGTTTCTCAAGATATTGATATTTTGACAGAACATCGCCAAGAATCTTATGACTATATGCTCCATTCTCTGTTATTTCCATCAAAATCTCAAGAACGACCTCGCGTTCATTGATCTGCTTTCCCATAAATAATCTCCTATTCTCCGCATTTTGTAACTGTTCAGAGCCAAGCAAAATTTTAAAATACAGTTGTAAAATGCTTGCATTTTTAAGACTGTTTTTGAAATTTTATTTGGCGGATACGCCACACCGACGAAATGCATAGCATTTTGGAGGTTGGCTCTGAACATCCTGAATTTCCAAGTACCTTCACCGCTCTTCTGGAAGCATTGATTTCCACCGGAAGTGTTATAAGATGAAATGCCACAGCTACCATAAAGAGCAGAATTCCGATATCAATAAGGAAGCTGGACATCTGGCCATTCATAAACAGGCCGATAATGATCAACGGCCAGGAAATCATGGAACCGAAATTTACGACCGGCACAAGTGCCCCACGGATTGATAAAGGTGCATACCCTTCAAAATGCTGTACTGCATGACCACACTCATGTGCCGCAACTCCGATTGCTGCTACAGAAGTTGAATTATAAACCGGATCAGAAAGTGCCAGTGTCTTGTTTCTCGGATCATAATGATCGGTCAGATTTCCCGCAATATGAGTCACCTGCACATCATAGATTCCATTTCTTCTGAGAATCTGTTCTGCCGCTTCTCGTCCTGTCATCCCTGAATAACTGCGGATCTTCGAATATTTTGCAAATGTTCCTTTCACCTGGGATGATGCGAGCAGGCTGAGAACCACACCGATCAGTACCAGTATATAAGTCCAGTCATAATAAAATCCATAATACATACCAAAACTACCTCCTGTTATCTATCTACAGTCCCCCTCCAGAAGTCCTCTTATTCCTGTGTGAATTTAACTCCGCTTTCAATTGTGTATCCCCTTAAGAAAGCTCCTGTATCCATTCTCTTTTTCCCCGGGATCTGAAGTTCCAGAACTCGTAAGACGCCATCCCCTGTCTGAACAGTAAAGGAATCTTTCTCTACACTCAACACTGTTCCAGGCTCTGCTTTTACCGTGCCATCAGCCTCTGCTTTTGCTCTCCAGATCTTCACTACCTTTTTGTCCCAATGTGTGTAAGCACTTGGCCAGGAATTCAGGCCACGCACCAGACGTTCGATCTGTACTGCGGATGTATTCCAGTCAATATTTCCAAGCTTCTTATCGAGCATTCTGGCATATTCTGTCGGGCTTTCTCCCTGCTTCTCGAAAGTTGCCGTATGATCTTCAATAGCTTTCAGAGTCTCTACACAAAGCTTTGCTCCTGCCTCTGCAAGCTTATCATGCAGGCTTTCTCCTGTCTCATCTTCTGTGATCGGCACTTCAACCTTCTGGATCATGTCGCCTGTATCCAGTCCTTCGTTCATCTGCATTGTTGTAACACCTGTCACTTCCTCGCCATTAATGATAGACCACTGGATTGGCGCGGCACCACGGTATTTCGGAAGTAGAGATGCGTGTACATTAATACATCCGTATGGTGTCATCTCCAGAATTTCTTTCGGGATGATCTGACCAAATGCAACGACAACCATCACATCTGCATTGTATTTTCTCAGTTCTTCTACACATTCCGGATCACGGATCTTCTTTGGCTGATAAACCGGAATTCCATGTTTTATCGCAGCTTCTTTCACCGGGGTTGGCTGCATCTCTTTACCACGTCCTTTTGGTTTATCTGGCTGGCTCACTACGAGACACACCTCATGCCCTGCTTCCACCAGTGCCTCCAGTGTTCCCACGGAGAAGTCCGGTGTTCCCATGAAAATTATTCTCATCAATTATTCCTCCACTTCGTATTCCATATCT
>QWCV01003982.1_pt1 | contig 10177 bp, 7 predicted proteins | sample 1972621 | NCBI WGS metagenome assembly QWCV01 (sample SAMN09866699, study PRJNA288562) | Human gut metagenome isolate pre2_stool, whole genome shotgun sequencing... | isolation source: gut | host: Homo sapiens | place: USA: California
TAAACTCGCCAAATCCTCGGATAAGGACCTGGCGAGTTTTTGATTTTTAGTCTCGCTTAAGAGCAACCTGAAATATGATTACTTTTTCAGTGCCCTCGGAAACCGACTGCTTTTTGTAATAAACACACTTTAAATCAGCGACAAATTATCTTGCTCGTGCTGTTGCCGGATTTCACTATGTAGGTGCCGGCTGCCGGCAGGAGGATAGTTCCGTGTCCCTTGACCACAAGGCGTCCCATCAGGTCATAGGCGTTGATGACGGCATCATCGGCGGTTCCCACCATGCGGCCTATGACCTGCAACGCTAAAGGGCGTTCTACAGTCGTTACTGAGGTGGGAGTGGAATACTTGTTACGCTCGAAGAAATCCATGTACCGGTCGCTCCAGTCAGGTGCCGTGGCATGTCCCAACAGCGGATTGACCAGATATTCCTTATTCGTGACGGTCAGAAGGTTGAAGGGTGCGAATCCCACACGGGTCGGGTCGGTGGTGTCCTGAAGCGAGAGGTTGGTAGTGACGGGACACGTGACCATGGGCGCGAAATTCTTGACGTCGAAGTACGAGAGGCGTTTGAACATGTCGGCCTCCGAGATGCCGTTCTGTTCGGCCAGCGGCAATATCTGGTTTGCGGGCCATGCGGCTACCTTGAAGTCCACGGGGAAGTCGGCGTGTCCGGTGATGCCGGGAGCAGCCGCGCGAATCCTGTCGTTGGCAAGTGCGGCCGCAACGTAGGTGAACGCGCCGCCCTGGCTGCCGCCTTCGCAAAATATGTTCTTCTTGTCCACCTTCGAACGGCTCTCGACGAAGTCCACGGCACGGACGCAATCCAGATAGGCGCCGTAATAGTAATGCTTGTGCTTGTAGTCGTCGTCCGCAAGGCCGTAGGTGTAGTAGCTCATGCCGTTCTGCGTGTATATGTTGCGGTCCTTGTGCGGATCGCGGTTGTTGAGCATCTGGCCGCGTACTGACAGCACGAACTCGCACCATTCGGTGTTGGAGTCGCCGCTCATGCACCAGGGTGTCGAGGTGCCTCCGTCAGTGCCCTGGAAATGGATTAGACAGGGATATGTGCCTTCGGCCACCGGTTCGGCGTAATAGCCTGAAATAATTACCGGCTCTCCTCCGGGTACGTCCGGAGTGGATTTCATTTCCACGTACCATACCTTGCGTGTCGACGTGGACTTTCCTTCCACTTCGTTCACCAGCGTAAATTCAGGCGCGACATTACTGAGGTCGTTGAGAGCCTTGGACCAGAATTCCTCAAAGTCAGGCTCCGCGTCGTAGGTAACTTCGATTTGCGTGGGCTTTGAACCGATGTTGTACGTTCCGGCTGCCGCGCCGTTCACATCCAAGGTCAGGCTGTAGAATCCCGGATCGAGATCTCCCAATTCCACCTCTGCGTTCACGAGACTGCGGGCCGGCATGGCCACTTCCTTTGACACGGTTTTTACAGGCGTGATCCTGTTAAGGTCGGAATAGAGTGTTGCGGTGACGGTCACGTCGTAATCGTGGGCCTCCAGACTCTGAATCTCGACCGATCCGACGGCATTCTCGCCGTTTTCCCAAGCCTTGACGCACGATGTGTCCATCATGTGTTGGGTGCGCAACGTCTGTGAGGCTTCTATCAGCTGCACTTTTTCCAGAGTGTAATAGCAACCGGTGACTCTCAGCCCATTTTGCTTTACTAAAGCCACCATCGCGTCATCGAATGTGATGTCGGCAGACGATGCACCTTTCAGCTGTGTATTGCTTACGGGGTCGAACTGCGTGTAGTTGGCCTGAAGTCTCAGCTGTGCGTTGTCGGCAACGTCGCTCATGCTAACGCGCACCACAGAGCCGGCCTTCATATCGGCGAATTTGGATTTGTCGATAAGAACACTGTTTTTATCGGCGGCAGCCCAGGAAATATGCTCCGAACCCTCCCATATAGTGCTGACGGCCTTTGACGGGTCTTTCAGTACAGTGGAAATCTCGGCGGTGCCGGTTATATCGACCGAAGCGAGAGTGAACGCGCATCCGTTGATTCTGCAACCGGATGTCTGCAACAGTTTGGCTTTGTCGGCATCTATCTCGAATTCAACGCTATATGGCGCGTCGAATGTCTTTTCCGAATCATAGAGAGGAGTGGCCGGCCAGATGTCCTTGGCCGACGAGTCGGTCACCTTTAGCTGAGGCCAGGCGGTACGGTCTTCGGCAATCTGACTGATGCTTATCTTCAGCTTGTCTCCGGCCTTTACATACTTGAATCGGGAGGCGTCGAGTGTAAGGGCGCTCCACTGCACCGGAAATTCACCACGGAACAGGTTAGAGGTCAGTTCGATATATTCGGGCATACCCTCGATGGCCTGCCGGAACCACGCCATGTAGCTGTCATGCCAGTCTGAGGGTACGGAGTGAGCCTCGTTCTCGTTGACGACAAGCATGCGGTTCGGTACCTTCAGATTGTTGTAGGGTGCCATGTTGGTGCGGACAGGACAGATGGGATCCTGCACACCGACAGCCTGGATTACGGGGCATTCGATGGCCGGAGCTAAGTTTTTGGTGTCGAAATAGCTGAGGAACCCATACATCTCGGCCTCGCTCATGTTTTTCTGCGAAGCCTGTGCCACAGCCACGGAACGGGGCCAACCGGCCACAGTGAAGTATGTCGGGAAGTCGCCCATGAAGGGTACGGCCGGAGCGATGGCCTTGAGACGTTTCTGCGGGTCGAGGGCGGCCGCGGCTATGGTAAACGCTCCTCCCTGGCTCTGACCCTGTGCGAAGATGGCCGACGGGTCTGTTTTGTCGCGCGAGGCGACAAAGTCAATGGCGCGGATGCAGTCCATATAGGCTCCGCGATAGTAATAGCTGTCCTTGTCTCCGAAATTGAAGGCAAACCAGTCGCCGTACGTGTTGGTGTATGGCTCGCGGTTGTTGATGCTCTGACCGCGTGTGGACAGAATCAGTTCCGCCCAGTCTCCTTCGTCGCCCGAGGGGCAGTACGGGTCAACAGGCTTGCCGTCGGGTCCGTATGCCGCGCTGTCATAACCCTGGTAGGTGATTACGACAGGATGCTTGCCATCGGCCACGGGCTCGGCATAATATCCGCGGATGGTGACGGGTTCACCGCTCAACCCGTCGGGAACGGACTGCATTTCCACAAGGTAAAGTTTACGCTTGCTGCCGCTCTTGTCGGGCAGTTCCGTGAGTTTATATTGAGGATCAATAGTTGCAAGCTGTTGGATGGCTGTATTCCAGAATTCGTTGAAATCGGCCTGCGCATCGGTGGCGGATTTGATTCCTTCGGGATTGCAGGCAATATTGAATGAATCCACGAGTCTGCCGCCAGCAATGACTGCAAGACGGTACATTCCCGGTTCAAGCGATCCTAATTCAAGTGTCACTTCGCCGGCGGCTCCCGATTCCACCACCGTAATCTAATCGATGTTGTCGCATGTCTCTCCGTTGTCACGGGTCAGGATGGCACTGACGGGAACGGTGAGTTTATTCGCTCCTAAATTCTGTAATTCAAGGGTAACGCAAGGCCGGCTTCCTTTGGGCCAGTGCTTGGTGGTGCCTTCGGCAAGCTGCGCCGTGAAAGCAGGCATCTTCGAAAGGTCCACGACATCGATGGACGCAAGCCGATAGCCGTTGCCGCTGACAATCAGGCCGGTGCTCTGCAATGATTCGAGCATGGACTGTGTCAGGGTATATTCATAGAAAGGCATGCCGACCGTTTTGATAGGTGCGTCGGCAAACGAGGCCCAGGACGAATCGACGATGCTGGCCTGTGCCCACGGACGCACGTCGGTCATACCGAAGCGCAGGACATCCCCTGCCTTTGCATCCTTAAAACAGTCGGAACCGATTACGGCCCAACCCTTGTTCGGTTCTTCCCAGCTGATGAAAGTGTCGCCTTCCCACACCCGGCTCACGGCGGAATCGAAGTCTCCCCCTTCACCGAGTTCCACTTCCTTCTGCACCGCTATTTTGGTAAGGGTGGCGTAGCATCCCTTTACAACGAGACCTTTGCCGTTTATTTCGGCATAGAGGTCTTCAGTGATGTCGAACGATTCCGTTCCGGCATTGTTTACTACGGTGTTTACTTTCGGTGTGAAGTCCGTCCAGTCTCGTTTCTGAAGGTAGACCTGAGGTGTGCCTGCAGAACCGTCCACATCCTTCACTGTCACCAGGAGCTTACAACCGGGTTCAATGGCGCTTACCTGGTCGGCTTCAAGTTGCACATAACCCGACCAGTTGCCCATGACTGCCTCGCCGGTCCACAGATTCGTGGTCACTTTTGTCGTGGCGCCGATTGCCGATAACAGCGTTCCCAGCACCATGACTGATAATAATAGAAATTTTTTCATTGGCTGTTAGATTGATTCTGCACAAATTTATAATGAGATTGCCGAATCCGACATGCACGGATGTTTCGCGGATATGCACGAATGTTTCATATACCCCTATGTGCGCAATAATGAACAATTTGTGTTCAATGAGTTGCATAATTCGATACAAAATCCGAAATTTGCGATATGAAACGTTTCGTACTCCTGATAGTGCTGTGTGTCGCATCCTTGATATGCCGGGCTTCCGACTGGCATGTCTGGGAAGGGAACGCCTCGCTGCCGAAAACGGACGTTTATGCGCTGGCCTTTGACGCGGACGGCCGTTTGCTGATAGGAACCGAACAAGGACTGTACGCGGCGGATGGCAAGGGTAAGATAATCGGCATCCCGCTGACAGACGGAGGGACAAGACAGCCTACCGTAAATCGTATAGAGATAAGGGACGGCCACATATATATCGGCACGTTGACGGGCACATATATGCTTGAAGGCAATTCGGCCACGCTGTGCGATACAATCATGGCGAGGAATTACATACAGAGCGATTTGCCCGCCTCGCTGCAGGATAAGATTGTAAAGGATGCCGCCGCGCTGAGTCATGGCTGGAAGGCATACGCCACCAACAGTGATGGAAACTATCTGTACCGCCGTTCTACGGGCAGCGTCATAAACATGCGGAGAAAACTTGAAGATCCGGCTTCGATACCCGGCAATCATGTTTCATCGGTAGCATACGACAATCGTAGCGGCAGACTGTACGCGTCAATCTATCATTCCGGCATTTATTATACGGAGCCGGAACTGTCGGCCATAGAGACTGTCAGGACGGGAATCGAGGAGAATATATCCTCGTTCGTTATCGACGGCAAAGGCCGGTTATGGACGGCATACGACGGTGCCGGGATTGCCGTTGGGCAGGATACGGTGCTTACTGACCTGCCAAGCCGCACTGTCACCAATCTGCTGCCGATGTCCGACGGCAATGTGCTTGCGGCAAGTTACGGCGGCGGGGTTTTTATGGTCGACACTTTATTGAGGGCGATGCCGGTGGCCGGATTAGGTGCCGGAAGTTCAGCCTCGCGTTCGCGCGGGATGGCTGTTGACGCGTTCGGAAAGTTATGGGTGGCGACATTCTCTGACGGTGTGGTCAGGCATGACCTAAAGGCCGGGACATCGGATAAATTCAATATCTCTAATTCCGCGTTGAAAACGGATTATATCACCGATTTGTGTAAGTCACCGCGAGGGGACAGCATCTTTGTGGCGACCCATTACGGAGTATTCGCTTTTGATGCCCGGTCCGGATTATCGTCAGAAATCAAGACACCGTTTGCCGGCGATGACCGCATAGTGGTCGACCACATGGCGTTTGCCGGAAACGGCGAGTTGTATTTTGCCACACCGCATGGTCTCGCCGACCGTTTCGGACGGTGTGTGGCCCTTGAAGGCATGCCGCTGATTGCGCTGAAGGGTGCCAAAGACGGCACGTTGTGGTGCAGTTCCGATTCGGCGGTGTATCATGTAGATGTCAGTTGTAATCCTCCGCGTGTGGAGACGTTTGCGAATCTGGACGGCCTGAGATTCGGCAAATATGCCTTGTACGATACCGGCGACGGCACCGTATTGGCCGGAGCTTTCGGGGCTGTTGCGGTCATAAGTTCAGATCTGGCTGACGCTCCGAATAAAAAACCGGCAGATAATGGTTCATCAGTACTCGGATGGCGCATATTTATAATTGTCATCGTGGTATTGGCCATAGGATTGCTGTTGTTCACTTTCCATAGACGGGTACGAAAGAAAAAGCAAATAGAAACAGTTGTGTCGCCCCAATTTGGGCAACAGGATTCGGTAATAGATGATAAAGGGCGTTCTACGGATGTAACGGTGATTGCGGATTCAAGCAGTGAAGCTGATAGTCACAATGACACCGAAACAGATGCTGACCGCAGCTGGTTACAATCGATAGATTCGATAATAGATGCCAACATATCAGATGCGGATTTCAGTATCGAGGACCTGGGACGTCATGCCGGCATGAGTCGCAGCAACCTGTACAAGCGCATCAAAGCCATTACCGGACTCTCGCCCCTTGAGTATTTGCGCGACCGGCGCGTGGCCAAAGGGCGCCAACTGCTTGCGCAAGCCACCGGCAAGCATGTCAGGCCCACCCTCAGCGAAATCGCCTATCAGGTAGGCATGTCCCCCCGCCAGTTCTCCAAATACCTCAGACAGTAGTGGCGCGGGTTCTCCTAACCGCGCATAAAACTCGCAAAATGCCTGATTGAGTATTTCATAAGGACTTTAAACATTAGCCGTGCGCGGCAGGGGACAGCCCACGCCACTATTCGCAATTAAAATTGAACAATTGTGTTAAATTATTTGTATTTGTAATGTAATTTGCATTAAATTTGCAGTACAAATACATATCTTTATGTCTCAAGCTACAATATCCATCCGTGTAGACCAAAAGCTGAAAAAGAACTTCGATACGCTTTGTGAAGCATTCGGTCTAAGTGCTACCGCCGCTTTCAATATTTTCATGAAGGCGGTAGTAAGGGAAAGGCGTATACCTTTCGAGATCAAGGCTCCGAATATAGAGCCGGCACGTCAGAATGCCCTTGACGCTTTTCAAGTCATGCAACAAACCATAGCCGATTCAGGCATGCCTGAGATGACATTGGAAGAAATCAATGCAGAAATCAAAGCCGCAAGAGATGAACGGAAAAGGAAAGATCTATGCGGCCATTGATACAAATGTATTAGTATCATCTTTATTTTCCTCCGATGGAACTTCCAATCCATCGAAAGTGATAAACGCTGTGCTTAAAGGAATTATCACACCCCTATATAATTCTGAAATAATTGAAGAATACAGGGATGTGCTATCCCGTGCCAAATTCCGTTTCAGACCGGAACTTGTTGACAGTCTTGTGTCTGTATTTGTCGAATACGGCATCGACACGCCACGCACATCAGTTGAAAATGAGTATTTCCCGGATACTGATGATATTGTCTTTTATGAAGTTGCGATGAGCGTTGATGACGCTTATCTTGTGACAGGAAACCTTAAACATTTCCCTAAGAAATGTTTTGTGGTCACGCCGTTGCAAATGGTAGATATTTTAGACAAACTCGGCGTTCCGTCAATAACGGATTAATCTACCATGATGTTGCCGGCGTGGACGCCGTCACTCCAGTCGCTGCCGGCTATCCACGCCCGCATCCTTTACCGGAATGGCGATGTCCGCATCGTCAATAAGAAGTGGCGTAGTCAATAAGAAGTGGCGCAGACCGTCTCCGGCCTGCGCAGCTTCTTTGGGGCGTTAGCCTGTCAACGGGCTATGAACTTGTTACGGCCCTTGATGTAGACGTTCCCTTTTTCGGTGGTTCTTACTTTGTGTCCCTTGATGTCGTAGATGCTTGTGTTTTCCGGAGTCTCCGAAACCACGGAATTCACGGCGGACGCATCCTTTCTCAGCTCAATCTTAGTCTTGCCGTCGTATGTCTCCAGCTTCATCACTCCGTCTTTCCACTCCTTGATTACAAGACGGATGTTGCCATCAAAAGCGTTGATATGAAGCTTATTATTGTTGGAGACGAAGAAATCAAATATTGGCATTTTGGTCCAGGTCCAGATTGCGCCGTCCTCGTCGTTGGTCTTACACTCTCCGAGACATCCTGCACAAAGCCACTCATCACCATCTTCAACGACGCGAGTATCTCCGAAATATATGGATTCGAAGGAGATGATACAATTGTTAACGTTTCCCGTCATGGAGGTTACATTCCACTTGCCGACCAAGTCGGTTTCGTCATAGGTCTGCGCTAACGCACAGAGCGTGCAGACCGATGCGAATAACAGCATTAAGATTCTTTTCATTTGATTTATTGTTTTAAGTTGGTTACTTTCCAGTCAGATTCAGCTTGACGACCTTATTGTCATTTCAGAAGCGGTAAATTAATGAAATATTCAGCGCGAACTGAGAGAGTTTCGATGACTTCAGATAGTCAGTTAAAGCCTTAATGCTTTGGCCCTCTTTTACAGTGTAGGTGATAGGCGCGTTATTACTCGTAATAGTTGACAAGTCAGTATATTTCGACTTATATAGATTCGTGAGTCCTGCATTATATCTGAAACTCAAATCGGCAGCCAATGGTCCGTAAATTCTAAATTCCGCCCCTACGCCTGCAAGAATATAACAGGAAAAATCCGTTGGTTCGGGCGACTGTCCGGCCGAGTTAGAATATTCATTACGACCAAAGTCGTTCAGATAGCTTTCCTCGATTTTAAGGTTGTCATACTGGGGATAGACACCGTAGCAATAACCCTCTCCTGTCAGATCCGACAATTTAGAAGATATTTTGAATCCAAAATTCACTCCTAAATCCGCATGAATCCTGAGCCAAGAATTACACCGGTAGGCATAACTGAGATATACCGGCACTGTCAGACGATTTGTAATCGACTTCTGTTTCATGTATTCAAGTTCATAGTGGCGGATATATTCTTCACCGTCCATATCAGCGTCTGCAGCAGCGGAATATGAATATTTGAAATCATGCAGGCTTGATTCAACATACGATGTGCTATAACCAAGGCCAATGTTAGCCTCAAGGCTATGATTTCGCTGCTTCCAGAACGTCCAACCGAAATCCAGTCCAAATTCGTTAGCCGACGATGTTTTGTCTGTGACAGGTAGGACACTTTTCTGATTCACGGCATTTCCAAGCCCGATATTGGCGTAAGCCTTGATTGCGAATTTATCGCCATCGGTGCTTTGTGCAATTCCGACAAGATATGTCGGAAGCACAAACGCACATAGTATGAATTTTATGGGTATTCTCATTTTTATCGAACTATAAATTTCTTTGATTTCTTTATTTCCCCTGATACTACGGTTACCACGTATGTCCCCGGGACAAATTGACCGCTGATTAATTCTTCCTGAACTAATACCCCACGCTCGTAGAATTTAGATAGAACTGTCATTCCATCCATAGTATGCACGTACAATACTGTGTTATAGTTGCTGGTCAGACAGATTTTCGCACCATTGTGGGTAGGTTGTATCCAGTTTTCGGGATCTTCGTAATTCACTGAGCGGGAAAGATACTCGTTTAAGGCGTTTATCTCGAATTCTTCATCGATATGGCCGTCAAGATGGCGACACATACTGCTGACTATAGAGCCGTCCTCTTTTTTCCAATAGGCATAAACCCAGAAGTCATTTCCGCTATCATTGTAAATCTGCGCGCTTGTGTGACAATAGCGTAGACCTGTTGTGGATATTATAATATCAGTGCCATGTATGTCTGTATAGCCATACGCAAAGTTGTACCCTTCCTTTGCCAGCTGCTCGTCTGTAAGGTTCATCATAACCACGAACGTGCAGGAGGTACCGTTTCCTTTTCTTACGTACTGTTCGGGTGTTTCAGGACGAGCATTTACCGTCACCCTGCAAGTAGCCGTGACGGATCCGCAAGAGGCCGTGACAGAAGCGGTGCCTGCCGATATGGCCGTAACCAAGCCGTCGGACGATACTGTTGCGATGGATTCGTTGTCGGACTTCCAGACTATCGTCCGGTCGGTTGTGTTGTCCGGAGAGACAATGGCCGTAAGTCTGCCGCTCTGTCCGGCCAGTAGCGTCAGGTCTTCTGCGCTGAGGCTTATGGAAGTGGCCGGAACGGACTTTACAGTAATTGTAGCAGAGCCGCAGATTTCGCCGCATGTCGCCGTAATCTTGGCCTCGCCGGGTGCGAGTGCCGTCAGTTCTCCAGTCTCCGCGTCTATGGATGCTATATCCGGAGTGGAGCAGCCCCACATGACTGTCTTGTCGGTGGTATTG
>QWCV01006418.1_pt1 | contig 10176 bp, 7 predicted proteins | sample 1972621 | NCBI WGS metagenome assembly QWCV01 (sample SAMN09866699, study PRJNA288562) | Human gut metagenome isolate pre2_stool, whole genome shotgun sequencing... | isolation source: gut | host: Homo sapiens | place: USA: California
TGTCAGCAGGGTAGCGATGACTATCAGCGGAGCGGTCGCTTTGGGAATTTTATCGTCTGTGTGTATCGCGTGGATTACGGTGTTTGTGCTGATGTCTTTATCTTTGCCGAAATAGTGATATAAGAGTGCAATAACTACACCGGCTATAGGCAAAAAATAAACAAGCCAGGGATGAGCCAAGCGCGAGTTTTCAGCTATGCTGTACAGGTAGTGAAAAAGTGTACCTATACCGCCGGCGATTATACCAACCGGTATAGAAAGGACAGTCCATTTAACAAAATGAAAAAATGGGATGTTTGATAAGCGTTGAAGTATTTCTTTATGCGAAAATTTAGGGTACCGCAAAATAAGCCCTTCCTTTCGAATTATTACGGCGAGGACAGTGAGGGTTAGACATATCTCCGCCGGAAATACAAAAACAGTCAAACTGATGAAATCTAAATTAAAAAATAATAAACTGTAAAGTGCTGCGAGCGTATCTCGCCGAGTTAGTTATAAAATAGTTATAAATTTAAAATTACTTTAGCCACCTGGAAGTAGACCAACATAGAGAGCGCGTCTACGCAGGTAGTGATTACAGGGCTTGCCATAACGGCGGGGTCGAGGCCGACCGTTTTTACCAGCAGGGGCAAGACGCAGCCTACGAATTTAGCTACGATTACGGTAAATACAAGAGTAATACAAACTACAGCTGCTATCATCGGAGTTACAGGGTCGATGAGCAGCATTTTTCCGAAATTTACGATTGCCAGAGACAGACCGCATACGACAGAGACGCGCATTTCCTTCCAGATGACTTTTAAAATATCGCGCAGAGCCAGCTCGCCCAGCGAGAGGCTGCGGATTACGGATACAGACGACTGCGAGCCGGCGTTTCCGCCTGTGCCTGATATCATGGGAATAAAAGATATCAAGGCGGACTGAGCGGCGAGTGCGTCTTCGAATGAGTTTAATATGCGGCTGGTCAAAGTTGCAGATATCATCAAGAGCATTAGCCATGGTATCCGCTTTGTGTAAGTTTCAAAAACGCCTGTTTTGAGATATGGCTTGTCGGTAGGCGTGATACCTGCCATGATTTCGATATCCTCGGTAGCTTCCTCTTCCATGACGTCCATAGCGTCGTCGAAAGTGACGATTCCGACAAGTCTGCCTTCTCGATCTACTACAGGAAGTGCGAGGAAATTATAACGATTAAATTGCAGCACAGCCTCTTCTTTGTCATCCAAGGTGGATAGAGAGACTATGTTAGTCTGCATGAGATCTGCTATTATATCGTCGCTCTCGGCGAGCAGAAGAGTCCTTACGGAGACTACGCCTATCAGCTGCGCGTGAGCGTCTTTGACATAGCAGGTGTATACAGTCTCTTTGTCAATCCCTGTTCTTTTTATACGAAGAAAAGCGTCTTCCACAGTCATAGTGGCCTTCAGGCTTACGTATTCTATCGTCATGATAGAGCCGACGCTGTCCTTCGGGTATTTGAGCATGTCGTTTATGTGATTGCGGGTTTCGGGATTTGTATTGCTGAGAATCTTTCGGACTACGTTAGCCGGCATCTCTTCTACCAAATCTACTGCATCGTCCAAATACAGCTCATCTAAGACTTCGGAAAGCTCGCTGTCAGACAAGTCGTTTATGAGTTGCTCCTGCGTATCAGGTTCCAACTCGACAAAGGCTTCCGCAGCCTGATCTTTTCCGAGCAGGCGGAATATAAGTGCTCTCTCGCGAGATTCCAGAGATTCGAGAAGAGAAGCAATGTCGGCCGCGTACATTTCGACCAGCATATCGCGCAATTCGCTGTAGTGTTTATCCCTCAGCAGAGTTAGTACTGTATCTTTCACATTTTAATCTCCTAATTTCTGTTTGGGAGACGGAGTTATAAGAAGGATAGATAAACTGCTTGTGTTTGAATGTAAAAATCTCACTTTCCGGCGGGTCAGCCGGCGCTGCCTTCGGAATACATATCCACCGTGCTCCATACGAGTTTTTCAATATGGCTTTATCAGGGTTGAAAAACCGTTTAGCAAAATAAAAAATTATCTTATATAATCATAGGACTTTGTTCAAAATTTGTCAAGTGCAAAAGTGCCTTAATATTAATATGAAAGTTATATTTGGGTTAACATTATGTTAAAGAAATTGATAAAAAAAGTCGAACTGTATGAGAACAGTTCGAGTTTACTGTATATTGTCTGACTTGTTTATCAATGCAAGCTTTTGGCTCCGTGTCATGTGTTTGATTTCATATTCACGGCGCAAAGCTTCTGATTTACCTCCGTCTATTTTCTCGCAATATACCATGCGAACAGGGAGGCGCGCCCGAGTGTATTTGCTGCCGCAGCCGGAATTATGCGCTTTCAGCCGAGCGGAAGGGTCCGTCGTCCATCCGCAGTAGAGTGTGCCGTCGCGGCATAGAAGGAGATAGACATAGGCGTTAGTATTCATAAGTTTTTAGTATTTCTTCGGAAACCTCGCGCGGCGTTATGCGTGCGTCCATGGCATGTTTTTGAATATATCTGTGAGCCTGCGGTTCTGTCATTCCGAGGTAGCTTATAAGGCAGGATTTAGCTCTGTTGAGCAATTTGATATCTTCCAGTTTGGTTCTGAGTTGATTTTGAACCTCGTGAGCATGAGCAATTCTGCGTGTCAGAGAACGCGCAGCTCTGACGCTTGCGGTTATAACAGCTTTAGTTGTGGGTTTGCTGAGGATAAACACTTGAGTATCCTCCAGCGCTTCTTCGAGTGCGGCTGTGGAATTTTCTCTGGCGAGCGCGACAATGGACAGGTTTGGCTTTTTTGTGAGCTCCGCGAGAAAACGAAGCGCATCCTGATTGCCGCTGAGCGGGAAATTTATGTATACTATTTCACATTCTGAGATTTGCTCTCTGGCGAAATCCACTCGGTCGGTGACGATCACGTCGTCAAAATCGCAGTTCATGAGAGCTTCGTATATAGCCTGACGCAGCTCGCCGTGCGCTGCGACAATTAGGGCTTTTTTCATAGCGTCGCTCCTATTCGTTTGATACAACGATTTTACCGTAATTAATTCGCTGCGTCAAGCTGATAAACTGCGTCTAATGCCGAAAAAAGCAATTACAACTCTGAAATGTTAAAAAACTGTATCATTATGCCGAATGTGTTGACATGGTGTGAATTGGGTGATACTATTATATTGTCAAGGGCGTATTGTATGCTTTTGAGAAGGAGGTTTAGGATGAGGAAAGTGCTGTGTACAGCGCTGCTTGTCTTGTTCACGGCTTTGCTTGTATCCTGCAGCGCTGAACCTTCGGAAGAACCTGCTCCCGTTGGTACGGTGAGCATTCCCGAACCGCTTGCAATTGCAAATGATTATTATTTGGAAGAAGTTTCGGAAGAGTATTCCGCAGATATGCAGATTGAGGAAGAGTTCGATGCTGATGAGTATGCGGATACAGAAATTTCCGATGCGGAAGAAGAATCTGAAGCGGCTGCAACATCCGTTCCGGCTTTTGAAGCGACGGACATAGGCGTTAGTTTAGAGTACTCTAACTGGAGTATCATAGACTTCGCTTCTATGGGTATGTCAGATGTGGAGGAGCCGGAAGGCATGGAGTTGGCGTATTTGTATGGAACCAACGGAAGCTTTATCGACTGGAACGCGTCCTTCTGCGACGTCTCGGAAAAAGACTTCATGAATTTTTCCGAAAAAATGTATGGCGCAGGAGTTAAATACAGCGAGCAGTCTTGGTCTGAAGACGGTCAGTCGTTTGAGATGCAGCCGGCAGCCAGTTTCACGGATATGATCACGTATTTCGATAGCGGAGAAGCGGTCTTTTACGGTTTCAGCTGGAACGGAGGCGTGGGCACTTTCAGAGCACTGTGGGACGACGAAAGCGAGACTATGGATCTTGCGATTTGGTATGTTCCATAATACAAAAAAGGAAGTTAAAGTTTTTAAAGAATAAGGAGATGAGAATATGACTTGGATGTTTACGACGATAGTTTTAGCAGGGCTGTTCTCTTTAGCGCTGTCTGTTCAGTGCAAAATAACGGATAAAAGGGAAGGAAAAGAATGCTGATAAGCTTACGCTTTGAGCATTAATATTTGATTGGCTCGGCAGATATGTCGAGCCGCTTTGTTTGTATAAAAAAGAGCGGTGTCTTAAATTGACATAGCTCTTTTGTTTTTTTATGCTTAAAATATGAATTTTAATGCGTTTATAAATTTGGCTTTTATGAGAAAAGTGTAGAAATAAGAAGTCTTTTGGCTTTGCGATAACGAAAAGTCTTTTATGAATATATTAAAATAGTTTGTGATGAAAGACATATATTAAAGCTGAAGAACAGCATGAAATATTTGCGATAAATGTTGACATACAAAAAACGACATAACCAAATTATTTTTTATTGCACAGAAAAGTCAAGAATTAAAGCATGAAAGACGGCGAGACATATCGGGATAAGTGAAAACATGAATATATTTCTATATAAATGTATTGCTGCAGCAAACAAAATGCTTGTACGAATGTATTGCTGCGTATGCGGCGCTGTTTGAAATTTGATGACGCGGCGGGCTGCAATGTGTGTGTAAAAAATACATAGTTTTAGCTATGGCATAGAAGAATGCTTTCGTGCAGACAGCTCGGGAAAAATAATTACGCTTATCTATTTTAGATTTGAAGAAAAGCCTGGGAGATAAGCTTTTATACTTAAAAAGAGTGGATATAATAATAGTGAAAGACGTATGTTTTATAATGAAAATTAGTCAGATAAACTTAAAGAGCATTAAGAGCGTATGTACAGAGCAAGAGCATTTGTTTTTGATTATTTCGCCAGGATGATTGGCGCCGGTTGAATAAAGAAAAAGATATATTTGATGAGCGATGTGGAGAACTGTTTAGCTGCTGAATGCTTAATAAATAAAAAAATATTTATTTATTAAGCTATATAGATTGTAATGTATTGTAGAATGAAGAAAAATATGCTAAAATTTAAATAATAAAATACAAAAGAATATGAAGATGTTTGTGAAAACGCATGTGTGAAGAATTTGTTTTAAAAACAAATTTCACATAATGCCGCGTTTAGTATTTAGACTACACTCAAAAAGGAAGGTATCGGCATGAAAATTGAGATTAAACAAGGTCATGAGATGCAGAAAGGCGTAAGAGAGCTCTTTGTAGAGTACGGCAAAATGCTGAGCAGAAGTATGGACATGATAAAATACTCTGCCGAAGTAGAGGCGCTGCCGGGTCAGTATGCCCCGCCGGACGGAATACTATTGGTCGCGGAATGCGACGGAGTTCCGGCAGGTATGATAGGCGTGCGCCGTATGTCAGACAAAGACTGCGAGCTGAAGAGAATGTATATGGATCCAAAATGTAGAGGCGAGGGAGCGGGAGCCTCTCTTGTGCGCAGCGCGATGAAAGCGGCGCGAAAGATGGGCTATGAGAATATGTACGTCGATAACGTAGGTTGGCTGACGGCGGCTATTCGAATGTACAGGAAGCTTGGATTTGAAGAAATCGAGCCTTATTACGAAAATGAAGATAAGGATGTCGTATATTTCCGTCGCTCTCTGGCAGATATGGACTGAGCAACAAATCTTTTTTCGATGTCGCTTTCAGTCGTATATAATGTAGGAAATAATACTAGACTTGAAAAAAGACAAAAAAATAAAAAAAATTCGAAAAAAAGTAAAAAAAGGTGTTGACAAGGGGGAGGGTGTTTGGTATTATATACAGGCACTCGCGCGAGAGGCACGGCGGAAGCCGAGCGGAGCGCGAGAGGACGTTAAAAAGACAATAAGGCGTAATGAAAAGTAAACTTTGAGCAGTAATATTTGTGAGCTAGGCTACTTTACGATTGAAAAGAGAGACGGTCGAGAGACTGTTGAATAAAGTTTTTTAGTAGAGTTTGATCCTGGCTCAGGACGAACGCTGGCGGCGTGCTTAACACATGCAAGTCGAACGAAGCTTAATGACGGAAGTTTTCGGACAGAAGACATTAAGACTTAGTGGCGGACGGGTGAGTAACGCGTGAGCAACCTGCCTACAAGAGGGGGACAACAGTTGGAAACGACTGCTAATACCGCATAAGCCCACGTATTCGCATGGATATGAGGGAAAAGATTTATCGCTTGTAGATGGGCTCGCGTCCTATTAGCTAGTTGGTGAGGTAACGGCTCACCAAGGCGACGATAGGTAGCCGACCTGAGAGGGTGATCGGCCACACTGGAACTGAGACACGGTCCAGACTCCTACGGGAGGCAGCAGTGGGGAATATTGGGCAATGGGGGGAACCCTGACCCAGCAACGCCGCGTGAGGGAAGAAGGTTTTCGGATTGTAAACCTCTGTCCTCCGGGACGAAGAAGTGACGGTACCGGGGGAGGAAGCTCCGGCTAACTACGTGCCAGCAGCCGCGGTAATACGTAGGGAGCGAGCGTTGTCCGGAATTACTGGGCGTAAAGGGTGCGTAGGCGGCTGTGTAAGTCAGATGTGAAATACCGGGGCTTAACCTCGGGGCTGCATCTGATACTGCATAGCTTGAGTGCAGGAGAGGAAAGCGGAATTCCTAGTGTAGCGGTGAAATGCGTAGATATTAGGAGGAACACCAGTGGCGAAGGCGGCTTTCTGGACTGTAACAAAGGAATTGACGGGGGCCCGCACAAGCAGCGGAGCATGTGGTTTAATTCGAAGCAACGCGAAGAACCTTACCAAGGCTTGACATCCTCTGACGAACATAGAGATATGTTTTTCCTACGGGACAGAGAGACAGGTGGTGCATGGTTGTCGTCAGCTCGTGTCGTGAGATGTTGGGTTAAGTCCCGCAACGAGCGCAACCCTTGTCGTTAGTTGCCAGCGGGTAAAGCCGGGAACTCTAATGAGACTGCCGGGGACAACTCGGAGGAAGGTGGGGACGACGTCAAATCATCATGCCCCTTATGTCTTGGGCTACACACGTGCTACAATGGCCGGTACAAAGGGCAGCGACACCGTAAGGTGAAGCGAATCTCAAAAAGCCGGTCCCAGTTCGGATTGTGGGCTGCAACCCGCCCACATGAAGTCGGAGTTGCTAGTAATCGCGAATCAGCATGTCGCGGTGAATGCGTTCCCGGGCCTTGTACACACCGCCCGTCACACCATGGAAGTTGGGGGCGCCCGAAGCCAGTGGCCTAACCGCAAGGAGGGAGCTGTCGAAGGTGAAACCAATGACTGGGGTGAAGTCGTAACAAGGTAGCCGTATCGGAAGGTGCGGCTGGATCACCTCCTTTCTAAGGTGTATGGCTCGAAAGAGCGTGCATAATAAGGAGTCGAGCGAGCAAATAGTTCAGAGGAAAAACATTACGCCTAAAAGTCTTTAGCGTGCAAGCACCATTGCCGCAAAGGCAAACGCGGGGGTGTAGCTCAGCTGGGAGAGCACCTGCCTTGCAAGCAGGGGGTCAGCGGTTCGATTCCGCTCATCTCCACCAACGGCAGGGCCCATAGCTCAGCAGGTTAGAGCGCACGCCTGATAAGCGTGAGGTCGGTAGTTCGAGTCTACTTGGGCCCACCAAAAGCACATTGAAAACTATATAATATGAAAAACTTAAAGCTTAAAGAAACAAACTTTTAGGGTAAAAACTATAATTTTTGCGTTAAGAGCTGAGAAACTTAAGATTAACTTAGGAAAGATCAAGATAAAAAGAGCGTAGGGCGAATGCCTTGGCATCAAGAGCCGAAGAAGGACGTGGCAAGCTGCGAAAAGCTGTGGATAGCTGCAAACAAGCGTTGACCCACAGATATCCGAATGAGGGAACTCGGCGGTGGTAATGCGCCGTCACCGTATAATGAATACATAGTTATACGGAGGGAACCCGGTGAACTGAAACATCTAAGTAGCCGGAGGAAAAGAAAGAAAGATCGATTCTCCTAGTAGCGGCGAGCGAACGGGGAAGAGCCCAAACCGAAAGTCTTCGGATTTTCGGGGTTGCGGGCCGACGGACGTGATCTGATGAGTTTAGCAGAATAGGTATGGAAATACCAGCCGAAGAGAGTAAAAGCCTCGTAAGCGAAAAACAAGTCAGCACAGTCGGTACCAGAGTACCACCGGACACGTGAAACCCGGTGGGAAGCAGGTGGGACCACCCACCAAGGCTAAATACTACTTGATGACCGATAGCGAATAGTACCGTGAGGGAAAGGTGAAAAGAACCCCGGGAGGGGAGTGAAAGAGAACCTGAAACCCTATGCTTACAAGCAGATGGAGCACTATTAGAGAGTGTGACATTGTACTTTTTGTAGAACGGGCCAGCGAGTTACGATATGCAGCGAGGTTAAGGCGTTAAGCGCCGGAGCCGCAGGGAGACCGAGTCTTAATAGGGCGCGAGTTGTATGTTGTAGACCCGAAACCGGGCGACCTACCCATGAGCAGGTTGAAGCGGTGGTAAGACACCGTGGAGGACCGAACCACACGCACGTTGAAAAGTGCGGGGATGACTTGTGGGTAGCGGAGAAATTCCAATCGAGCTCGGAGATAGCTGGTTCTCCTCGAAATAGCTTTAGGGCTAGCCTCACTTGAAGATATATGGGGGTAGAGCACTGAATGGGCTAGGGGGTCTCAAAGCTTACCGAACCTTATCAAACTACGAATACCATATATTACCTAAGTGGGAGTCAGACGGCGTGAGATAAGTTTCGTCGTCAAAAGGGAAAGAGCCCAGATCATCAGCTAAGGCCCCAAAGTGCAGGTTAAGTGGAAAAGGATGTGGGACTGCATAGACAACTAGGATGTTGGCTTAGAAGCAGCCACTCATTTAAAGAGTGCGTAATAGCTCACTAGTCGAGTGGTCCTGCGCCGAAAATGTCCGGGGCTAAAACCTGCCGCCGAAGCTATGGGTGCACGTAAGTGCGCGGTAGAGGAGCATCGTGTATTGGCAGAAGCGATACCGAGAGGAGTCGTGGACGATACAGGAGAGAGAATGCTGGCATGAGTAGCGAGAGGGAGGTGAGAATCCTCCCCATCGAAAGCCTAAGGTTTCCTGGGGAAGGCTCGTCCACCCAGGGTAAGTCGGGACCTAAGCCGAGGACTAGATGGTCGTAGGCGATGGACAACAGGTTGATATTCCTGTACTACCTTTAGCGTTAAAACGAGGCAGTGACACAGGAGGATAGGCAGAGCGGGTTGATGGTAGAACCCGTCCAAGCATTTAGGGAGACAGAGTAGTGAAGTACGCTTTGTTGATAATTCTGAGATGTGATGGGGACAGAAAATAAGTATGGAAGCTGCTGAATCCACACTGGCGAGAAAAGCTGCTAGGAGCGAAGAGGTACCCGTACCGCAAACCGACACAGGTAGGCGAGGAGAGAATCCTAAGATGAGCGAGATAACCATTGTTAAGGAACTCGGCAAAATGACCCCGTAACTTAGGGAGAAGGGGTGCCTAGAAATAGGTCGCAGAGAATAGGTCCAAGCGACTGTTTAGCAAAAACACAGGTCTGTGCGAAATCGAGAGATGAAGTATACGGGCTGACGCCTGCCCAGTGCCGGAAGGTTAAGGGGAAATGTTAGTCGAAAGGCGAAGCATGGAACTTAAGCCCCGGTGAACGGCGGCCGTAACTATAACGGTCCTAAGGTAGCGAAATTCCTTGTCAGGTAAGTTCTGACCCGCACGAATGGCGTAACGATTTGGACGCTGTCTCAACAATGGACTCGGCGAAATTGTAGTACCGGTGAAGATGCCGGTTACCCGCGATAGGACGGAAAGACCCCGTAGAGCTTTACTGTAGCTTGGCATTGGATTTCGGCATTGGATGTACAGGATAGGTGGGAGACATGGAAGCGAGTACGCCAGTATTCGTGGAGTCGCCCTTGGGATACCACTCTTCTGATGTTGAGGTTCTAACAACAGGCCGTGATCCGGCTGTTGGACAGTACCAGGTGGGCAGTTTGACTGGGGCGGTCGCCTCCCAAAGAGTAACGGAGGCGCCCAAAGGTCTCTTCAGCATGGTCGGAAATCATGCATTAGAGTGCAAAGGCATAAAGAGGCTTGACTGCGAGAGAGACATTTCGAGCAGGTACGAAAGTAGGGCTTAGTGATCCGGCGGTATGAGAGTGGAATTGCCGTCGCTCAACGGATAAAAGCTACCTCGGGGATAACAGGCTTATCTCCCCCAAGAGTCCACATCGACGGGGAGGTTTGGCACCTCGATGTCGGCTCG
>QWCV01003991.1_pt1 | contig 10162 bp, 9 predicted proteins | sample 1972621 | NCBI WGS metagenome assembly QWCV01 (sample SAMN09866699, study PRJNA288562) | Human gut metagenome isolate pre2_stool, whole genome shotgun sequencing... | isolation source: gut | host: Homo sapiens | place: USA: California
CTTGTTGTCCAAATAAAATAGGAGAGCGGTTTTTCCAGTCCCTTTAAATCCTGTAATAAAGCAATTATTTCCATATAATAGAGAATCGAGTTGAAAATGATCTGCAACAACAAAAGTCTTGATAAACTCCTCCAATCCCTCAAAGTTTATTTCGTCTTTTGCGTCCGGTTTTCCAGTGTATAAATCTCTAATTTTTATCTCACTCATACACGTTACTCCTATTAACAGAATCAGCTACAGTAAATGCTTAATCTGTATGTTTTCAACTAAACTACGAATCAACGCAGTTCTAATAAGAGTATACGATAACCTTCTGCAAAAAACAATAAATCTTACCATTATTAAAATGGGAGGATGAAAATAGGCGGCAGGACAAAAATTAAGAACTACTCGGAATCTGGAGAATTTGCAGTGGATAAATGTTTCTTTTTTGAAGAATGTCCGAAAATGAAGAGTGTTCTTTGGAGTCCTAAATCCTTTGTAAATCAAGGCAAACAAGAAAAACACCATTGATATCCGAACTTTAGGGATTCGGATGTCAATGGTGTTTCACAACGCAAAGGCAGAAGGTTCATTGTTGTTCCTGACCAGCCAGTCTTACCATTGTAACCCGCATGGCTGGATCTAACCAGAGGTGAAAGTCTAAGGCGATCTCTGAGTGTGCAGTCACACCGCCGCCTTTGCCTTGTTTTACTATCATCCCTATTGCATGTGTCCTTTTCACCCAAAGGCTTGGCGTGATTGTTAGGGACGAGGATCGTGCCTGCTGCATTAGTTCTTTACACGCAGCATCATTGAAGTCCGGGTTTTCGGCCATCTCCCACTGGCGCAAGAAATCCAATGTATTTCTGCTGCGCATCCAGCTTTGGATCACATACCCAGGCGATTCTTCAGAATACTTTTTGGCCAGTTGAGTCAACGATATTGGGCCGTTATTTGTATTCTCTCTTATGTAACGCCTTATGTTTTCGGTGTAGGTAAGGATTCTTTCAAAGTCTTTTCGCTTTTCTTCATTGAGGGAATCATAAAAATCTTTTCTGATTCCGGGTACAAAATCCGGGAAAACCAAATTTTTTGAAACAAGCGTGCCCAGCACGGAATCGAATTGAAGCGCAAGCCGTGTATACAGTTCGCTGAGTTCTTTCTCTGTCATACTGTATCCTCCGCTTTTTATTTCAGTATAACACAGAAGATAGGGATTAGATAGTGGCTTACAAAATCATAATGCCGGAGATTGATACCGAGTAGCCTTTCTGGGGCTGCCGGCCTTGTCGTAGTCGATATTGCATCTATGCTCCTTTTCAAATTGGACATTCATATATGCCTCAGTTCCAACGATGGGAATATACTTTGCATTGGACAAGAGCTTATCGATTGCTGCTCTTGTCCAGCGTTCTTTTTCCGTAGGGGAAAGAATTCTTTTCTCGGAAAGCATGTCCACGACTTTGCCAAGGCTGGCTCCGGAAAGATAGTAGTTAAAGATCATGCGGACGACTTCCGCTTTCTCCTGGCAAATGATAAATTCATTGTCTTTCATCTGATAACCATAAGGAATACGCATGTTTACATATCTCCTTTGCTAAAACAATAATATACGCAGGTTTAGAAACGGAATTCTCTCCGCCCAAACCTGCGTTTTGAAACAGTATTTATGGAATAATGAACAATCAGCACTGGTGTATCTGGTGCAAACTGACGGTTAAAAGCAAAACCTGCGTATAACTATCGTTATACGCAGGTTTTGTCTGCTTTGGTGCCGGTGACCGGACTCGAACCGGTACGGTGTCGCCACCGGTGGATTTTGAGTCCACTACGTCTACCAATTCCATCACACCGGCAGAGGGATGACTTGGAATCGCAACCAATTATACAACAGCTTCTCCCACTTGGCAAGAGTTTTTCTGCGGGAAAATTGAAATAAATGATAGGAAATGAGAGACAAGTGTGGTATGATAAACTACTGGAAAGAATTTCGAGGCTTGTACCGTCCTTCGGCGGGGCAGGCGGGAAAGAGGAGGGCCGGCATGGGAAAGCGGATGCTGGGCTGTCTGGTTCTGGCCATTTGCATGCTGGGGCTGGGGGGCTGTATGTTTGGAAACGTGGACGAGATGTACGCCCTGCCCAAGTCCTCAGAGGCCTATGTCAATCTTCAGGCGAAGATCAACCAGGAGAAAGGAAGCGCGGAGTACATTGCCCCCCTTAGCGGGGAAAACCGGCAGACCATTCAGCTGGTGGATGTGGATGGAGACGGCGTGCAGGAGGCCGTGGCGTTTTTCCGGGACACAACCTCGGAAAACCCCTTGAAAATTGTGATTTTCAAGCAGGATGAGCACGAGGAATACCAGGTCTATACCCGGATTGAAGGGGTGGGCAGCGAGATTGAGTCCATCGACTACCTGGACCTGGGGGGAAGCGGCGGCATGGACATCCTGGTGAGCTGGCAGGTCAGCGGGGCGGTGCACACCTTGGTGGGTTACACCCTGGCAGAAGAACAGCCTGTGGAGATCATGCGCAGCGGATACAGCCAGTACCTGGCAACGGACCTGGATGGCGACGGCAAGGAGGAAATCGTCCTGGCCCAGGCGGAGAGCGGCAGCAAAGCCCAGCTGCGAATTGAGTACTACGATGGCCGGGACGGGATCATGGAACTGACCTCCACCGCCCCCCTGTCCGAGGGGACCACAAGCATCAGCAGCTGGACCGATGGATTCTTGGAAGGGGAGATTCCCGCGCTGTTTGTCACGTCCTTTTTTGGAAAGGACGGGCTCATTACCGACGTATTTTACCTGGAGGAGGGCCACGGGCTAAAGAACATCGCCATGGACCCGGAGACCCGCCGCAGCAAGAATGTGTTTCACTACTACGCGGGGGTCCAGCCGGAGGACATTGACGGAGATGGATGTATGGACGTTCCGGTGGCTCAGTCTGTGCCGGCCTATGGCGAGAGCTCGGCGGACCGGTTCTGGTGGCTCCAGTGGATGCACTACCGGGTCGACGGAAGCCGGGACCTGGTGATGACCACCTACCACAGCGGGGATGGCTGGTACCTGGAAATCCCGGAGGACTGGACCGGGGAATTCTCGATGCGCCGGCAGGAGAGCTCCACCATTGGGGTGCGTACGGTGACCTTTGCCAGAGGGGAGAAGGCACAGACGGAAGCGGAGGAGAGCAAAACCGTCCCCTTCCTGGAGATCAGCTGTCTGGTGGGCAGCGACCGTACCCGCCAGGCCCGCCAGGGAAACCGGTTTATTCTCTATGCGGACAGCACCACCATCTACACCGCAGAATTTCTGGAGAGCGGCTGGGACTGCGGTTTGGACCAGGAGGGGCTGAAAGCCCGGTTCCATGCGGGCTTGGACGGCTGGAACACCAGGGAGTAAATGCCCCCGAAATACCAAAAACCCAGGGAGAGCCCCGTCTGAACCGGGCTGGGGAACCTCCCCAAATTTGAGGCAGGAGGAGCAGGACGATGAAAAAAATTCTGGTTCTGGAGGATGAGGCCAACATCCGCAGTTTTGTGGTGATCAATCTCAACCGGGCCGGCTATGAGACCATTGAGGCCGGGACTGGGGAGGAGGCGCTGGAGCAGCTCCGGCTGAACCCCGATGTCCGGGTGGCGCTGCTGGATATCATGCTGCCGGATATGGATGGCTTTGAGGTTTGCCGCCGAATCCGGGCGGGCAACTCCAAAATTGGCATCATTATGCTCACGGCCCGGACCCAGGAGATGGACAAGGTCACAGGCTTTATGACCGGCGCGGATGACTATGTGACCAAACCCTTTTCCCCGGCGGAATTGACCGCTCGAATTGACGCTCTCTACCGCCGGATTGGGGGGGACATGATGGATGACGGAGAGATTCAGCAGCCTCCCTTTGTGCTCAACACCCGCAAGCGGACTCTGGAGAAAAACGGCCAGCGGATCAAGCTCACCCAGGTGGAGTATGCCATTATGAAGATGTTTATGGAAAATCCGGGGAAGGCCCTCTCCCGGGAGGAGATCCTGAAGTTCGTCTGGGGAGAGAACTATTTGGGGGAGTTGAAGATCGTGGATGTGAACATTCGGCGCCTGCGGGTGAAGATTGAGGATGAACCCACCAGCCCCGCCTTCATCACCACCATCTGGGGCTACGGCTATAAGTGGGAATTTTGAGGAACAATCGGGAGGAAGGGAGAGAGCCATGATTCCATTCCTGAAGGTGAAGGGGATCCGCCAGCGGTGGCTGCTCAACAGCATCAGTATCTTGGTGATGATTCTGGTGGTGGTGGTCGCGGCGTTCTCCCTGATCATCAAGAACTACTACGACAGCAGCATTCTCACGGACATGGAGAGCAAGGCCCGGATGGCGGCCAGTTATTTCAGCACGGAGGCCAGCAGCTACAATTACAACAGCAGCGGGGATTATCTCACCGCGGCCCAGGATTATGTCAGCTCCTTTGAGGACGGCACGCGGATTGAGCTGCAGTTTCTCAACCCCGGGGGCAAGGTGATCTACTCCTCCAACGGCCTGACCCTCTCAGGGACCATGCCGGGGACCGGGGACATCACCCAGGTGCAGAGCTACCAGGAGGTGGCCACCTGGAAGGGGGTCTCCAGCCAGACCGGCGAGCGGATCACCGCAGTCTCCGCCCCGCTGTTGTACAATGGGGAGCTGGTGGGGATCATGCGCTATGTCACCTCCATGCGGCTGGTGGACCGCCAGGTGCTGGTGATGACTCTGGTGGCGGTGATCCTGTCGGTGAGTATCCTCATTTTGGTCTATATTTCCAACATTTACTTTGTCCGCTCCATTGTGGACCCGGTGAAAAACATCACCGGCATCGCCCGGCGGATTGCCGGGGGGAGTTATGGCATCCAAGTGGAGAAAAAGTTTGACGATGAGGTGGGCGATCTCACCGACGCCATCAACGACATGTCCCTGCGGATCAAACAGGCCGAAAGCATGAAGTCGGAGTTTATCTCCTCGGTATCCCACGAGCTGCGCACGCCCCTGACCGCCATCACCGGCTGGGCGGAGACCATTATGAGCGGCGAAGCCCGGGATGAGGGGGATGTCCGAAAGGGCATGGGGATCATCGCCAGCGAGGCCCGCCGCCTGTCGGGCATGGTGGAGGAACTGCTGGAGTTTTCCCGGATTGAGGACGGCCGTTTCACCTTGTCCGTGGAGCCCATGGATATTAAGGCGGAACTGGAGGACGCGGTTTACACCTACCATGAGTTTCTGGCCGCGGAGGGGATTGCCGTGTACCATACCGACTGCGAGGAGGAGTTCCCCCCCATTCCAGGGGACCCCGACCGGCTGCGGCAGGTCTTCTGCAACCTGCTGGACAACGCGGCCAAGCACGGCGGGGCCGGCAAGCGGATTGACACCGCTATTTTCCCCGACGGCAATGAGGTGGTCATCACCGTCCGAGACTACGGCCCGGGCATTCCGCCGGAGGAACTGCCCAACGTCAAGTATAAGTTCTATAAGGGAAGCTCCACCGCCCGGGGCAGCGGCATCGGCCTGGCGGTGTGCGAGGAGATCGTCTCCCGGCACAATGGAGAGCTGATCATCTCCAACGCGGAGGATGAGGCCGGAGGCTGTGTGGTGGAGGTCCGCCTGCCGACTGGAACATAAGTTCGAAAAAAGAGCGCCATATTCTTGCATTTTTGGCTGGGGTCTGCTACAATCGCCCCAGAACCAAGGAAACACTGTTTAGGAGATACTATGAAACAAGAAAACAACTGCGCGCTGCCCCAGGAGGGCGCGTTTCGCACCACCATCGGCGGGCAGGCGCTCATTGAGGGAATCCTCATGCGGGGGCCGGAAAAACAGGCCATTGTGGTGCGCAACCAGGAGGGAGAACTGGAGGTCAAGGAGCAAACCCTGAAGCTCATCAAGGACCGCTATCCCATTCTGGGGCTTCCCTTCCTCCGGGGGGTGGTAAACTTTCTGGCCTCCCTGGTGGAAGGGGTGAAGGCCCTGATGTGGTCGGCGGAATTTTACCCTGACGAGGAGGAGGAGAAGCCGCCCTCCAAGTTTGAAACCTGGCTGGAAAAGCACTTTGGCAGCGAGGGGCTGATGAAGTGGGTCATCGGTTTTTCCGTGGTGGTGGGCATTGCCTTTGCCATTGCCTTGTTTATCATCCTCCCGACGCTGGCCACCTCCGCCCTGCTGTATTTCTTTCCCGACGCCCCCATGTGGCTGCGGAACCTGCTGGAGGGTGTGCTGAAGCTGGTGATTTTTTTCCTCTATCTGTTCCTCTGCTCCCGGCTGAAGGACATTCACCGGACCTTTCAGTACCACGGGGCGGAGCACAAAACCATTTTCTGCTATGAGCGGGGCCTGGAGCTGACGGTGGAAAATGCCCGCCGGATGCCCCGGCACCATCCCCGGTGCGGTACCAGCTTTCTCTTTGTGGTGATTGTGGTGGCGGTGCTGGCCTCCTGCGTGGTCTTTGCCCTGCCGGTGGTGCGGGAGGTGGCCGCCAATCCCATTGTGCGGATTCTTCTCCATCTGCTCCTGCTGCCCATTGTGGTGGCGGTGACCTATGAGATCAACCGCTTCATTGGCCGGCATGACAATCCGGTGACTCGGGCGCTGTCGGCGCCGGGCATGTGGATGCAGAATTTTACCACCTTCGAGCCGGATGACTCCATGCTGGAGGTGGCCATCCACGCCCTGAAGCTGGTGCTGCCCCGGGAAAAGGGGGCCGACGCCTGGTGAGGCCGGGCAGATTTGGTTCCAAGGAAAGGATTCTTTGAAAAATGATTGATTGGGGTGGAGATGTGTGGCGATCACCTACCATGATTTGTATTTGAAGACCCGGATGGCGCTCTCGTCAGCGGGGATCGAGGCCGCCCAGCTGGAGGCCCGGGAGATCCTTTGCGCCGCGGCGGAAAAGACTGCGGAGGAACTCTATCGAGACATTTCTTTGTATACCACAGACGCCATCGCGGAGAAAACGGAGGCCCTTCAGGCCCGGCGTCTGGCCGGGGAACCCATTGCCTATCTTTTGGGGGAGTGGTCCTTCTGCGGTCTGCCGTTTTTCGTCTCCCCGGCCGCGCTGATTCCCCGGGTGGACACGGAGATGCTGGCCCAGCTGGCCATGAACCGCCTGAAGGAGCACCCCGGCCATACCCGGATTCTGGACCTGTGCGCGGGGACGGGCTGCGTGGGCCTGACAGCCGCGGCGCTGCTGAAGAATACCCGGGCGGTGCTGGTGGACCTCTCCGACGGGGCATTGGACCTGTGCAAGCGGAACATCCGGCGGCATAAACTCACCGGCCGGGCGGTTTCCCTTAAGGGGGACGCGCTGCAGGCCCCCAGCCATGCCCTGGGACAGTTTGACGTGCTGGTGTGCAACCCGCCTTACATTCCCACCGGGGACCTGGCGGCCTTGGATACCTCGGTCAAAGATTTTGAGCCGCTGCTGGCCTTGGACGGCGGGGAGGACGGCCTGGATTTTTACCGGGGCATTACAGAGCTGTGGCAGCCGGCGCTGAAGCCCGGCGGCCATCTCCTCTATGAGGTGGGCATCGGCCAGGCGGAGAAGGTGGCCTGGCTGCTGGTGAAAGCTGGCTACGAGAACATCCGCATCACCCGGGACACTGGCGGCATTGATCGGGTGGTGGAGGGCCAGCGGCCCAAGGAGCGGGAGATTCCTGATATGCTCCACGAGACCATGGAGGAGGACGTGTAACAATGGCAGAGAAAAAGAAAATGATGGAGTCCGCGGCCCCTGCCGCGGACAAGAAGAAGGCACTGGAAACCGCCATGGCGCAGATTGAGAAGACCTATGGCAAGGGGGCCATCATGCGCCTGGGCACCAACACCCGGGTGGTGGTGGAGAGCATTCCCACCGGCTCGGTGGCCCTGGACCTGGCGTTGGGCATCGGCGGGGTTCCCCGGGGGCGGATCATTGAGATCTATGGGCCGGAATCCTCCGGCAAAACCACCCTGGCCCTGCACATCGCGGCAGAGGCCCAGAAGCGGGGGGGCGAGGTGGCCTTCATCGACGCGGAGCACGCTCTGGACCCCACCTATGCCCGGGCCCTGGGGGTGGACATTGATAATATGCTGATCTCCCAGCCGGACACGGGAGAGCAGGGCCTGGAGATCTGTGAGGCCCTGGTGCGCTCTGGGGCCCTGGACGTGATTGTGGTGGACTCCGTGGCCGCCCTGGTTCCCCGGGCGGAAATTGAGGGGGACATGGGGGACGCCCACGTGGGCCTGCTGGCCCGGCTGATGAGCCAGGCCCTGCGGAAGCTGGCCGGTTCCATTTCCAAGACCAACTGTGTGGTCATCTTCATCAACCAGCTCCGGGAAAAGGTAGGGGTGATGTACGGCAACCCCGAGGTCACCACCGGCGGCCGGGCCTTGAAGTTCTACTCCTCTGTGCGGATGGAGGTGCGCCGGGTGGAGCCCATTAAGGCGGGCAGCGAGATCATCGGCAACCGGACCCGGGCGAAGGTGGTAAAAAACAAGGTGGCTCCCCCCTTCCGGGAGGCGGAATTTGACATCATGTACGGGGAGGGAATCTCCAAGTATGGCGAGCTGGTGGACCTGGCGGTGAAGCTGGACATCATCCAGAAAAGCGGCTCCTGGTTCTCCATGGGAGAGGAGCGGATTGGTCAGGGCAAGGACGCCGCCAAGCAGTACCTGCGGGATAACCCGGAAATCTGCGAGCGGGTGGAGGCGGAAATCCGTCAGAACTCCTTTAAGCTCCTGTCCAACCAGGCCCAGGCGGCGGCCCGGGCGGCCGGACGGGCCCCCCAGGAGGCGGTGGTCCACAGCGCCCAGCCCGCTGCGGCGCCGGCAGCGCCCAAAGGGATCGACGTAAGCGCCGACGACTTTGACGACGATGAGGATTGAGCGCCTGCTCCCCCCGGCCCAGCCAGGCAGACCCTGGACTGTGGTACTGGAGGGGGGAGATGCCCTCCGGGTCCCAGAGGGGACGGTGGCGGCATTTTCCCTCTACGATGGTCTGACCCTGGAGGAGGAGCGGCTGGCGGAACTAAAGTCTGCGGCCTTCGTGGCCACCCTGCGGGAAAGAACGGTTGCCCTCCTCTCTGCCCGGATGCTTTCCGCCGGCCAGCTCCAGGAGAAGCTGATGGCCAAGGGCGCCACGGACCGCCAGGCGGCGGAGGTGGTGGCCTGGGCCCTGGAGATCGGCCTGCTCAATGAGGAAGAATATGCCAAGACCCTGGCCCGGCACTATCAGGCCAGGGGGTATGGCATGTATAAAATCAAAGACGAACTGTACCGCCGCCAGGTTCCCCGCCGGTATTGGGAGCAGGCCCTGGCGGAGCTGGAGGACCCGGAGGAATTCATTGACGCCTTTCTCGCCCGGAAAGTCCAGGACCCCGGGGACAGGCAACAGATCAAAAAAGCCTCAGACGCCTTGGTGCGCCGGGGCTTTTCCTGGCGTCAGGTGTCTGAGGGGGTTGCCCGCCTGCGCTGGGGGGATTGACGGTCCCTGGTCTGGAACGGGCCCAAACGCGACGGAGAGGAGAAGACCATGAAAGTAGGATTTATTTCCCTTGGCTGTGCCAAGAATCAGGTAAACTGTGAGCAGATGAACGACAAGAGCTGGGACTTTCTCCTGGGCCATTATAATTCGCCGTTAAATGCTACCGGCAATACGATCTATTTTCAAAATTTTGAGGCAATTCCAGAACAGAGGGCATCAGAGCTCTTGGCAGCCATACAGGAAACAGGGCTTGCCAGGCGCGTGAGGCTTCTCTTTTCCTTTGACTGCCGGGACAGCGAGCCGGTTCCTGAGATGGCCCGACGCTTCATGGCCAGGCTGGGCTGCCAGACACTGAACCTGCCCTCTCTCAGAAGCCGTTCCGATGAGATTCCCTCCCTGGCAAGTCTGTATCTGGCGAGTATGAAGATGGAGCTGGGAAAACAGATCTCTGGCTTTGAGCCAAAGGCCATAGAGATGCTGCGCCAGTATGACTGGCCAAACAATTACACACAGTTTAAGCACATTTTGGAATCACTTGCGATGATGACAACCTCCACCTATATCCGCAGCAGTATGGTGGCAGAGCTTCTGGCCAAGGAGCGCTCTGTACGGCGGGGGCTGGTTCAGGCGTCTTCCCTTGTGAGCACCGGGAGAACCCTTGAGGAAATCATCAGGGAGGTGGTGGAGCAGGCCGTGACGGCCAACA
>QWCV01003993.1_pt1 | contig 10158 bp, 7 predicted proteins | sample 1972621 | NCBI WGS metagenome assembly QWCV01 (sample SAMN09866699, study PRJNA288562) | Human gut metagenome isolate pre2_stool, whole genome shotgun sequencing... | isolation source: gut | host: Homo sapiens | place: USA: California
AACCAAAGAAGATAGATGTCAATCGTATTATGATTTTTATATCATCGATATTGATACCATTTTTGTGGATTGATCTGTATTTAGTTTCGAAGAATACATCAAAACTGATGGTTGTGGGTATTATTGCAGCGCTTATTTTAGTATGGACAGGTTTGCTTGTCACATATATCCATAGGATGAAAAATGAGGAAAAAGCCCATTCGGATGAACAGGCAGAAGAACTGCTGCGTACAGGAAAAGCCAATTATCTGATGCAGAAAAAGTTAGCGGAAAAGATAGATAATATCGGAGAAAAAGATGCAGTTCCAGCGGATGAGATCATTACGGCACAGAAGGCAATTGCAAAGCTGATGCTTGCACGAAACAAAGAAAATACAGATGCTCTTATGCATTCGAATGAGCAGGTGATTGAAAAAACGTTGGAAGTAGAAGAAAAGCTTTCTGAAAACAGTCAGCAGATCATGGACATGCAGAAAAACCAGATGGATGAAAAATTACAGGAATTGATGCAAAGTCAGAAATTAGTTCTTGATAATTTAAATGATGTCAAAGAATCACTGCAGAGTGACATGCAGGATGTTTTGTCAAATATGATTCATGACACATTGGAGAAAGAACTTGCATCTGCCATAGAGCAGATACATACTTATGTGAAAGAGGCGGCAAGTCAGGCTGTTGATTCCGTAAAGGAGAATCTTGCTGCGGAAGTGCCGGTTATGGCAGTTGTTTCCCCGGCAATGGATGAACAATTACCAGATATGGGAATGCCGGAAATAGATGAAGAATTACCGGATTCAGGAATGCCGACAGAAGATGAAGAGTTGCCGGATTCAGGAATGCCGACAGAAGATGAAGAGTTGCCGGATCTTGGAGTGCCGACAGAAGATGAAGAGTTGCCGGATCTGGGAATGCCGGCAATGGATGAAGATCTGTCTAATATGGAACTGCCAACATTGGGAGAAGAATTATCAGAAACAGAACTCCCAGATTTAACTGACGGCGGAGATCTGGATGAGGAACCGGTAATCGGCGAAATGCCATTAATGGATGAAGAAGAACCGGAAGCAGCCGATACATCCCTGATAGATGAGGAACCGTCAATCGGCGAGATGCCGTTAATGGAAGAGGAAGAGCCGGAAGCAGCCGATACATCCCTGATAGATGAGGAACCATCAATCGGCGAGATGCCGTTAATGGAAGAGGAAGAGCCGGAAGCAGCCGATACATCCCTGATAGATGAGGAACCGTCAATCGGCGAGATGCCGGTTTTTGATGATTTGAACGATGCTGCATCAGCCGCGGAGGAGGTGCAGGCAGAACCGGTAGAAGAAGTGGAAGCGGAAGAAGTTCCGATTACGGAGGAAGCAACAGTAGAGCCGGATACGGATGCAGTAACTTTGACAGAAGAAATTCCGGTATCTGCGGATGAGTCAGTGATTGAAGAAGTAAAAATTCCGGAAGAGACAACCGTTACGGAAGAAATCCCGGTATCTGCAGATGAGTCAGTCATCGAAGAAGTACCGGCACAGGAAGCGTCTTCATCCATGGCAGATATGAGCAATCCAAATAAGATCATGACACCGGATGAAATTGCAGCGTTGATCGCAAATTTATAGAAATGCATCATAAGTAAAACGCAATTAAAGATGTATTTGAAAGGGCGTGTGAAAAAATGATTCTTACTTTTTCACACGCCCTTTTTGGCATTTGGTCATCAAAGCTCTGCGGTAATGCGCACGATCTCTTTGATTACAGCTACAGCAGTTTTCATTCCCTCCACACTGATGTGTTCGAATGGACCGTGGAAACCGTAACCGCCTGTGCCAAGATTCGGGCACGGAAGTCCCATAAAGCTTAAACGCGCGCCGTCGGTACCGCCGCGTACCGGACGTGAGATTGGTTCAAGACCAACAGAAGAAATAGCTTTCTTTGCGATATCCACAACATAAGTATTTTTCTCAATGATTTCCAACATATTTGCGTAGGAATCGTGGATAGTCAGTGTAACAGTTCCGACACCGTATTTTTGGTTCATGGAATCTGCGATTTCCTGCATTTTTTTCTGACGTGTTTCAAACATCACTTTATCGTGATCACGAATGATGTAGGAAAGAGTTGCTGCGGCAACGTCGCCGGATATATCGGTCAGATGATAGAAACCTTCTCTTCCCTCGGTGTGGGCAGGCGTTTCCATTGGAGGAAGCTGAGACTGGATCTCACATGCAACGAGAGCGGCATTGACCATGATATCTTTCGCCTCACCAGGGTGGACATTCACGCCTTTGACAGCGAAAACTGCGCTTGCGGCATTAAAGTTTTCATAGGCAACTTCACCCTCGTAATCGCCATCTACCGTGTAAGCAAAATCTGCTTTAAAGTAGTCAAGATCAAACAGATCCGCACCACGTCCGACTTCTTCGTCCGGTGTAAACCCAATCCAGATATCGCCGTGTGGAATGTCAGAGGAGATGAGCTGTTCAGCAGCAGTCATGATCTCAGCAACGCCTGCCTTATCGTCTGCACCAAGCAAAGTTGTGCCGTCTGTCGTGATCAGGGTTCTGCCCTTTAAAGTTTTCAATTCCGGAAAATCAGATGTTTTTAAAACGTCACCGGTTCCTTTTAAAATAACATCCTCACCGTTGTAATCCGGAATGATCTGGGGTTTGACATTTTTACCGGAAAAATCAGGTGCCGTATCCATATGGGAAATAAAGCCGACCGCTTTTTTGTCTTCGTATCCAGGGGTAGCCGGGATCAGGCCGTAGATGTAACAGTGGTCTGTCAGTGTTACTTTCTGTAAACCAAGATCAAGTAATTCTTTTTCTAATTCTTTTGCCAGGTTAAATTGTCTGTCCGTAGAAGGAATCGTATCGGAATCTTCACTCGAAGTAGTCCAATAGGAAACATATTTTAATAGTCTTTCATCAACACGCATGATAAATGAGTGACCTCCTTTAAATTTGATAGACTAAAAAAGTGCGTTTTTCAGTCCATGAATAAAATACCACAGAATAGAAAATCCGCCAATGAAAAAAATGAAGATTTTCTAAAAAAACGCTTGCAATTTAAAAAAAATTAATATATAATATCATTTGTGTTCACGAGAGATAAACATATGCGCCACTAGCTCAGCTGGCAGAGCACCTGACTCTTAATCAGGGTGTCCAGGGTTCGAACCCCTGGTGGCGCATTACGAAGTACCGATTTTATAGCAGATGGCTATGGGGTTGGTGCTTTTTTTTGTTCAATCTTTACTGTGTGATCTCCAATATAAAATTACCCATAAGAAACAGAGCCGCCATAATTTTGAAAACAAGATCAAAATTACGACGACTCTGTTTTTTTGTCAATAAATTGTATACAACATGCAATTAGCGGGAGGCAATGAGTTTACAGATCGGATTTCCTTTTGAGGAGAATTTTTCTTCGTACTCTGTCATAATATTTCCTTCATTTAAAACAGAATCATGATGGAGATCTCGGGTGGAGGCATCTAAATGCCATCCGGCTTCCGGGATTTCTTCTAAGGAAAAGGTAAAAAGATCCTGATTATCGGTCTTAAACTCCAGTCTGCCATCCGGTTTTAAAATGGCATCGTAACGCGCAAAAAACTGACGGGAGGTAAGACGGCGTTTTGCATGACGGTCTTTCGGCCAGGGATCTGAAAAGTTCAGATAAATGCGGGAAACTTCATCTTTGGCAAAAACCTCTGTGACATCAGCGGCGTCCATGCAGATGAATCTTAAGTTTGGCATAGGAGTTTCTTCCATTTTCTGAAGCGCACGTAAAAGTACACTCGAATAGCGTTCGATACCGAGGTAATTGATGTCCGGGTGCGCCGCAGCCATATCCATGATAAAACGGCCTTTTCCCATTCCAATTTCAATATGGAGAGGCTGGGTGGAAGAAAAAACTGACTGCCAGTTCCCTTTTTTTGACTCTGGTTCCTTGATGCAGTATTCACTGTTTAAAATTGCTTCATCAGCACCTGGGATATTTCTTAATCGCATATAAGTTATAATCCTGCCTTTCGTTGTAAAGTGTACAGAAAATCGTTGTCCGAAAAAATTATTTTCATACAGAAAAGTGTGCAAAAAGCACACAGAGGTATTTTACAATAAAACAATGAAAAAAAGTAGCATTATTTTAAGAAAACCTTAAAAGAAAATTTGCGCATAAAGGTTGCATGTATTTTTTTCAAAGTTTATACTGATACTAGCAAAGATGTACTTATAAATCAGGAGATTACTTATTAAAAAATGAGATATAAAATAGATAGAAATCATAAAATAACCCGCTTCTTATGTTTACTGCTTGGAATGATACTGCTGACCGGAAGTATGTGTATCCCGGTCTATGCGGCAGAATACTGGCCGGAAGGTCCTGAGGTCGTATCCCCGAATGTGATCGTGATGGAGGCTTCTACAGGGACAGTCCTTTATGATTGTGATAGTTTAGAGGCGCATTATCCGGCAAGTATCACAAAGATCATGACAACGCTGATCGCACTGGAAAATTCAGACTTGAATGATATTGTGACTTTTTCAGATGCCGCGATCGATAATACGGAAGGATCCGGTATTGCAAGGGACTATGGCGAACAGATGACGATGGAACAGTGTCTCTATGCGGTTATGCTTGCGTCGGCAAATGAGTGTGCATATGCGGTTGCAGAGCATGTAGGGGGCACCATTGAAAATTTTGTTGCGATGATGAATGAAAAAGCCAAAGAACTTGGCTGTCAGAATACACATTTTGCCAATCCACATGGTCTGCATGATGAAAACCATTATACCTGCTGCTATGATATGGCATTGATCGCAAGGGCAGCATATCAGAATGAGACATTTCGGATTATTGTGGGAACCGCACGTTATACGATCCCGCCGACGAACAAACACGCAGAGCAGACAGATCTGCAGAATCATAACGAGATGCTTTATCCATTCCAGACCAACAAGTATGTGTATGATGGCTGTACCGGTGGAAAGACGGGGTATACCAATGCGGCAAACAGTACGCTGGTAACTTATGCAGAACGTGATGGAATGACACTGATCTGCGTAGTCATGAATACGCAGTCACCAAATCAATGGCTTGACAGCAGAAATCTGTTTGATTACTGTTTTGACAATTTCCAGCTTTTTAATATTGCGGAAAACGAGACAAATTATACGTCGGCGGAACAAAAAAATGCAGGCACACTCAATACAAATGAACCGTTTGTGGATATTGACAAAGATGCAGGTATCGTACTTCCAAAGACAGCGGAGTTTTCCGATGCGACGTCAAAAATTGTCTATGACGATGTGACGAATGATACGGTTGGAACAATTGAGTATACTTATGCGGGGCACGAGGTTGGAAAGGCAGATATTGTAAAAACAAACGTGCAGGTACCGGAATATAAATTCAGCAATCAGACAGACGTAAGCGAAGAGGCACAGACGGAAGAAACAGAGCATGTTTCAAAAATACAGATCAGGATGAGTACGATCATAACCATGGTGGTTGTAGTTCTTGTCTTACTTGTTCTTGGGATTATTATAAAGAAAGTTGCAGATAACTTTTATATCATAAAACATAATTTTGAAGTGCGAAAAGAACATAAAAGATTATTTAAGCGTGAAAAGAAACGCAATAAAAGACGTAGAAGACGCAGATAATAAAAATTTAAAAGAAAATCGTCTGGAACATAAAAGTTGCAGGCGATTTTTTTAATTCCTGACAATAGAATATCCGTGGAGAGTGTGTTCTATTGTACATAGGAAAATTACATATGATTGACAGAGAATATAGTTTTGATTATATTTAATTTAGTACCACAAGTGAAAGTTTTGAGCGGGAAATATAGACACAACACTAGTAACTATTGGAAATTGGGGTTCGCATTATGCGCAGGGAACGCAGAAATGGGGTTATTATGTCAGAATCATATGCAGTCAATGAAAAAAGAGAACTGATCTTGCAGAAAGTCAAGGAGTTTATTGTGGCACACGGTGGGATCGTAAAGAAAAATCAGTTGGAAGAATTGCACATTGATTACCGGAGAATTCTCGATTTTGTGGAAAAAGGGGACCTGATCCGGATCAAAAGTGGATATTATACCATTCGCATCGGGGATTATTCGGAGGATGAACTGATTGTAAAATTATTTCCGGACGCGGTGCTTACGATGGAGTGTGCATTGTATGCGTATGGCTATATCAAAAGAAAACCATACGGATATCAGATCGCAGTGGATAAAAATACGTCGAAATCCAGATTTAAGCTGGAGTTTCCGCAGGTCACACCGTTTTATGCGGAGCCGGAGACGTTACAGTCTGGTGTGGACAGGATCGACTTTGGAAATGCAAAGATGCAGATTTTTGATAAAGACAGACTGATCTGTGAGTGTCTGAAATATGAAGATAAGATGGAACGGGCAGTTTTTCAGGAAGGTGTTCTTTCTTATATAAAAGATGAAAAAAAGGATATAGCAAATCTGATGAAATACGCCAGAGAACGCCGTGTGGTGAAAAAAGTACAATCGATGATAGGGGTATGGCTTTAAATGGAGGATAAAAAATATAAAATAACGGATTTACAGGAAAAAAGTGAAGAATGGAAGATACCATTTTCAAATCTGCTTGCCGGATTTGTTTTGGAAGAATTTATGCTCAGATTTTCCGCTTCTGAATTTAAAAATCGGTTTTTATTACGGAATGGAACCGTGTTGGGATTAGAACAGTACCGCAAGAAAAATATACTGAAGCTGGACTTTTTCTGTGAGCCGGATGAGCGTATTCCGGAAAAGCTGTTGCAGCTGTACCTGCAAAAGAAAGAACAAAGTCCCGTAAGATGGAAAGGAACGATATCCTCGCAGCAGGCGGGGACATGTCTGGAACTGCAGGGGCAGTTTGAGGAGATGAAGGTTCCGGTGACTGTCGGTATTCATTTTATGCATCTGGGAAAAATCTGGGGACTGGTCGAAAGACAGATTCCATTTTTGATGGATGAGACAGTGCAGATCGAATGGAAGGAATTTCCGGCGGAACTGGTGCTGGCAAAACAGATTTTTGTGATTCTGCGGGATATGGAACTGATCCCGGATATGGAAATATACAGGGAAGTATTTTTTATATTGCGAAACGAAACCTTAAATGGAAGACATGTATGTGAGCTGCTCGAAGATATGTGCAAAACCGAAGAAATGATCCCTGATATGGAGCGCGCGGAGCAGATTTTTTCCTACCGGGATTATCCTTATATGAAAAAGCGCTGGGAAAAGTTTTGCAGGCACAGTGCAATCGCCGGGACGGAAACTTTAAAATGGGAGGAGGAGATGGAGTGTTTTCATCATTTCCTCGGAGATATGTGGGAGGCTGTCTGCAGGGACGAAGTATTTTTTGGAGACTGGATGCCGGAACTGGCGCGTTTCCTTGGGTAAAGCGGTCGCAGACAGATTTCGGTGTTATAACTGAAGATAAATTTTCAGTGCCTGATAATAATCCTGTCTGGTATCTAAGTTGAAAAACTGTCGGTCTACCGGAATGTCTGTGCAGGCGGCAAGTGCTTTTTCCGTCACGCAGACTGTTTTGCATTTTTCGCGAAGCGCATCAAAGGTAAACTGACGGAGAATGAGGCTTTTCCCGATCGTTGGAATACAGTTTTTTGAATAGGCGGCGGTAGCAGGATCTAAGTAGCCTGCTTTTCCGCGAACCATGCAGATATCTGCATCGCCGATCGCATCTAAAAGTGCAATTCCGGTTTCCGGTTCCATAAAAGGGGTATCCACGGACATAAAGAAAGCGGCATCCTCATTGATCATGGACAGACCGGAAAAAACGCCGGACATCGGTCCGGCATTGCCGTAGACATCCGCAATCTCCGTGACCGGGAGATTCAGATGCGCATAATCTCCAATATATTTTACGGAGAGATATATGGTTGAAAAATATGGTTTAAATTTGTGTACAAGATATTCTAAGAGGCAGCAGTCACCAAAAGGTAAAAGTGCTTTATCCGTTCCCATGCGGACACTGTTTCCACCGCAAAGGATCACAAGTGCGTAATTCATAACAGATCTATTACTCCATTCTTTTCCAAAGATGTTCTTATTTTAAAGTAGTCAGGCTGGTATGTAAAGTGTTAAAATAAATGTGTAAGCAGAAAGGCGGTAGCAGATGAGGTATTTAGATCAGGCATTAGAGGCATATGGGAAGAGTGATGTCTATCCGTTTCATATGCCGGGACATAAAAGAAATCCGCTGCCTTTTCCGGAAGTATACGGGATAGATATTACGGAGATCGATGGGTTTGACAACCTGCACCACGCAGAGGGAATTTTAAAAGAGGCACAGCAGCGTGCGGCTGATCTCTACGGTTCTGCACATTGTTATTATCTTGTCAATGGCAGCACCTGCGGGATTCTTGCATCAATCTGTGCAGCAGTGAAAAAACGGGGCAGGATTCTGGTAGCCAGAAATAGCCATAAAGCGGTATATCATGCCCAGTTTTTATCGGAACTGACTGCAGAATATCTTTATCCGACGGTGACAGAATGTGGGATTCAGGGACAGATCACACCACGGCAGGTGGAGGATGCACTAAAAAAAGATCCGGAGACCTCGGCAGTCGTGATCACATCGCCGACGTATGAGGGAGTTATCTCTGATATTGAAGGAATCGCCAAAGTCGCGCATGTGCACGGGATTCCGCTGATCGTGGATTCAGCACATGGAGCACATCTTGGATTTGGAGGGGAATTTCCGCAAAATGCGGTAAGGCTCGGAGCAGACGCCGTGATCGAGAGCCTGCATAAGACACTTCCATCTTTTACACAGACGGCACTGCTTCATTTAAATTCAGATCTGATTTCAAAATCACGCATAGAAAAATATCTTGGAATTTATGAAACAAGTTCTCCTTCGTATATTCTTATGGCGGGAATGGAAGTATGTATCCGTACCGTAAAGGAACATGGAGCGGAATTATTTGACAATTACAGACACGAATTAAATAAATTTTATAAAAACTGTGAAGATTTGAAAAGACTGCATGTGATGACAGGGAAGGATTTATCCAAAGAAGAGGCATTTGCCTGGGATGATTCTAAAATTGTTATATTTGTCCGTGACAGCAGCAAAAGCGGTGAGTGGCTGTATCAGGAATTACTTTTAAAATATCATCTTCAGCTTGAAATGGCATCCGGAGATTATGCGCTTGCGATGACAAGTATTATGGATCAGGAAGAAGGATATCAGAGATTGTCGGTTGCACTGCATAAGATTGACAGGGAACTGTGTGGCGCAGGTACTGCAAAAAAGCAGCAGGCCATGAATGAAAAAAAGGTAAGATACGGAAATGAGACGGATGGTTCGATGGAAAACATGTATGAACAACAGGTTCACAGAGGTTCTTTCATAAAAGAAGTTTACCGTCCTAATCCACAGCAGATGCAGATCTATGAAGCGGAGGAAAAAGAAACCGCAGAGGTATCTTTTGACGAAGCAGCAGGCAGGGTTTCAGCAGATTTTATCTTTCTGTATCCGCCGGGAATCCCTTTGATCGTTCCAGGGGAGGCCATCACCGCAGAATTTATTGAAAGACTTCGCACCTGTATCAGTTTGAAATTGAATTTACAGGGGAGCACGGATCTTTTTGCGGAGCGGATAAAGATTGTATATTTTTAAAGACTATATTATACTGATAAGGCAGGACAAATGGGAAAAATATATTACATGATGGGAAAAAGCTCATCCGGTAAAGATACTTTGTATGGGATGCTGATGAAAGATGAGAAACTCAGGTTAAAGACTGTGGTTCCGTACACGACAAGACCGATGCGTGCCGGGGAAGAAAACGGTGTATCATATTATTTCTGTGATGAAGATACAGTGGAAAAGCTTGAAGCAGAGGGGAAAATTATCGAATTGCGTGCGTATCATACGATCCACGGCATCTGGAAGTACTTTACGGTGGCAGACCATCAGGTTGATTTAGACCATCAGAGTTATCTTCTGATCGGAACGTTAGAGTCCTATCTTAAGATACGGGAATACTTCGGAACGGAGAGCGTTGTTCCGATATATATAGAAGTAGAGGATGGTATGCGCTTACAGCGTGCGCTTGAGAGAGAGCGGAGGCAGGAAAATCCGAAATATGAGGAATTATGCC
>QWCV01007436.1_pt1 | contig 10143 bp, 9 predicted proteins | sample 1972621 | NCBI WGS metagenome assembly QWCV01 (sample SAMN09866699, study PRJNA288562) | Human gut metagenome isolate pre2_stool, whole genome shotgun sequencing... | isolation source: gut | host: Homo sapiens | place: USA: California
GTCACCGATATCGACGAGAAGGGCCGCGTCAACCTCTCCTACAAGGACGCCCTGAAGGAGATCAAGGCCAAGAAAGAGGCCGGCGAGCCCATCAAGTAAAGAGCGCATACGGCATAAAAAGGGCCGGACGGATTATTCCGTCCGGCCCTTTTGCTCTGCAAGAGCATAGCAAACTTGCCCATGCGCCGCTTGCAGCGGCACGGCCATAAGATGACAGCGCGTAGGCCGGTACGGCCCACATGCGCGAACACTTCATGCGCCTAAGCCTTTGCATAGTTTCGCGGCGCGTCCTGTACGCATGGGGGTTCATGCAAATGATGCGGCTGCCCGCTCAGGCCAGCAAAAGCTGAATGCCCAGGTCGGCAATATAGCCCTGCCATTCGGCTGAGAGCTCGTCATCCGTAACGATGATGTCAAAATCGGAGAGGTAGGCGAAAGTCGTGGGACAGATTTTGCTGAACTTGGAGGAGTCCAGCAGCAGGATCTTGGTCTGGCTGCTCTCCATCAGGGCGCTCTTGGCGTTCATCTCATGGGGAGCCACACAGGTGACGTTCAGCTTGCCACTGATGCCGGCGGTGGAGAGGAAGGCCTTGTTTACACAGGTGCGGTTAATAAGGCTGATACCCTCTGGACTATAAAACATCCGGGTGTTGGGATAGAGGTAGCCGCCCGCGCAGATCACGTCGTAGTTCGGATGCGTGGTCAACTGGGCCAGGGTGTTCATGCAGTAGGTGAGCACGGTCAGGTGGACGCCGCTGGGCAGATTTTGTGTGAGGTAGGAGCAGGTTGAGCCGGTATCAATGGCAATGACATCGTTGGGTTCAATGAGGGAGGCGGCTTTTTTGCCGATGCGGGCCTTCCGGTCTCCAAAGTGGAGAACCTCGTAATCCAGATTGTACTCGGGAAGGGTGCTGTGGGGGTTCTGGGCGGCGCGATGAATGGCCACGCCGTTGATCAGCTTTACCGTCCCCTGCTGCTCGAGCTGCTTCAGATCCCGGCGGATTGTAATTTCAGATACCCCCAGCTCCACCGCCAGTTCGCGAATCGATACGCCCGTCTTGGCGATCAAAAGCTGGGAGATTTTATCAATACGTGTCATCTTTTTGAGACTCATATGGTGCAATCCTCCCATACTTAATTAAATACTAGGGAGAGAATATCATAAAACCGGATCTCTGGCAAGAATAAAGCAAAAATTAGTTGGATATTCTGTACATTTTTTGTAAAGCCAAATTTTAAAAAATGATAATTCAACGCCTTTTATCTCTTTCAGAGAAGATTATTGATAATATACTATCAAATAAAGAGATTATATGAAATTAAAGCTTAAAAAACAGACCAAAAACTGCAATTTTGAACCTTTATTGACAAGAAAAATGATATAGAATACAATGGAGACAATAAAAAGCAAAATAAATGAAAGGAGCTGCGCCATGGAACTGCGATTGGAGCATCTGGTCAAGGATTTTTCCGAAACCAAGGCGGTGAATGATGTCAGCATTACGATTCAGGACGGCAAGCTGACCGGATTGCTGGGCCCCAGCGGCTGCGGAAAGTCCACGACACTCTACCTCATCTCAGGGCTGGAGTCGCCTACTTCCGGAAGGATTTTCTTTGGAGACAGGGATGTGACGGCCCTGCCCCCAGAAAAGCGGGGCATTGGTCTGGTGTTTCAGAACTATGCCCTCTATCCCCATCTGACGGTGGAGCAAAACATCGCATTCCCTCTGGTCAACCACAAGGAGGGGAAGGAGGAGATCCGCCGCCGTACCCTGGAGATGGCCAGACTGGTGCAGATCGAGGATCTCCTCAAGCGCAAGCCGGGCCAGCTCTCCGGCGGCCAGCAGCAGCGGGTGGCCATTGCGCGGGCGCTGGTCAAGCGGCCTGATATCCTCTTGCTGGACGAACCCCTTTCCAATCTGGACGCCCGCCTGCGATTGGAGATGCGGGAAGAGATTCGCCGCATCCAGACTGAGACGGGCGTCACCACCGTGTTCGTCACCCATGATCAAGAGGAGGCCATGAGTATCACAGATGAGATCGTGCTGATGAGGACCGGCGTGGTGCAGCAGCAGTGTCCACCCCAACAGATGTATTTGAATCCCGCCAACCGCTTTGTGGCAGGCTTTCTGGGGAATCCCCCCATCAATTTCTTTCGGTTGGACGTGTGCGGCGGAACGGTGTGTCTGGCAGAGGACTACATGCTCCGGGTGCGCGGCGCGGCGGATGGGCCGGTCCTGGTGGGCATCCGGCCTGAGGCGTGGCGTCTGGGGCAGGGGCTTCGGACTGCGGCTGAGGCTGTGGAGATGCGGGGCAAGGATCTGCTGGTTACCTTCTCACTGGCAGGGGAGCGGGCCCGCGCCATTCTGGACATCACCGCCGGTGTGGCGGCAGGCGACGCCGTGGAGCTGACCCTGGAGCCTCGCCTGGTCTATATCTTTGACCCGGAGACCGGCGCACGGCTGGATGCGGAGGTGGCGGGATGAGGAGCCCCAAGCCGGCCCGCGCAGAAAATCCGCTGGGCAACACCCGGCGCAGCGCCAAGGCATATCTGTATCTGCTCCCTGCCTTTGCGGTTTTGGCGGTCTTTGTGGTCTACCCCATCCTCATGACGCTTCGGATGGGGTTTTACCAGAGTTACGTGTACCTTACCGACACCGGCACGGGATTCGGCCTCAATTCGTTCCGGTACGTGCTTCAGGATCCCGCTTTCGGGCTGGCCGTGCGCAACACCATGTTTATTGTTCTGGTGGGCGTACCTATCACGATTGTGCTCTCCCTGGGGGCAGCCCTGCTCATCAATTCCCTGCTTCGGACCAAGGGACTGTTTCAGACACTCTATTTTCTCCCTTATGTCACCTCCACCCTGGCCATCGGCCTGGTGTTCCGCTGGCTCTTCCACTCGGAATACGGCTACATCAACTTTTTTCTGGAGTTTTTGGGGCTGGAGCCACAGAAGTGGCTGTCCGATCCCAACCTGACCATTGTGGCGGTGACCATTTTTACCATCTGGAGCGGTATGGCGTTTAAGATTGTCCTGTTCCTGGCCGGATTGCAAAAGATCGACCAGCAGTACTACAAGGCCGCCCGAATCGACGGCACTCCAGCGCACCGGATATTCTTCCGCATCACCATGCCCCTGCTCTCCCCCACGTTTTGGATGGTCACCATCGTTTCGGTCATTCATGCCTTTAAGACCTACAACGAGGTCTATGCTATGTTCAGCCGGGAGAGCGCTGGGCCTGGAAACAGCGCCATCACTATGGTCTACTATATTTATGACATGTTTTTCAACCGGGGACAGGTTCACTACGCCTCGGCGGCGGCCATCATCTTTCTGGCCATCGTACTGGCCCTGACGGTGATTCAGAAGTGGGTCTCCAAGCGGTTTGTATACTATGTATAAGGGAGGGTCGGATATGAAACAGAACGTGGGCAAGGCGGTCAAGATCGCCGTTCTGACTGTTGGAGCCTTTGTCATGATCTTCCCGTTTTTGTGGATGCTCTTTACCTCCCTGAAAACACTGCCGGAGTCCATCTCCATCCCGCCAACCCTGTTCCCTGCGGTGCCCCAGTTTGAAAATTACACGGAGGCTCTTGCCGTCGCCCCCTTTGGCCTTTATTTGCGCAACTCCATTATTGTGGCGGGCGGCGGTACCCTCCTTACCCTGGTGCTTACCGTGCTGTCTGCCTACGGCTTTACCATTTACGAATTTCGGGGCAAAAAGCTGCTGTTTCTGCTTTGCCTGTCCACCATGATGATCCCCGCAGAGCTGCTCATCATCCAGAACTTCATCACGATCTCCAAGCTGGGCTGGATGGACACCTTTCAGGGCATTATTCTGCCAACGGTGGCCAGCGGTTTCTATATCTATATGATGCGGGAGTATTTTATGCAGATCCCCTCCATCCTCTACAAAGCGGCCAAGGTGGACGGCTGCAGCGACTGGCGCTACCTCTGGAAAGTCATGATCCCCATGAACAAGAATGCCATTGCTACCATTGGAATTCTGGCCTTTATCAGCCAATGGAATTCCTTTGTCTGGCCCCTTATGGTCACCAAGAGCGATGCCCACCGGGTTATGCCCATCGGTCTGCTCCACTTCCGGGATGCGGTGAGCTCCCAGGTAAATCTGCAGATGGCCGGCGCTACGATCGTCATTGTACCCATGCTGATTTTCTTCCTGGTCTTCCGAAAGCAGATCATCGCCGGCGTGGCGCGGGGCGGCATCAAGGGTTAAGATCCTGCCCGGCCTGCCGGGCTTTGAATAACACAATGAAAGCATATGGCACGAAAGAAAAGAAGGAGGAATTTTCGATGAAACGGAAGCTCATCAGCGTAAGCCTTGCCCTGGCCCTGGGCCTTTCCCTGGCGGCCTGCGGCAGCAAACCGGCCCCCAGCGGGGCCGAAACCCCCGCCGGGGACTTTCCGGCCCTGTGGAACTCCAGTTCTGGCACTCCATCTCCAATCAGAACCACCTGAAGGTTCTGGAGGGGCTGGTGGAGGAGTTCAATGAAACGATAGGTGCCGAGAAGGGTATTACCGTGGTCCCAACCTTTAACGGCAGCAGCAGTGAGCTCTATTCCAGCGTGGTGGGCGCGATCAAGGCGGGCAGCGCCCCTGATGTGACCCTGGCCCTGCGCCCCTATGTGGCTGACTACCTCCAGACCGACTATGTGGTTAACCTGGAGCCCTATATTACAGATCCCAATGTGGGCATGACCGACTACGAGGACATCTTTGAAGGGCTGCGGGAGGCGAACTCCAGCTATGCCAAGGAGGGTATCTATTCCCTGCCGATCCACTCCTACTCCGAGGTGCTCTATTACAACAAGACGTTTTTTGCCGAGCACGGACTCAGTGTTCCCACCACCTGGGACGAGCTGGTGGAAACCTGCCGCGCCATCCGAGACATTACCGGCGCGCCCGCCTTTGGCTGGGACAACCTGGCAGGCAGCTTTATGACCCTGCTGCTCCAAAACGGCGGCCGCTACACCGACCAGAACGGCAATCTGTACTTTGCCACCGAGGACAGCGACATTACCCTGAAGGTGCTTCAGATGTGGCAGGATAACGTGAATGAGGGTATCTGGCGTACTGCGGGGGAGGATCAGTTCTTCTCCGGGCCCTTTGCCAATGAGATGATCCCCATGTATATCGGCGACAGCGTGGAGGCCAGCTATATCCCAGACAAAAATCCCGAGCTGGACTGGGGAACCGCCCCTGTTCCTCAGGTGAGCGAGGATACCGCCGCCAACCTGTCCGCCGGCCATGTCATTATCGCCTTGAATCAGGACGGGAATCAGGACAGAATGTATGCGGCCTATGAATTTATCAAGTTTATGACCTCCCATGACGCCAACCTGGCGGTAGCTGCCGGAAACACCGGCTATCTGCCCATACGCCAGTCCGTGGCGGAGGATCCGGCCTATGAGGCCTATGTGGCCGACGGCCACGAGTACATGCGGGCCGGTGTAGAGCAGAGTGACCGCTATTTCTATGAGCCCGTGTTTACCAATGCTACCACCACCTCCAGCGCCGTCAACAGCGCCGTCAAGACCATGATGCAGGAGGTGGCCGACAACGGCATGGAGCCGGAGCTGGCCCTGGCCAACCTGAAGCAGACCGTCGGCGCCAACTGAAGCGGACTTGGGCAGGGCGGAGACGGAGCATCCGCCTCCGCCCTGCCGCGGTCCCGTGTCCCGGCCCGGGCGCGCAGAAAGGAAACCTGACATGATACCAATTTTTTACCATGACATCGTAACTCCCAGCGGACACCCGGGGGACGAGGTCATATCCGCCCTCCAGAAATTTATCCGCCGGGGGGAGACGGAGCTGGCGGTGCGGGCTGCCTATGAGCTCTACCTGACCGGGGAGGAGCTGACCGCCTACCTGTGGAGACGGTTGCTGGTGATCAGTGCCGAGGACGTGGGCCTGGGGGAGCCCATGGCCCCAGTGGTGGTGGACGCCCTTCACCGCAGCAGCCGGGAGCTCTCCCGGGACAGCTCCGATTATCAACTGCTCTTCGTCCACGCGGTGCGCTATCTGTGCGCCTGCCGGAAGGAGCGGGGCTCCAGCGTGCTTGCCAGTGTGGTTAAGCGGCGCATACGGCGGGGAGACCCCTTTCCCCTGCCTGATTATGTGTATGACATGCACACGCTGACCGGCCAGGAGCGGGGGCGGAACATCGACCACTTCCTGGCCGAGGCCGCCTGTGTCCGGCCGGGGGTCCGGGCTACAGCGGAGGAGCTGGAGGAGACCGAGCGCTGGGAGCGGGAGCTCGTTGCGCTGATGAAAGAGGAAGAGGCCCAACAGGACCGTACTTAAGAAAGGAAGGACCCCATGACAAATCGCACCCTAGTGGTCTCCATTGATGCGCTGATCACAGCGGATATCCCCGTGCTGAAGCAGCTTCCCAACCTGGGGCGCGTGATGGAGCATGCCTCCTGGATTACGGATATCGAATGTATCTATCCCACCTTAACCTATCCCTGCCATGCCACCATCGCCACCGGCTGCTGGCCGGACCGGACTGGCATCAACAATAATGAGATTCCAGATTTTTTTGCAAAGGGACGGATGGACTGGTATTGGTGGCGGGAGGCCATTCAGGTGCCTACCGTGGTGGATTTTGCAAGACAGGCGGGGCTGACTGCCTCTACCGTCACCTGGCCCGTCATGTGCGCCTCAGGAGCGGAGTACAATATTGGCGAGATCTGGGCCCCGCAGGAGGAGGATGACCCGACACCGTGGTTTACCAGGGCCAACAGCCCTGCGGTGGCGAAGATTTTTGAGGCCAATAAGCACATGCTCCGCTGGATGAAGACGCCACAGATGGACGAGTTCGCCGCCAAGTGCGCCGCCGACATCATCCGGGCCCACCGCCCCGACCTGATGCTGCTCCACCTGTCCTACGTTGACCACCAGCGCCACCGCCTGGGCGTGCACGGAGATCTGGAGCACGCCTTCCGCTTTATTGACGGACAGATGGGGCTTGTGCTGGATGCGCTGGAGGAGACCGGCGGCGTGGAGAACACAAATATTGTGCTGCTGGGCGACCACGGTCAGCTCTACTGCGACGAGATGTTCCATCTGAACGCCCTGTTCCACCGGCTGGGCTGGCTCCAGACCGCGGAGGACGGTTCCCTGGCAGACTATCAGGTCTATGCCGCCAACTGTTCGCTCAGCGCACACATCTATCTCCGGCCGGAGGTGGACCGGGAAATGGTGTATTGCGTCCTGCTGGAGCAACAGAAGAAGTACCCCAAATACCTGGAGCGGATCTTTACCAAAGAGGAGGCCGCGCAGATGCACCTGACCGGCGATTTTGACTTTGTCATTGAAGCCGGCGACCGGGTGTGCTTTGGAAGGGCCCTGGATGGGGAGCAGCTTATCACCAGTGTCAACGACATAAAGGAATACAAGCCATCGGTCTCCACCCACGGCCACCTGCCCTGGAAGGGGGACAAGCCCCCCTTCATCGTTGCCGGGCCCAATGCTGTATCCGGCAGGATAATCCACGGCGGGAGGCTCATTGACCACGCGCCCACCATCCTCCGTCTGCTGGGGCTGGAACCCATAGGAATGGACGGGCATCCGGTGGATGCCCTGGTGCGGCCCTGATGGGAAGAGGGTTACAGGCTGCCCCGGGGCTTGTCTGTTTTGATCTGGACGGCACGCTCTACCACGACGACCGTATCTACCTGCGAATGATCGACTACTACTTTGCCGGTACTCCATGGGAGAAGGAGATCGGGTCTGTAAAGGCGGAGATGAGCCGGGTGCTGGCGGGAGGCAATCCGGCCTTCCGCTGCGGCCGGTTTGCCCCCAAGGAATGGGGGGTGTGTCCTGGCCCGGCCGCCGCGCTGCTGGCTGTGCCCACCGAGGCTGCACTCCTGCGTCCGGACCCCTCGCCCTGGCTGGACCGGAGATGCTGGTCCTATATCTCCGACGGCTGGAGCCTGGCCATGTACCTGGCCCGGCGTATCGGCTGGGACGGTGAGGCGTTCTGGGAGCGGTTCCAGTTGGCCCGGCGGGATCTGCTGACCGACGGGGTGGGCCCCCAACCGGATCCGGTGCTGGCCGGGCGGCTTCTCCGCCTGCGGGACCGCGGCATCCGGCTTGTGCTGTGCTCAAATTCCAGGCGGGAGGGAGGAGAGGCGCTTCTGGCCCGGCTGGGGCTGCTGGGGTGCTTTGACGAGCAGATTTTTGACGCGGAGAAGCCCCACGCCACTCCGAAACGTATGGAAGGGTGGAGCGCCCGCTGGGGGATACCATCTGACGCGATGCTGTTTGTGGGGGACCAGGGATACGGCGACCTGTACGCCGGCCTGCGGGCCGGAGCGCGCACCCTGCGGGTTTCTCCATACCCAGCGGATGATGAGGGCCTTTGGGATGGCTGTATCCGCACGCAGGAGGAGCTGAAGGAGCTGCTGGCCGCCTGGTGCTGAAGCCGGGCAGTCCAGCCCGGCGGGAGGACATTCTGCATACAGGCCGGACGGAGGAGAGCCCCCGCCCGGCCTGCTGTTTTTCCCGCGGATTTTCCGGCTGACAAGTGGGACGGAATGTGATATAGTGTTGTAACCCAAACGAGAACAGGAAAGGAGAGCGCGGCCATGAAAAAGAAGGTGGTGGGCTACCTGGCGCTGATCCTGGCCATCACGGCGGTGGTACTGCTCCTGATTGCCCTGCGCGGGGCGTAAACGGCACGGTATTTGTCCATACTAAGCGCGAAAATATAGAGAAGTGCGAGGTTACAATGGTTTGATGTATGAAAAAAAGACGCTCCCCAACGGGGTGCGTATCCTGACGGAGCATGTGCCGGGGGTGCGCTCGGTTTCCCTGGGCATCTGGGTGGGGACCGGCTCCCGCCATGAGAGCGCGGGGGAGAACGGGGCGGCCCATTTCATCGAGCACATGCTCTTCAAGGGAACCCGGAGCCGCACCGCCGCCCAGTTGGCGGAGGAGATGGACGCCGTGGGCGGCCAGATCAACGCCTTCACCACCAAGGAGTGCACCTGCTTCTATGCCCGGGTGCTGGACACCCACCTGGCCCGGGCGGCGGACATCCTGTGCGACATGTTCTTCCACTCCCGGTTCGACGACGCCGACGTGGAGACCGAGCGGGGGGTGATCCTGGAGGAGATCGGCATGTACGAGGACAACCCGGAGGATCTCTGCGCTGAGCGGCTGGCCGGGGCGGTATTCAAGGGCTCCCCCCTGGCCCGGCCCATCCTGGGACGAAAGGCCACCCTGGACAAGATGGACGGGGCGTGGCTGCGGGCGTACCAGCGCGCCCACTACCGGCCCGACCGCATCGTGGTGGCCCTGGCGGGCAGCTTTACCGACGCCGACGCCGCGGAACTGGCCGGGCGCTTTGCCGGCCTGGAGGCGCGGCCCCACACCGCTGCGAGGGCCGCCGCCTATGTGCCCGGGGTGGTGGTGAAGAAGAAGGCCATCGAGCAGAACCACCTGACCCTGGCTTTCCCCGGCCTGTCCTTCGCCGACCCCCGGCGGTTCCAGCTCCAGCTCCTGTCCTCCATCCTGGGGGGCGGCATGTCCTCCCGCCTGTTCCAGCAGGTGCGGGAGCAGAAGGGGCTTTGCTACTCCATCTACTCCTACGGCACCTGCCATGACGATACCGGCTACTTCGGCGTCTATACCGCCCTGGGGCGGGAGACCGAGGGACAGGCGCTGGACACCATTTTGGCCGTGATCCGGGAGCTGACCGAGCACGGCGTCACCCAGGCCGAGCTCGACCGGGCCCGGGAGCAGTCCAAGGCCAACGTGCTCATGGGGCTGGAGTCCACCCAGTCCCACATGAGCAGCTTGGGCCGGGGCGAGCTGCTCCAGGGCGAGGTGCTGGACGAGGACGCCATCATCGCTGCCTACGACGCGGTGACGCGGGCGGACGTGCAGGCCCTGGCCGGAGAGCTGTTCCGGTTTGAAAACGCCTCCCTCTCCGCCGTGGGGCGGGTGGGGAGCGCCGACGCCTATCGGGCGCTGCTGCACTGAAATCAAGCTCAAAACGGAGGACGGCCTTTTTGATATGTACCCCCTTTACTGGACACCCAGTAGGGGGGGTATTATTATGCGGTACACGTATGAGTACAAAAGGAAATGTGTAGAACTGTATCGAGAAG
>QWCV01005264.1_pt1 | contig 10133 bp, 10 predicted proteins | sample 1972621 | NCBI WGS metagenome assembly QWCV01 (sample SAMN09866699, study PRJNA288562) | Human gut metagenome isolate pre2_stool, whole genome shotgun sequencing... | isolation source: gut | host: Homo sapiens | place: USA: California
TTTTCAGATCAGTGATGACTTATTTCGGTTATAATAAAAGGAGAAAGCTCTCGATTGACTAACCGGGTATAAACTCCATATAATAGTGGTAACCGAATGGAGAAGCTATAGAAGGAGGGAGCATTATGCAGGCATTATCAAAAGCCGAAGTTGGTGAAAATTATACCATTCAGTGGTTATTCGGATTACCGGAAGTTGTAGAATTCCTGCACCGCCATCATGTAGAAGAAGGTGGCAGCGTACAGGTGATTCAGAAATTATCCAATGGGCTGATCATCGGTGCCAATGGAGAACGGTTTGCCATGGGAAATGAGATTGCAGATCGTATTCAGGTATGAGTACACCCGGCTATAGAAAACAGACACCCCGGTATCCGTTATAAAAACGGCTGCCGGGGTGTTTTGGGTAAAAAAATGAAAAGGGCAGTATACTTGCATTTTAGAGAGCATTATGGCATAGTTGAGAAAGAAAATCGAAAGCGAAGGATGAAAAGAGGAAAAATGAAGTTTCGAAAAGCTAAGCAGGACGATAAGGAAGAAATTCTTGCGCTGTATCAGTCGCTGATCGGTACTCCATACTGCGCATGGGGCAACGGGTATCCGGGAGAACAGGAATTTGATTATGATATGAAAAGAAAAGCTCTTTTTTGTATGGAAAATGAAGATGGAGAAATCATTGGCACGATCACAGTGGATGAAGATCCGCAGGTGGAAGCACTCACCTGCTGGTCCAAAACACTGCAGCCGTCTGCGGAGCTTTCCAGACTCGGGGTACGCACCGATATGCAGAATCAGGGAATTGCCCGGCAGCTTCTGCAGCATGGCATGGAAGAATTGAAAAAACAGGGAAAAAAGAGTGTGCATTTTCTCGTGTGTAAAACAAATAAAAAAGCACTTCGCTCTTATGAAAAACTGCATTTTGACGTAGTGGGAGAGAGCGGTTTATTTGACGAGGACTGGTGGTGCTACGAGAAAGAACTTTAAAAATCAAGTACAGGAAGTTGGAAAATATGCAAATAGGACAGAAAAAACAACGGGAGAGAAAATGAAAAAAGAGAGGAACAGGGGAAGAGAAACGGATAGAAAACCGAACATAAGCCAGATACAAAAAACAGGTGAACACTGCATTTACGCAAAAAGATGCGGAGGGTGTGACTATCAGGGAATTTTGTACAGTCAGCAGCTTTCCAAAAAGCAGAGTTACATGCGCAAACTCATGGAACCGTTTGGAAAGATCAATCCAATCATCGGGATGGACGATCCATACCACTATCGGCATAAAGTACAGGCGGCTTTTTCCTGCAATAAACGCGGACATATTGTGGCAGGCGTATATGAGAAACATTCGCATGATATCGTGGATGTGGAGGAGTGCCAGATCGAGGATGCACAGGCGGATGCCATTATCCGTGAAATCAAAAATATGATGCGTTCTTTCCGGATTCGTGCATATGATGAGGATACCGGATATGGGCTGCTGCGTCATGTGCTGGTGCGAAAGGGCTATCACAGCGGACAGATTATGGTGGTGCTTGTACTGGTATCTCCGATCCTTCCATCCAAAAATAATTTTGTCAAGGCACTGCGGAAGAAGTTCCCGGAGATCAGTACAGTAGTGATCAATGTCAATGACCGCAAGACCAGCATGGTGCTCGGGGAGCGCAATATTACGGTTTATGGAAAAGGATTTATTGAGGATGAACTGTGCGGATGCACATTTCGTATTTCACCGACTTCATTTTATCAGGTAAATCCGCAGCAGACAGAAAAACTCTACTGGAAAGCCATTTCCTGTGCCAAACTGACGGGAAAAGAAACTGTGATCGATGCGTACTGCGGTACGGGCACGATCGGGCTGATTGCCAGCAGCCGCGCAAAGCATGTGATCGGAGTGGAGTTAAACCGTGATGCGATAAAGGATGCTATCTCCAATGCAAAGCGCAATCATATTCACAATGTTACTTTTTATAATGAAGATGCCGGACAATTTATGGTAGAGATGGCAGAAAAAGGAGAACATGCGGATGTGGTCATTATGGATCCGCCGCGTACGGGAAGCGATGAGGCGTTTCTTTCCTCTGTAGTGCGACTGGCTCCGGATAAAGTCGTGTATGTATCCTGTGGACCGGAAACGCTGGTGCGGGATCTGAAGTATCTGACAAAGCATGGATACCGGATGAAAGAGTGTACGCTGTTTGATCTTTTTCCGTTTACGAAACATGTGGAAACGGTATGCTTATTGTCCAAACTTCATGAAGCGAAGCATCATGTGAATGTGAAACTTGATATGGATGAGATGGATATTACTTCTGCTGAGAGTAAGGCTATTAAGAAATATGTGTTGGAGGAGACAGGACTTAAGGTATCTAATCTGTATATTGCGCAGGTAAAAGATAAGCATGGATTGGAGAAGAGGGAGAATTATAATCTTTCAAAATCGGAGGATGCAAGACAGCCAAAATGCCCAAAGGAGAAGGAAAAGGCGATTGAGGATGCGTTGAGGCATTTTCAGATGATATTATTGCATTAGCAAATTTCTAGTAAATATTACGTAAGGAGAAAATGATGGATATAAAAAAGACAGATGTTTTTAGCGGCATAGGTGTCTTCACAATCCAAATGATTGCGAATGGAATATGGTATGCTTTTCAAAAAAATAAAATATTTTTAACTATTGGAATAATATTTGCAGTAATTATATCTATTTTTATTGTAATTATTATTGGTCTAAGAAGAAAACTAAGGGTTCAAGAAGAGTATTTCGATAAACAGATTGAAAATTTAGGAATTGATAGTCTGAAAAAAGAAAAAGATGAACTACTAGAATCAATAGCTTCTTTAAATAATAGAATAAATGATGTGGAACGTGAAAGAGATGATATAAATCAAGAAATTGATAGCTTAGAGCAAGAAATAGAATTACTAAAGAATAAGTGCGAATATTACATAAATACAGCTTCAGTTAATAGAAAAATACTTTATTCTTTAAAAAATAGAAAGAAATATGAAAATATAGAACTACAAGCTCTAATCGCAGAGATAGAATATATTTTTCGGGATGATGTTTTTTCAAAGAATGCAAAAATGAATACAAGTATCTTTTTACAAGATGATAAAGGACAGTGTAAAATTTTAGTATCAACTAAACATTCACCTGGAACAATAGATAAATTGCGTTTAGATAAGGGTTCTTTGGTTGGGACTGCTTTTAAGGAAAAAAGAATAATCTATTGTGGGGATATTGATAATAGAAAGGCCGATGTACCATTTTTAGATTTAGATGATGATAGACAGTATCAATCTATATTGGCTATACCATTGAGTGTAGACGATACGACAGAGTTTGTATTAGTAATAACATGTACAAAAATAAATTGTTTACAAGAAACATTCAATAAGTATCAAGATGTTATTCAGAGATACTTAGAATTATTATGTATTTTATTATTTATATCTTTCAATCAGGAGGAATTATAATGATAAGAAAAGAGAATTATTTAGATATTTTGGAGAGAGAAACACCTATAAACATAATACAATATGAAGAAGAGGATATGTTTTTATTACAGAAATTATATTCTGATTGGATGAACTTGAATGAAAAAATAAAGCAAATCGGCGGAAGACCTAGTAGTTTGCCATCAGAGTTTGTAGAAGCTTTAGTTGCGTATAAAATGGGATATTGGAGAATTGATAATATGAGTGTCGGTTTTGACTGTTTTGACCCAAACGCACCAAAAGGAAAAAATCGTATTGAAATAAAATATGCAACAGGACGAATGGATTTTTCTAGCTTTTCACCGGAAATCAAATGGGATAGATTGAATTTCGTGAAATTTTATAATGAATCACCTGAAGACTGCTATTTTGAGGTTTATGATATTGATATTCAAATGATATTTGAGGAATCGGAGCGCTTTGGAAGGTACATATATGATAGACGGGGATGCAGACCACGCATTAGTGTTATTAGGGAGTTGATTGAAAGAGGAATATATAATGAAAAAAGAGAGTTTTCTTTGTTTTAGATCTAAAAAATGAAATATGTTTATAGCAGGAGCTGATGTGCTAAGCTGTTACAAAAGCAATAGGCTCAGGTTTCTGTATAAGAAATCTGAGCCTTTGCGCATATATCTATTAACATATGTAGAAAAATGAATTTAAAGAGATGTGCTGTATACAGATAAGGAAGGACAAGAATGCCAAGAATACTATACACAGAATATCAAAAGTTCTGCAGTGCAATAAGTGCATAAGAACTATCAATGATAGTGATTAAGAAAAGGAATAGTACATGAAAATCTCAAGATTAATCATGTCTACTATGAAGTTTCAATGCGAAAGGGAGTGATATCAGTGCTACATGTTGCTATATGTGATGACGAAGAGAATGAAATAGAGTATTTGAAATATGCTGTAGAGGATTGGGCTAAGAAGGAAGACATCATAACAAATATAGAAACATATGCATCTGCTGAAAGTTTCCTGTTTCAATACGAAGAATGCAAAAATTATCAGATTTTGTTATTAGATGTGGAAATGAGTGGAATGTCAGGAATCGATTTGGCAAAGAAAATACGGCAGAATCAGGATAATGTTGAGATTATTTTTATAACATCACATTTTGAGTTTATTGGCGTAGGGTATGAAGTAGATGCCCTCCATTATCTGGTCAAACCTGTGAAAGCAGGTAAAATGGAGGAAGTTCTTTCGAAAGCAAAATGCAAGATAGAAGCAGGAGAACCGTCGATTATCATTCATTACGAAGGTGAAGTTGTTAAGTTATATGAGAAGGAAATCCTTTATTTGGAATCACTTTCCCATTATGTAACAATATATACAAAGGGTAAGGAATATAAGATAAAAGCAAATATTTCAACATTTGCACAGAAACTTAGTGAAGATTTTTATCAGACACATCGTTCGTACCTTGTATCATTAAAGCATATTATGCGTATTTCGCGCGACAGTGTTACACTGGATAATGGGGGACAAGTGCCACTTGCAAGAGGAAAATATGATCAGATCAATCGGGCATATATTGAGCGTAATTAGGAGTTATTATGAGAAAGAAAACATATTTGAAACTTGTCCAGTATCAGACAGAGCAGGCAAAACAGCATCTAAATGAAGTGCGAAGTATCCATTCGGAAATGAGAGGATATAAACATGATTTTCACCATCATCTCCAAGCCTTAAAGGGACAATTAGAAGCAGGAGAGGTAGAACGTGCAATTGCCTATATAGAGGAATTAGATCATCAATTGATGAATGTTGATACACTTCTAAAAACAGGGAATGTATCCCTTGATGCGATATTGTCAGCTAAGATTGCGCAGGCAAAAGCAGAGAATATAGCAGTCGATGTGAAAGCAAGTGTACCGGATTCATTGACTATCACAGATGTGGAACTTAGTATTTTGGTTGGAAATTTATTGGACAATGCAATTGAATCCTGCAGGCTTTCTTCTGGTAAGCGTTTTATTCGTATATATATGTCAATGAAAGGAAAGATGCTGTATTTTTCCATGCTCAATTCTGCCGGGATGAAGAAAAAGAAAATAGGAACATTATTTTCCTCTAATAAAGAGGGAACGCATGGATTTGGCCTTCATCGGGCAGAGACGATTATAGAAGAACATGGTGGCTGGTGCAAATATAATAGCGAGGATGGAGCATTTAGCTCCGAATTTTTAGTTCCTGCAATGGAATAACTGCAATTCGTGTACTGACAGATACAGTTGGTGCACGAATTTTACGTTGTAGGGTTAAGGAGATGTAGAATAGCAGAGAAGGAGGTGCATTATGCTAAAAAATATTTGGTACTGTATTAAGAAAACATCTGAATGGTACTTTGCCTTATTAGTGCTGTACATAATACTGACCCTTGTAAATGCTACAATCCCAATTCTGTCTGCATTTTTACCGAAGCTGGTAATTGAAAAGCTTACTTTAGGTAGTGATATTAAGGGATTGATAGGCACTATTATGGTATTTATGGGAAGTATTGCTGTGTTGACCGGAGTCAGCAAGTTTCTTACAAAATATCTATATTTTGAGAAGTTTAGTATTAACGTTCATTATCTGAAGCTTGTAGCAAACAAAGGGTTAACTACGGACTACATAAATCAGGAAAACGGAATATTTCGAAAGCTGCAAGAGGAAAGTTTCCTGTGCTGTAACGGACATTCACCCTTAACGCAAGTGTATGATGTACTACAAAGTCTCGGTACCAGTGTTTTGGGGATAGCTGTCTTTTCTGCAGTTCTTTATAAACTAAATGTAGCTGTAATACTATTTATTGTTGTGACCACTGCGGTTAGTTTCTATTTAAACAAAAGAGTTGTGAAATGGACAGACGAGCATAGCAAAGAAAGAATGAGTTATGTACAACGGCTTAATTACATTAATGCGATTTCCGGCGACGCGCGTTCTGCAAAGGATATCCGGCTTTATCCTATGGCAAAGTGGTTCTCCGATATTTATACGGATAATATGAAGGGGATTGCGGCATGGTATCACAAATTGACAAAAAAACTTTTTTCTGTGACAGCGTGTGACGGAGCATTAGGTTTATTGAGAGAAGGTATCATCTATCTGTATTTGATCTATCTTTTTATGAATAGTCAGATTTCGGTGGCAGATTTTGTACTTTATTTTGGAGTTGTCAATGGTTTTTCTGCCTGGTTAAGTGAAATATTTGCCGAAGTCTCTGTGTTGAATCAGTTAAGTACAAAGATTAATCGATTTCGGGAATATCTTGACTTCCCGGAAGAGTATCTGAGAGAAGGTGGATTGCATCCAAATCAGGATAAGTTGCCAAAGGTAATTGAGCTAAAGAATGTAAGTTTTAGATATGAAGAAAACCAGCCATATGTACTGGAAAATTTTAATCTCGCAATTAATCCGGGTGAACACCTTGCTGTAGTTGGTTTAAACGGAGCAGGAAAAACGACTTTAGTAAAGCTTATCTGTGGTCTGATTGACCCAACAGAGGGGCAGGTGCTTTACGATGGAAAATCAATTGCGGAATATGATAGAGTAGAACTTTACCGGATGTATTCTGCGGTATTTCAGCAATTTAGTATTATGCCGGTGACTGTAGAAGAAATAGTTGCAGAAGCACCTGCGGCGCAAGTGGATTCTGAACGAGTGAAGAAATGCCTGGAGCTGGCAGGAATGTGGGAACGAATCCAAAAACTACCGAATAAATTACAGAGTCAATTTGGAAGGACGATTTATGAGGACGGAGTGGAATTCTCGGGAGGTGAAACGCAAAAACTTCTACTTGCAAGGGCAATGTACAAATCCTCACCGATTATGTTGTTAGATGAGCCTACGGCAGCGTTGGATCCTATAGCTGAGAGTGAGATATATCATAAATACAATCAGATTAGCGAAGGAAAAACTACAGTATTTATTTCGCATAGGCTTGCAAGTACCAACTTTTGCAACAGGATTATCTTGATTGAAGATGGTGCTATCTGTGAAGAAGGAACGCATAGGGAGCTTCTTGACAAGAAGGGGAAATATTATAACTTATTTGAAATGCAGGCAAAGTATTATCGAGAAGAGGAGGTGGCAGAATGAAGAAAATGTCTTTTGGCGAACGAATTAGAATCACCAAAAGGGGATTTGGAATTTTGAGAAAATATTGTCCGGGTCTTTCCGAACAAAAAGCATTGTATGAGTTCATACATTCACTGCAACCTTTTATAACAATTTGGTTTTCTGCAAGGATAGTGGATGAATTGACCAATCATTGTAGGAAAGATTATATTGCTTCCTATGTGATATGTGTAATTACAATTAACTTTATATGTATCGTATTTCAAAATGTACTTTTGCATATATGTAATGAGAAAGAATCGCAAATGTGGATTTGGTTTGAAAAGGTTTTTTCAGACAAACAGATGTCATTAGATTATGATGACCTGGAAGATGTATCAATACAGAAACAGCGTCAAGAGGTGGAAGAAAATCTCTTTATGTTTGGAAATGGTCTTGCACAGCTGGTTTGGGGAACTTCTGTAATGGTGAAGGTATTTATTAATATCTTTGTTGCTCTATTAATGTCAGGCACTCTTTTTATTTCTAAAACCGGAGAGAAAATCGTGGACCATCCGATTTGGATTGTAGCAATTTTAGGCTGTATCACTTTATGCGGATTTAGTAATTATAAAGCGACAAGAAAAGAAAATAGCCTGTTTATGAAATGGTGTGATAATAGCTTATGGTTTAATAGGACATTTATGTTTTTCGGGCATGAGCTATATACAAATCTTGAGAGGGCAAAAGATGTCCGTATCTATAGGCAGGATACCCTTGCTATTAAGAAAATAGAAGAATTAGAAGCGTGGGGAAAAGCTGAAAAGAAGAATAGTTTTCATATGGCATTTTTCCCGTCAGTAGCGGGATTTATAGTAGGACTTGGTAACTGCGCGTGCTACCTGTTTGTGGCAATAAAGGCTTTTCTGGGAGCATATGGTGTAGGAAGCGTTGTTCAGTATGTATCGGTACTGACAAGATTAGGAGATGGAATCAGAGATTTGATGTTTATGGTGTCTGATAATGAACTATATTGTGCTCACCTAAAGAAGATGTATGATTACCTGGATATCCCGAATCATATGTATCAGGGCAGCCTTACAGTGGAAAAACGGGAAGATAATGAATATTACATTGAGTTTAGTAATGTTTCATTCAAATATCCAAGGACAGAGAATTATGTGCTGCGTAATGTGAATCTCAAATTCAAGATTGGAGAAAAACTTGCGGTAGTAGGTATGAACGGAAGCGGAAAGACAACATTTATAAAATTGCTCTGTCGTTTGTATGACCCAACAGAAGGAGAAATCTTATTAAATAATGTGGACATCAGGAAATATGACTATAAAGAATACATGTCCATATTTTCTGTTGTTTTTCAGGATTTTAAATTGTTTTCTTTCGGACTTGGACAAAATGTTTCAGCAAGTTTTCATTACAATGAAGAACTCGCAAAGAGGTGTTTAGAGAAGGCAGGTTTTTATGAACGCTTGCAGAGTATGAAGAAAGGATTAGAGACTTCTATCTACAAAGATTTGGACGAAGAGGGTGTAGAGATTTCCGGTGGGGAAGCACAGAAGATTGCTTTAGCGAGAGCGCTTTATAAAAATGCTCCATTTATTATTCTTGATGAACCGACAGCTGCCCTGGATCCGATTGCAGAATATGAAGTGTATTCAAAATTTAATGAGATAGTACAGGATAAGACAGCTATTTACATCAGTCACAGACTTTCATCCTGTAGGTTTTGTGATGTCATAGCAGTATTTGATGGCGGACAGATTGTGCAGAGGGGAGTTCATGATAGATTATTGCAGGATACGCATGGGAAATACTATGAGTTATGGAATGCACAGGCACAGTATTACACATAGGTTTATTTGATTCACTTAAGAGAATGTACCGAAACTATTAAAGAAGTTCAAGATAAACTAATTTGCAATTAAGAATCAGTCTTGACAAAAACGAACAAATATTCTATATTATCAACGGAGATTCTATACCCAAAAACAGAAAATGTGAATATACAAACAAAGCTCAAACTATTGCAGTTTGGGCTTTTTCCAATTTTGTAAGAAACTTGAGAACAACAATTTGCAAAAAGTCAATTAACACTTTGCGACAGATTATGGACAGAATTTTTCACAAAACTGATTGTGCAACACTAACAATTTTTTGGGGAATGTATAGTCTCGCAAAAGTAACAACATGGCAATCGAGTAGTATCGGTTGCTTTTTTGTTGCTCACTTTTAGAAATTATCGATTGCCCGGGAAGAATGATTTCTAAAAGAAACCAGATGTCAAAAGGAGAAAATGCAAAATGAAAGAGTATTCAAAAGGTATTTATGTGAAATTTAGACCGGAGGAGGTGGAGATACTGCATAACCGAATGAAGGAGGCGGAGTTCAAAATATGAGTGCCTTTATCAGAAAGATGGTATTGAACGGATATATGATTATTCCTGAGTGGCCTGAACTGAAAGGGGTGCTGTCTTTGCATTCAAGAATTAGCAATAACCTAAATCAGTATGCGAAGAAAGCAAATGAAACCGGAAAATTGTACGAAGAGGATATTGCAGAAATAAA
>QWCV01004013.1_pt1 | contig 10121 bp, 7 predicted proteins | sample 1972621 | NCBI WGS metagenome assembly QWCV01 (sample SAMN09866699, study PRJNA288562) | Human gut metagenome isolate pre2_stool, whole genome shotgun sequencing... | isolation source: gut | host: Homo sapiens | place: USA: California
CCCCTCCGGCGTTAAGGTGACGCCCCGGTTGGAGCGGATGAACAGCACGCAGTTCAGCTGGCTTTCCAGCCGGTTCATGGCGTGGGTGATGTTGGGCTGGTTATTGCCCAGCACCCGCGCCGCGCGGGTAAAGTTCTGGTATTTTGCCACATAGTAAAAGATCTTGTAGTATTCCCAGTCTACATACATGGGTGCAGCGCCTTCTTTCCGTTTCAATATCGCCTGATGACTTTATACGACTTTTTCTGATTTGTATCATAACACGGCGTGCCGGAAATGCAAGTGTTTTTTGCGGGAGAGGGAAAGGCCGGGGAAAACAAAAACCTCAGCGTATTTGCATACGTTGAGGTTTTTTGGTGGGCGCGGGTGGATTGCGCGAGCCGCGCAGAAAAGGAGCCCGGGTCGCGGCTCCCAGCGGCTGCATCGTGCCTTGGGCGGCACGCGCATCCTGCTGGCCGCAGCCCCAACAGCTCCTCCCTGTTTCTGCCGCTGGCAGCGGTCGTCGCTGTTGCTGTTCGAATCCACCCTTGTGTTCCTTTTATACGGCAGATAAAACAGAAACTCCAGTACCCGGTTCGGATACTGGAGTTCTTGGTGGGCGCGGGTGGATGTCGCGAGCCGCGCATCTAAAAAAGCCCCGCAGGGGCTTTTTTACCCGCCGGACTGTTCGGCGGGTCGATGCTGTTCGAATCCACCCACATTTGTGAGTCTCACGCACAAGCAAAACAAAAGCCTCAGCGTACTTGTATACGCTGAGGTTTTTTGGTGGAGCGAAGCAACCTAAATCCGAACCATTGCCCTCTGGGGCATCTTTGGCAGCAATCTCATCGAACGTGATGGTTTTTGTGCCGTCTTTGTAGTTGAATGTAATCAAAACTTTTTCATCATAGAGATAAACAGCATTCACGAACGTATTGATAAGCGTTTCCCGGTGGCTTTTCACGTTCGGGTCGAGTTTGCGGAAGTTGGTGAGCCAAAATTTCACAAAATCTGCGCTGACTTTCGGTTTCGCCAGCTTTTCTTCCGCGATGCGGATTTCCAACTCTTTCTGCTGAGCCTCCAACTTTTCCAAGCGTCCTTTGGTCGAGCTGGTCAGTACACCTGCCTGAATCGCATTTAACAGATTCTCGATGCCGTTCTCTATATCCTTCATCTGCTTTTCCAGCAGGGGCAGCACCGTGTTCTCCTGTTCCTGAAGAATCATCACCGCATCCACGATGGACTGGATACTGTCATCGTCACGAATCATCTTCATGGTTTCGTTGACTACCAGATCTTCCAGCCACTCTTTGCGGACGGTCTTTTTCTTGCAGGTCTTGGTGCGCTTGGCATTAGCACATTTATAATAATGGTGGACGTTCTTATTTCGACTCGTTCCGCACTCGCCGAACATCATCGCTCCACACATTCCACAGAACAGCTTGGTCGTCAGCAAATAATCGTCCTCCGCTTTGTGCCGAGCCGGAGCGCGGCGGTTCTTGGCGATTTTATCCTGTACACTGTCGAACAGTTCTTTCTCAATGATAACCGGGATGCTGTCCGGCATCACAATGTCCTTAAAACGGTTCTCGCCGATATAACGGCGGTTTGTCAGCAAGGTCTGAATACTGTTATAGGTAAACTTCTGGTTGCGGTTGGTGGTCACGCCACTGTCGTTCAGCCAGTTCATCAGCTCTTTCATGGTTGCACCATCGTTGTAACGCTGAAAGGCTTCTACCACAAAGGGAGCTTTCAAAGGGTCAATCTGGAAGAATTTTTCTTCGTCCACCGTATAGCCAATGGGAATCGTGCCGCCGTTGTACTTCCCCTTCAGAACATTCTCGGTCATGCCGCGCACGACCTTTTCAGAAAGTTCTGCGGAATAGTATTCAGCCATACCGGTGAGCATACTCTTGACCATAATACCTGCTGGGCCTTCCGAAATCGGCTCGGTAGCCGATACCAGCTTGACGTGGTTCCGCTCCAACTGGTACTCGTAGTGTGCCGAATCATAGCGGTTTCGGGCAAAGCGGTCAAGTTTCCAGACCAGCACTATGTCAAACAGCCGCTTTTCGCTGTCCTTTATCATCTGCTGAAACTCCGGACGATTGTCCGTTTTGGCAGAAAGTGCACGGTCAATATAGTGCTTGATGACCGTGATGCCGTTCTTTTCCGCATAAGCCGTGCACTCCCGGATCTGGCCTTCAATGGATTCTTCACGCTGGTTATCCGATGAATAGCGAGCGTAGATTACGGCGGTCATGGCAGGCACCTCCCATTTATACATCATTGAACGGTGGAGCGTTCTTTCAAAGCAATGTTTCGTATAATGGATATACCACATTTTGTGAGAAAAAGCAAGATACTATTTTCACTTCTGTGCACACTAAATAAAAATATCCCGGTCATTCCCTTGCGCCCAGCAGAGAGAATGACCGGGATATTTTACTTATAAAATCGTTCTTTCATGCCGTTTTGGGCTGGTCTGCGGGTTTCTTCTGGGGCTTCATACCCCAGAACACAGCGTTCATGGCCACCACAATGAGGGCCACCGCCGCCATAGACACCCAGAAGCCCAGATCAAGGCCCAGCCAGTGGGTAGTGCCGAATACGGTCATCCAAAGTTCATTCCAGTTCATGGGTTTTCCTCCTTTACAGCAGCTCGCCATAGTGGCGGACGTAGGCTTTTTTCAGGCTGGTGGCAAGCACCATATACAGCAGGATGCAGGGGATCAGGTAGGCAAAGTAGGCGGCAGGCAGGGCCACAAAGCCCAGTGCCGTGCCAAAGGGGGTAAAGGGGATGATGGTCAGCACCGCAATGCCGGTCATGGTCAGCAGGGTCACCGGAGCGGAAGCCCGGCTCTGGATGAATGGCAGCTTGGGGGTGCGGATCATGTGGATAACCAGCGTCTGGCTCCACATGGACTCCACGAACCACCCAGCCTGGAACATCCCGATGTATTTTGCCTGCATCAGAGCCAGCTGTGCCCCACTGTAATGAGCCGCCAGATCGTTGAACAGCACGCCGCCGGACACGAACAGCGGGCAGAACACAAAGTACATGAAAATATAAGTCGTGAAGTCGAAGATAGAGCTGGTGGGTCCGATCCAGATCATAAAGCTGCCCACGCTGGAAGCATCCCATTTCCGGGGCTTGGCGATAAACTCCTCGTCCACGTTATCCCACGGGATGGCGGTGCAGGAGAGGTCGTAGATGAGGTTCAGGAAAATGAGGTGGACGCTCATCATGGGCAGGAAGGGCAGCAGCGCCGAGGCTGCCAGCACCGAGAACATATTGCCGAAGTTGGAGCTGGCCGTCATCTTGATGTACTTGATCATATTGGCGTAGGTCTTGCGCCCCTCGATGATGCCCTGCTCCAGCACCATCAGGTCTTTTTCCAGCAGGATGATGTCTGCCGACTCCTTGGCTACGTCCACGGCGGTATCCACCGAGATGCCGATGTCAGCAGCTTTCATGGCTGCAGCGTCGTTGATACCGTCCCCCATAAAGCCCACGGTGTGGCCATTTTCCCGCAGGACGGACACCACCCGTGCCTTCTGGTCCGGGGTCAGCTTCGCAAACACATCGGTGCTCTCTGCTGCCCGGGCAAGCTCTGCATCGGACATATGGTCCAGGTCGGAACCCAGCAGCATATTGCGGACCTTCAGCCCCACCTGCTTGCAGATGGTGCGGGTGACCTTGTCGTTGTCGCCGGTAAGGATTTTAGTGGTGACACCGTGGTCTTTCAGTGCTCGGATGGCATCGGCGGTTGACTCCTTGGGCGGGTCGAGGAAGGCAAGATATCCCAGCAGTACCATATCCCGCTCGTCCTTTACGCCAAAGGCATCCACCGGGGAGGGGTTGCTCTTCTGGGCAATGGCCAGCACTCGGAAGCCCTTATCATTGAGTTCATCCACGGTATGCAGAATTTTGCTGCGCAGGGCATCGGTCAGAGGCTCTACCCTACCGTCCTGCTCCGCATAGGCACAGATGGACAACATTTCCTCTACTGCACCCTTCGTCACCATCTGGGTCTTGCCTGCCTTGTCCTGCACCACAGTGGTCAAACGGCGGCGGGTGAAGTCAAAGGGAATCTCATCCACCTTCACATAGTTTTCCGACAGGTCTAACAGCCGGGAATCGGCCGCTTCTTCCTCCTCGGTCTTGTGGATGATGGCAAGATCCATCAGGTTCTTGTATCCGGTCTGGAAGTAGCTGTTCAGGTAGGCGTGGCGCAGCACACGGGTGTCGTTTTCGCCGTTGACGTTCAAGTGATATTCCAGCACCACCTTATCCTGTGTCAGAGTGCCGGTCTTATCAGTGCAGAGGATGTCAATGGCGCCGAAGTTCTGGATGGAGTTCAGGTTTTTCACGATGGTCTGCTTTTTGCTCATGGAAACCGCGCCCTTGGCAAGGCAGGTGGTCACGATCATGGGCAGCATCTCCGGTGTCAGACCCACGGCGATGGAGATGCCGAACAAAAAGGCTTCCAGCCAGTCGCCCTTGGTGATGCCGTTGATGAAGAACACCAGCGGCACCATGACCATCATAAAGCGGATCAGCACCCACGAAACGGCGTTGACCCCCTTGGTGAAGCTGGTCTCTACCGCCTCCCCAGCCACGGCAGAGGCCATGGAGCCGAAGAGGGTCTGGTCGCCCACGCAGACTGCCACGGCGGTGGCACTGCCGGAGATCACGTTGCTGCCCATAAAGGCGATGTCGGTGTAGTCAGTGACACTGTCCCGGGGAGCACTGACTAGCGGGGTCTTTTCAATAGGTTCGCTCTCGCCGGTCAGGCTGGCCTGACTGACGAACAGGTCCTTTGCCTCCAGAATGCGGACGTCCGCCGGGATCATATCGCCCGCCGAGAGATGCACGATATCTCCCACCACCAGATCGTCCATGGGGATTTCCACCTTCTCCTGCTCCCGCCGGGTAACCATGCAGGTGGTGGTGATCATGGCCAGCAGCTTTTCCGCCGCGTTGCCGCTGCGGGATTCCTGCACGAACCGCAGGGTGCCGGAGATGAGCACCATGGTCAGGATGATCACGACCGTCAGCGGGTCAAAATCCTCCGGCGCACTACCCAGCAAGGAAAAATACGGGAACACCATATCCGTCATGGTGGACACCAGTGCCAGACAGAACAGAATGGCGGTAAAGGGGTTGACGAAGGCTCCCGCCAGACGCTGCACCAGCGATTTCTTTTTCTCGTGGGTCACTTTGTTGCTGCCGTATTTGGCACGGCTGGCGGTCACGGCATCCTCATCCAGCCCTCGGAGGGTGGTGCGGAGATTCTTCATCACCTCGCCCTCGGGGTTGGTGGCGGCGAACTGGATGCGGCGGTTCTGCTCATCCCGGAGCACCGCCTTTGCTGCCGCCTGCCGAACGGCCATGCGGTTTTGTTTTTTCTGATTCATCTTCTTGTTCATTGGGTTCACCTCTCTACTTACTTTTTGCGATACCTCTGGCTTTTTTCGATATACCAGACATCAAAGCCTGCGATGATCATCCACGCCACCATGGCTCCCACGAACCAGTGGTCTGAAAATCCGGCCCAAAGGCCCTTGAGCAGGAAAATGATGCCGTTCAGCGCAATGATCTCCCCGATGTTGCGGCAAAGCGGAACGATGGCAATCTTCTCTTTTTCTTCCGGGGGCATATTTTTCCATGCAGACAGATGGGAGTGTCCATTTCCTGTGGCGAACACAAAACCGCCAAGGGTGAAGAGGACACCAAAAAAGATGCAGGTGTAATCCATAGTCGTTTTCTCCTTTCCGATGTGCTACATTGACTTCCCTCTTCCATCACAACACCTCCCAACCTGCGCTGATCACTTCCGGCAGCTTCAGCGCCTGCCCCACGATGCTTTCCAGCACGGTGCGCTTGGATTTGCCCGAAGAGCAGTATTCCGCGACGATCTCCACCTTGTCTCCCACCACATCGCCGCTTTCCAGATTGGTCAGATACAGCGTTTTGCAGGCGTTGCTTTGGATGAGAAGGGCGCGCAGTTCCTGCTCCGCACTCTCCTGACAGGTGACGGAGATGCGGTATTGCTTTTCGTTTTCCTCTCCGGCAGCGATGGGGTTCACCTTTCTTGCAAGGGGACGCAGGATCAGGTTGGAGCCGATGAGAAGGACTGCCGCCGTCACGGCCATGGCGCACATCCCCGTGCTGGCCAGAATGCCGATAGCAGCCGTACACCAGAGGGTCGCGGCGGTGTTCATTCCCCGCACCGAGCCGCTGTCCTTAAAGATGACACCGCTGCACAAAAAGCCCACGCCGGAAATAATGCTGCTTCCCACCCGGAACACCTGATCGGAGCCATACAGCATGGGAAACAGGGTGAAAAAGCTGGTGCCCATGCAGATCAGAACATTGATGCGGATGCCCGCCGGGTGCCCGGTCAGCTGCCGTTCCAGCCCGATGAGAAACCCCAGCACCATGGAAAGGGCAACTCTCAAAACAAAATCCATGTAGAGCATTCGGCTCACCTCCTTCCAACACCCCTAGAATACAAAAATCGCAAGGAAGATCCCATGGCCAAAGCCTTGCGATTTCCTTGCGATTGAGCAAGATTTGTGATTTTTTGCTTACAACTGGTCGTTGAACTTATACCCGATGCCCCAGAGAGTCAGGATGTAGCGAGGTGCGTCTGGGTCCGGCTCGATCTTTTTCCGCAGCTTGCGGATAAAGGCCATGATGTTGCTGTCATCCAGCAGGTAGTTATCCGACCACACCGCCCGGTAGATCTGTTCTTTGGTGAACACCTCGCCCCGGTTCTGCGCCAGAAACCAGAGGATGTCGAACTCCTTGGGGGTCAGGCTGATTTCCCTGCCCTGCATGAGCACCCGACGGCTTTTAGGGAAAATTTCCAGCTCCCCCAGTTGCAAACTCTCTGCCGGGGCGGGTGCTTCTCCTTCCCCGGAGGCACACAGCAGCAGGGAGGTCACCTCGCCCCGCAGTAAGTCCTGCACACCGGCGCAGAGTTCCCCAGCGTTTTCGCTTTCCGGCGGCTCCTTCGCCAGCATTTCCAGCAGCCATGCACCAAGGGTGGGGTCCATGGGCACAAATCCAATCTTCTTTTTCATGGCAACCCCCTCCTTTCAAATCAACTGATGGTGCTTTTTCTGGTAGAAGGTCTTGACCACCGTGGTCAGCAGCATATACGCCAGTGCCACCACCAACAAAAAGCCGAAGTACCAAAGAGGGAGCCTTGTCAGCCCGAACAGCCTGCCGCCCTTGGTAAAGGTCAGCCCGGTAAAGACCACGATACCCGCAAGGGTGGTGACCATCACCGGCACGGAGGGGCGGCTCTGCACAAAGGGGATGCGGCGGGTTCGCAAGAAGTGCAGGATAAGCACCTGCGTCCACATGGACTCCAAGAACCACCCGGTCTGGAACAGCGCCACGTATTGCAGCCGCAAAGCCGGGTCGGTCAGGTGGGGGTAAGTCACCCCGCCGCAGAGAGCCGGGCACAGCACATAGTACAAAAACAGGAAGGTGGCAATATCAAACACCGAGCTGATGGACCCGAAGGAGAGCATGAACCGCCCCAGCGTCCGGCCCGACCAATCCCGGGGGGAAAGCGTCTCTTCCTCGTCCACATTGTCCCACGGCAGAATGATGCACAGGGCATCGTACAGCAGATTCAGCAGCAAAAGCTGCAACGAGGTCATAGGCAGGAAGGGCAAAAACGCACTGGCGCAGACGATGGAAAGAATGTTGCCAAAGTTGGAGCTGGCGGTGATCTTAATGTACTTCAGCATATTGGTAAAGGTCTTGCGCCCTTCCAGAATGCCCTCTTCCAGCACGCCCAAATCCTTTTGCAGCAGCACCACATCTGCGGCGTCCTTGGCGGCATCCACCGCCGTGTCCACCGAGATGCCCACATTTGCCTCACACAGGGCAGGGATGTCGTTGATGCCATCCCCCAAAAAGCCCACGGTGTGGCCGTTCTGCTCCAGCGCCGCCACCAGCCGCACCTTCTGCCCCGGGGTCAGCTCTGCAAAGACGTGCACTTCCTCCACAGCGGCAGAAAGGGCGCTGTCGGTCATTTCGTCCAGCTGCGCCCCGGTCAGCACCCTGCCGCAGGGGATGCCCACCCGGCGGCAGATGGACACCGCCACATCCGCCTGATCTCCCGTGAGGACTTTCGGGGTCACTTTCAGCCGTTTCAGGGCGGCAATGGAGGCTTTGGCGGTCTGTTTGGGCGCATCAAAAAAGGCCAGATACCCCACCAGTGTCAGTTTTTGCTCATCGTCAGAGGTGATGTGATCCACAGCGCCCATCTCTTTTTGTGCCACGGCGATGACCTTCATGCCGTCCTGCTGCATCTCGCTGACCACTGCCGAAACGCTTTGGGCGGTGCTATCCTCCATGGGCAGTACCTGCCCCCGGTAGGCCACGGTACTGCACCGGGCCACCACATGGGCAACGTCCCCTTTCAGGATGAGCCTGCCGGTGCCGTCTGCCGCCGTTACAAGGGTGCTGACCACCTTCCGGGCATAGTCAAAGGGAATTTCATCCGTTTTGCGGTATTGCGCCAGCAGTTCTCCGAAATGTGCCTCCCTGCCCGGCATGGTCTGGCAGGCCAGCAGGGCGTTGTCAATGGGGTTGCGCACCCCGGAGTGGTAAAAGCTGTTGAGAAAAGCCAGATCCAGCGCCTCGGCGCTTTCATTGCCCAGCACGTCCATGTAGTATTCCAGCAGGATGCTCTCGTTGGTCAGGGTGCCGGTCTTGTCCATGCACAGCACATCCATGCTGCCAAAGCCCTGCATGGCGTTGATGTCCTTGATGATGGTTTGCTTGCGGCTCATGGCAAGGCTGCCCCGTGCCAGACAAGCGGTGATGACCATGGGCAGCATCTCCGGCATCAGCCCCACCGCCACCGACAGGGCAAAGGCAAAGGATTCCAGCCAGTTGCCCCCGGTGAGACCCAGCAGCAAAAACACCAGCGGGATCAGCACCCCCATAAACCGCAGCATTACCCATGCGATGGAGTTAGCGCCTTTCTGAAAGGCCTGCTTTTCCTCCGGGTCGTCCTTGGAAAAGCTGCCGTAGAGGGTATTTTTGCCCACTGCCACCACAACGCCCTCGCCCTTGCCGCTAATGACGGTGGTTGCCATAAAGGCGAGATTTTCCAGTTGGGTCACGGGGCGAGGGCTGCCGTAGCAGAGGGTGCGGCAGCTTTTTTCCACCACCGCACTTTCCCCGGTGATGGCAGCCTGCGAGAGAAACAGGTCGGTGACAGCAGTGAGCCGCAAATCAGCCGGCACCCGATCCCCTGCCGACAGCAGCACCACGTCTCCCACGACCAGTTCCTCCGCCGGAATGTCCATGCACACACCGCCCCGCCGCACCCGGATGCGCTGATGGATCAGCCGGTCCAGTTGCTGGGCGGCGTTTTTGGCACGCAATTCCTGCACCAGACGGATGCCGCCGCTGATGAGAATCATGGAAAAGATAATGAGGGCTGTGGTGGCGTTCTTGGAAAAATCGGAGGCCAAAAGACCATCCGTCACCAGCGAAATGCTCCCCAGCACAAAGAGAATGACGTTGAAGGGGTTGATGAACGCCCGCCGCAGCCGCCGGAGCATAGTATCACTGCGGCGGCTGCCGAAACGGTTGGAGCCGTATTTTTCCCGCTGCTTCTCTACCTGTTCCGGGGACAAGCCCGCCGGGGAGCTGCTCAGCTCCCCATAAATCTGCGCTGCCTCCCGGTAGGCGTATTTCTTGATACGGCTGTCAAACAGGGTGGTCTTGGACACAGTGCGCCCCTCCTCTGGTGTTTATGGATACTTTTATTGTAACATGGATGCGCTAAAAATCCACCGGCTGTTTCTTGTTTTTTTCTTGCGATTGCAAGGAGGGTCAGGCAAAGATCGACGATGCTGCCGTATCCGTGAGATTTCAGGGCATTCTTCAAGGATAAGTCCTACTCTCTCCACTTTATTTCCATAAATTTTTCAAAACCCTCTTGACGATTTTCACATACAGTGGTATTTTTCTTGTAAATCCCACTGATTTTGTGGATTGGTCTAAAACCATCCACAAGATGTGGTCGTGTTCATTTTGAACACAGCCACAGAAAGTGGTTGGTTATCACCGTGAGACCCACCACTTCCGTGAGGAAAAGTCC
>QWCV01004022.1_pt1 | contig 10100 bp, 9 predicted proteins | sample 1972621 | NCBI WGS metagenome assembly QWCV01 (sample SAMN09866699, study PRJNA288562) | Human gut metagenome isolate pre2_stool, whole genome shotgun sequencing... | isolation source: gut | host: Homo sapiens | place: USA: California
CGTTTTTGCCTTAGGGGGATTACTCTGATGTCATTTTTGCAAAGGCTGATGCCTCTGCACGTTGAGTAGCACTCAAAAATTATTTAGGACAATATTGGCGCCGGTAACGAATTCTGGGCCATCAGCGCCGCAACTCCGAACAATAATGCCAAGGCCATCACCAGCCCCCTGAGTATCTGTCTTTTGGGTGTCAGCCCTCCGAGTATCGTGTGTTTCATAGTTATCCTCCTTGTTCTTAGAATAACAATCGACACACCCCAAGGGTTGGCATCCAAGAGCCTTAAGGTGTGTACTATGACTGGAGGGGCGGTGTCCCCACCGCCCACATATTCACACCCACAGGTTCACCGCCCATATATTGACATAGTCCATAGGTTGACGACGTGGACGTCGTCATTCCAGTCGCCGTCACACGGCCCATTTCCGTAGAAGGCAGCCCTCACTCAATGAGCCATTCCTGAGCGGAAACGATGTGGATAGTCTTGTCGGTTAGTTGCTCGTCGCGGGTCTGGGACATCGCTATCAGTGTGAGGTTGTCGCAGCGAAGCTTGTCGGAGGCTTCGGCTAATGCGGTCAGTTCCCGCTTCAAAGTCTTGGGATTGCCTATGTCAAGCGAAACTTGTATCAATTCCGTGACAATGCCATGAGACGTGACAACGAAATCGACCTCGCGCGATGTGGATTCCGGTCGATAGTAGTAGATGTCTTGATAGTCGGGATTCGTGCGTCGTAGCAATTCCATCATCACGACATTCTCAAGACGCCAGCCCAAATTCTCCGTTGCCAAAGCATTATGACTATAGGTCATGACACCTGTATCTATAATATATGCCTTTTCATTCGTGAGTCGTTGTCTGCTTTTGTATGAGAACTTACGTACCGGCTGAATGAGAAAGGCCTGGCATAGATAATCCACATACTTACGTATCGTCTTATCAGAAGCTATTCCGAGATTTTCGGACAAGTCCTTGATATTGATTATTTGACCGGCATTATTGATCAAATGGTTGGCAAGCATCTTCAAGGCATCGACATTGGGGATCCTGAAACGTTTCTTGATATCTTTCGTAATGATGGCATTTATTATTCCTTCCACGTATGCCTGACGATTTGTGATGCCATCAAGTTCAGGGAATCCTCCTTCTATCAGATATTCATACAAGGCACTCTGCCGAGTAGCAACATTCTTGGTAGTGGGCAGATCAAGCGTCACTTTGCGAGCTTTACAAAATTCCTTGAAAGAAAAAGGATAAAGCCGGATTTCATTATAGCGTCCGGTGAGATGAGTGGAGAGTTCAGAACTCAACAGCCTGGCATTTGAGCCCGTTACAAATACATGTAACCCCATGCGCAGGAGCCTGTTGACAAACAGATGCCAGCCGTCTACATTCTGAATTTCATCGAAGAAAAGATATCGCACGTCCGTACCATATATGACGTAAAGTGTTTCCAAAACATCGTTCAGGTCCTTAACGGAAAGTTCAGCCAAACGGTCGTCGTCAAAATTGACATAGCCGTAATTCAACTGCTGTTTTTTCAACGCCATGTGGCACATGGTGGATTTACCACTACGCCTGACTCCGATTACTACCTGAGCCAATCTGCTGCCGAATTCAAATTGCTTTGCCTCGAAACGCTCCACATAATCGTCACCAATCAAAGTGGTAATTTCCTCACGTTGATCAAGCAATATCTGTAATAAACTCTGTTTGTCCATAATGTGCTGAGTTGCTGTGCAAAAATAACACAAACTCCGCTAAATTACAAATTTTTTTCTGGCTGAGCTCAGGCTAAACTCCGCTAAATCGGAATTTTTGAGGCTTTAAACTCCGATAATATGCTTAAAATGTGTTAACAAATTCCGATATATCGGAGGCTTGCTTACTTGACGTAGAGGAAGATGGGGTCGGACTCGCGGTTGAGGCGGTCGAGGGAGGTGACGGCGTAGCTGAGGCCGGGCTCGGGGTTGGCGATGCGCACACGGTGGAAGGGGGTCAGCGCCACGATGGCCTGGCTGTTGCTGATGTCTAACTTCTCGCCGGGCAGGAACTCGTATACCACGAAACGGATTGCGTCGTCCGCTTTCTTCTCGCGGCCATTGGCCGGCGCGTCCCACGACAGGAACGAGCCTTCGTCCGACTTCTCAAGCTCAATCTTCTTCACTGATTTCGGTCCTTTGCCGGGACCTTTGTACACGGGCGGCAAAGCGATAGTTGACTGGTATTTCTTTGCCAGCGAATCGGCCGCGCCCTTGTAGTTGCCTGTCACCCAGTAGCCGTGCCACCACACGTTGCCGCCTACGTTCTTAAGGTTGCGCGACAGCGTCACCTTAGTGTCCAGCTCGTTGCGGTCGTGGTTCTTGGGGTCGGCCGAATCCATGGTGCGTTTCACGTCCTGACCGATGTACAGGTCGGTGTTGTGGATGTTGTCGTTCCACCATTTCACGAGTTTGCGGCTCGGAGCGGCTGCCTGGTCAAGACTCCAGTATAGCTGCGGCACGACATAGTCCACCCATCCCTTCTGGTCCCAAAGCAGAACGTCGGCATACAGGTCGTCGTAGTTCTGCAGCCCGGTACTCTCCGAACCACGCGGATCCGTGCGTTTGTTGCGCCAGATGCCGAACGGGCTGATGCCGAAACGCACCCAGGGCTTTTCCTTCTTGATGGTGGTGTACAGCTGTTCTATCAGCAAGTCCACATTGTGGCGGCGCCAGTCGTTGCGGTTCATGCCGTTGCCCTTGCGCAGATAGCTCGCATCGTCCGGTATGGCTTTTCCCGGAGCGGGGTAGGGATAGAAATAGTCGTCGATATGTATGGCGTCCACATCATAACGATGCGTTATGTCCTTCACAACTTCGCAGATAAAGTCGCGGTTCTCCTGATAGGCGGGGTCGAACAGAATCTGGCCGTTGTAACGGAAGAAACGTTGCGGCTCCATGTTGCTGATATGGCTTTTGGGCAGAATCTCCTTGGCCGTCGAGGTCACCCGGTACGGGTTGAGCCAGGCGTGAAACTCCATGCCGCGCTTGTGCGCCTCCTGGATGGCGAACTCCATCGGGTCCCACATCGGATTCGGCGCTTTGCCACGCTTGCCTGTCAGCCACGCGCTCCAGGGCTCCAGGTCAGACTTATACACCGCATCGGCAGTGGGCCGCACCTGGAAAATCACGGCATTGCAGCCGGCGCGCTGCAGCTTGTCGATCTGATCCACGATATATTGCTTGGCCTGCGCGGTGGTCTTGTTCTGCCACTGCGTCTGGCCTATGACATGCAGCCACGCGCCGCGAAACTCGCGCTTGGGATTGTCCAGGGCCAGGGAGCAACCGAAGAAGGAGAGGACAGTGAGTACGGTGATAAGTAAATGCTTCATTTCAGTTTTTCTGTTTAGATGTGACTCCTATGCCGAAAAGCGCGAAGTCGTAGAGTGCGGGATCGTCGGGGCGCCATTCCCTTAATTTTGCGGTCAGGGCTTCCACCGACTTGCGGTCGTTGGCCTTGCGGACGAGCAATCCCAAGTCGCGGGCCACGTTGCCCACATGCACGTCCAGGGGTATGAACAGTTTGCTTTTAGGTATGGATTTCCATACGCCCATGTCCACGATTCCGTCGTCGCGCACGAACCACCGCAGCGCCATGTTCAGTCGCTTCAGGGCCGTGTGCTGCAGGTCGTGAGGCAGGCAACGCTGCACCGGCACGCCGCCATTGGCTTCGGTTATGCGCTGCTGCATACGTTCGGCCAACGCCCATGCCGGCGCTTCGGAATCCCTGATTTCCGGCGCCTGTGCTAATGCGTCGAGCGACGGATAATCCTTGTAGATTGACCGCAGACCGGCAAGGTACTGCTGCAGGTGGCGTGCGAAGAACGTGCGGTGCAGGTTCATGTCCGGGTCAAGATCCAGATAACCCTGATCCATGACATAGTTATAAGGATCATTGTCCATCAGGGCGAGGATTCTGTCGGCGTCGCGACATATCATCTTGCGATTGCCCCACGCGATGTTGGCCGCGAGCAGACCGGCTATCTCTATGTCCTGTGCCTTGGAGAACCGGCGCGGAAACTGCACCGGATCCTGCGGTATGAATTCGGGAGCGTTGATACGGGCCGCCTCGCGGTCGAGCAGTTCCTTCAGATCGGAGTCGGTCATTGTCATTTGCTCCCGGCCTCCTGTTTCATAGTCTCTGCAGCCTCATCAAGCTCGCGGGCCACGGAGGGGTTGACGGTCCTGAGGGTAGATACGAAAGCCGAATCAAACGCCGCCGCGCTCTGTTGCTTGCCGGCACCCGAAAACTTGCTCTGCTTGGCGCGCGCCTCAAGCAGCTGACGCTGCAGCTCGATGGTGTCGCGCCACTGACGGTTCAGGAATATGCGGGCCGCCTCGCGTCCCTCCATTGCCGCCGCCTCGATGTCGGCCGCATCCTCGCCCCCCTTGTTCGCCTTATTGCCTCCGCACGCGGCGGGCATGATCAGCAACGACGCCACGCCCAACGATGCTATTATGTGTCTTATCTTCATTGTCTCAGTTATTTATACAGCGCGTCCCACCACGACGGATCGTCCTGGAGCCACTTGGCGAACCAGGCCATGATGGTGTTGTGCCACGACAGTTTGTTGTTGAAATTTGAAATCACATGGTTCTCGTCCTTCACGGTGATGAACTCCACGTCGCGGCCCAGGATCTTAAGGGCGTTGAACAGCTGGATGCTCTCGCCGATAGGCACGTTGGTGTCGACCGTGCCGTGCAGGAGCAGGAGCGGAGTGTGTATCTTGTCGGCGTTGAACAGCGAGCCCTGCTTTGTGAATAGTTCCGGATCGGTCCAGGGGTAGCTCTTGGCCGCTGCCACCGAGTTGTAGCTGTAGCCCCAGAATCCCTCGCCCCAGTAGCTCGTGACGTTCGAGATACCGGCGTGGCTGATGGCCGCGTGGAATATGTCGGTCTTGGTGAGCAGATACTGAGTCATGAAGCCTCCGTAGCTTGCGCCGAGACATCCGATGCGGTCTTTGTTCACGAACGGATGCGCCTTGCAGAATTCCTTCACGCCCTGGATTATCTCGTCGGCCGTGCGCTTGCCCCATGCGTTGACGTGGCGCGCGGAATACTCCTGGCCGTAGCCGGTGGTGCCGCTGGGATTCAGCACATACACCACATAATCCCGGCTGGCGAACACCTGCGGCGAATAGAGGTGATAGAACGATGCGTTGCTGGGCGACGTGCCGCCGTAGTAATACACTATCAGCGGATATTTCTTATTTGCGTCGAAATCGGGGGGCAGACACATATAGCCGTCCACCACGGTGCCGTCCGATGCCGTGAAATTCCAGGGCTCCATCTTGCCGAACTGCGTGTCGCCGAGCCATTCCTTCAGCGGGTCGTCCACCAGGGTGGACTTGCCGTTCTTCAGGTTGAGCAGGCACGCCACTCCGTCGTCGGTGAAGCTGCCGCCCCAGTATGCCGCATATCGGTCCTCGCGGTCGCCGATGCTGAAGCCGCGTACGGTCTGCAGGTTCTCCTTGCCAAGCATTACGATCTTGCCGTCCGAGGGATTAAGCTGATACAGGTCGCGGAAGAAACCGCGCTCGCCGATGAAGTATATCCTGTTGTCCACGGCGTTCCAGACCGGCGTTCCTTCCAGCGATGGGTCGAAATCCTTTGTCAAGGGCTTCACCGACCTGTCGCTCAGGGTCATGATGAATCCCTGGTTGTCGAAGTTGTTGGCGATAGGTTCCGGGTCATGGTTGGCGCCGATTCGGTCGAAAGCGTCCGGACCGCCCACCACGAACAGGCGCGTTGCGTCGGGCGAATAGATGGCGTTGGATACGAATCCGTCGGCATCGTTGATGATGGTGTCGGTGGCGAATGTGTTCATGTCCATCTGCACGAGCGACACGCGGTAGAACGGGTACTTGTCGGGAGTCTGACGCTGTGACATATACAGCAGTTTCGAACCGTCGCGGCTGATGTCGCAGATGGAAGTGGTGCCACCGCCGTAGGTCAGCGGCACGGCCACGCCGTTCTCTATGTCATAGCGGCAGATGTAGAACCGGTCGCGGTCGCCCGGAATGCGGTCGTCGGGACTGGAGTAGCGGCGCATCACGCCCTCGTTCTTGGCCCCGTCTACCTTGTCGTAATAGAACAGATATTTCTCGTCCGGGCTGAACGTCACGCCCTGATCGGGAATTGCCGTGGCGATGCGGGTGGTGCGCATGGAGGGTACCTCCATCACGTACAGGTCATAGTCCTTTACACCCTCTTTGGTGAAAAACAGGCTGTTGGACTTAGGCATCCAGTCGGCCGAGAAGTCGATGTTCTCCGACACGGTGCGGCCTGTGGCGGTCTCGGTCATTACGACCCGCTTGCGCGATTCTTCGGCCGAGATTACCTCGCGGTAACGGGTCAGCAGATACTTGCCGTCGGGGCTGAGGGCCATCGACGACACGCGCTCGCCCTGCATGGTGGAGAGGGGTGAGACGCGGCGATCCATGTCGGCGCCGGAAGATACCCTGACGGACTCGAAATCCTTTTCAGGCACGAATTCAAGCCGGAACTCCGGCTTGCCCGGATCGTCGGGCATGGTCAGCACGTTGACAATCAGTGAATAGTCCTGCTGCGGCAGCAGTTCAATGTCAGCCGACTGCTCGCCCGGCACACTGTCGGCCGTGGTCTTGGAAATCTTGACGTCGCCGTTCAGTATCACATCGGCGCGGGGCGAGGAAACGAGCTTCAGCTTCCCCTTGGCAAACCGTTCGGCGCGCAGATGTGACGCGAAGGTGCGGAGCTGCGGAGCGTTCTTGCTGTCGACCAACACCTGGTTGCCGGCCGTGTCGGGCGTCATCGCGGTCCAACCGGCCGTCTCCGGCCATTGTGTGGCGAAATGGCGCGACTTAAGCAGTTTGTCGGCGCTGAAAGGATTCTCCTTCTGCACCGAGTCGGGCTTCTGCGGCTGGTGAAGCGTCACAGGCGCCGAACCCTTGAATCCGCCAATCACGTATGCCGATGCGCCTGCGGTCATAAACCCCGCCAATGCCACGGCCAGAACACTCTTTGCTCTCATAGTTATATCGTTGTTTTCTGAACCTGAATCTTATTTATAGAGGGTGTATCATAATTGGCATGAACCAATTTTGACACACCCTCGAATTCGGATGTCCTAAGGGACTCAGTTTAATTGTTGGGTTTCTCCAGAGCCGGGATGCTTACGAGCTTGATGCGGTACACCAGGTTGGTGTACGGGCGTATGCTGCCCTGCGCATTCCTTCCGTAACCGGCGGTATACGGCATGATTACGGATACCGAGTCGCCGACATTCATGTTCATCACGGCCATCTGGAAACCGATTATGTTATTGTTCACCACGGCGGTGTACAGCGAGTCGCCGTTCGTCTTGTACGACGTGCTGATCAGTGTGCCCTCGATGTCCTCCAGCTCATACTTCACGCTGATGGTAGAGGTGGAAAGGGGACTGAGGCTGTCGGCGGTGAGACTACGGTCGTTGTACCACTTCATGTACACCTCATGATATGGCGCCCATGTGGCCGTTACCTTGTCGTATCCCGACATATCGACTGTGTCGAGCCATAGGTCGTTCTGTTCGCGCCAGTCCTGATAGTCCTCCACATCGCTGCCCAGGCAGGATGAGAGAATGCAGCCGGCGGCCACGAGGCCAAGTATTGCGAAAAATAACTTCTTCATCTTAGAACTTTACTTCGGGAGCCTTCTCCGCGCCGGCCTCTGCCTTGAACTGGGGCTTCTCCTTGAAACCGAACCATCCGGCATAGATCACGGTGGGGAATTTCTTGATGCTGGTGTTGTATTCCTGCACCGATTCGGTGTAACGCTTGCGCGCCACGGTCACGCGGTTCTCGGTGCCTTCGAGCTGTGCCTGCAGGTTCAGGAAGTTCTGGTTGGCCTTCAGGTCGGGGTATGCCTCGGTTACGGCCAGCAGCGACTTCAGCGCGCCCGTCAGCTCGTTCTGAGCCGCCTGGTACTTGGCCAGTGTCTCCTCGTTCAGGTTCTCGGGGTCGATGGTGATGGAAGTGGCTTTGGCGCGCGCCTCGGTCACCTTGGTCAGTGTGGCTTCCTCATGGGTGGAATATCCCTTCACGGTGTTGACCAGGTTGGGGATAAGGTCCGAACGGCGCTGGTACTGGTTCTCGACCTCGGCCCAGGCCTGATCCACACCCTGCTGTTTCTCCACCAGCGAGTTGTAGTTGCAGCTCGACAGTCCGCACAGGGCGAACAGAGCCACGCAGATCATTATGATTTTCTTCATATCAGTCAATTTAGGTAAAATGTCGTATCGGCGGCATTATTTGTCGGCCAGGCGGCGCAGCAGGCTGTTGAGGCTTACTTCGTCCGCTAAGATCTTCTCCAGGTCGTCTACGTTGACACGTTTCTGCTCCATAGAGTCGCGGTAACGCAGGGTGACGGTGTTGTCCTCCAGGGTCTGATGGTCGACGGTGACGCAGAAGGGAGTACCGATGGCGTCCTGACGGCGGTAACGTTTGCCGATGGAATCCTTCTCGTCGTACTGGCAGGTGAAGTCGAAGCGGAGCTTGTGCTGTATCTCGCGTGCCTTCTCGGGCAGTCCGTCCTTCTTTACCAGCGGCATCACGGCGCACTTCACCGGCGCGATGGGAGCCGGGAAATGCATCACCACGCGCGAGTCGCCACCCTCCAGGGACTGGTTCTCGTAGCAGGAGCACATCACGCTCAGGAACATACGGTCCACGCCGATCGATGTCTCGATGACGTAGGGAACATAGCTCTCGTTCAGTTCCGGATCGAAGTACTGTATCTTCTTGCCGCTGAATTTCTCATGCTGCGACAGGTCGAAGTCGGTGCGCGAGTGTATGCCCTCCACCTCCTTGAATCCGAAAGGCATCATGAACTCGATGTCGGTGGCGGCGTTGGCATAGTGCGCCAGCTTCTCGTGGTCGTGGTAGCGGTACTTCTCGTCGCCCAGGCCCAGGTTCTTGTGCCACTGCAGACGCACCTTGCGCCAATAGTCGAACCACTGCATCTCCGAGCCGGGGCGTACGAAGAACTGCATCTCCATCTGCTCGAACTCGCGCATGCGGAATATGAACTGACGCGCCACGATCTCGTTACGGAACGCCTTGCCTATCTGCGCGATACCGAACGGGATGCGCATACGGCCCGTCTTCTGCACGTTCAGGTAATTAACGAAAATGCCCTGAGCCGTCTCGGGACGCAAGTACACGTCCATCGCGCCGTCGGCCGTGGAGCCCATCTCGGTCTTGAACATCAGGTTGAACTGACGCACGTCGGTCCAGTTGCGCGTGCCGCTGATGGGGTCTGCTATCTCGTAGTCCAGGATTATCTGCTTCAGCTCGTTGAGGTCGTTGGCGTTCATGGCGTCCGAGTAACGCTGGTGCAGCTCGTCGCGTTTGGCCTGATGCTCCAGCACACGCGGGTTGGTCTGGCGGAACATGGCCTCGTCGAACGATTCGCCGAAACGCTTGGCGGCCTTGGCCACCTCTTTGTTAATCTTCTCGTCGAATTTGGCAATCTCGTCCTCTATCAGCACGTCGGCGCGGTAGCGCTTCTTGCTGTCGCGGTTGTCTATAAGAGGATCGTTGAACGCGTCCACGTGGCCCGATGCCTTCCAGATGGTGGGGTGCATGAAGATGGCCGAGTCGATGCCCACGATGTTGTCGTGAAGCATGGTCATTGCCTCCCACCAGTAACGCTTGATGTTGTTCTTGAGTTCCACACCGTTCTGGCCGTAGTCGTACACAGCCGACAGACCGTCGTATATCTCCGATGACTGGAATACGAAACCATATTCCTTAGCGTGTGCTATTATGGACTTGAATACGTCCTCTTGCTTTGCCATTATGCTATGTTAATTTGTTAGCTTGTCTGTTAAAAACGCGTCCGATTGCCGACGCGGTCCGGGGGCGCCATCATGGAGCCGCCAATTCAAAAAACAAAATTACGAAAAATATTCGAATACACAAAGTATATGCGTGTTGCGCGCACACGGGCGGAGTCAACTGGCCAGTGCGAAATTACGAAATTTTTCGATTCAATGCTTGGATTGGGGTCAGGAACTGTAATTTCTCACGAGGTCTTCGGTTTA